>Ga0067045_1027923_pt1 | contig 50604 bp, 56 predicted proteins | sample TerdegcTABiofilm_FD_59184 | JGI IMG/M metagenome (GOLD analysis project Ga0067045, IMG submission 59184) | Combined Assembly of (Gp0054472, Gp0054536) Wastewater bioreactor microbial communities from Singapore -Terephthalate degrading...
CCCGCCGCATGGTGATCTACCGGCTCGAGCGCGTCGGCGGAACCGGCGTGGGCGGCGCGATCGGCATCCTCACGGCCATGTTCCCCGAGGCCACGTTCAGTGCGGGGGCCGAGCCCGACCAGGTGGCCGCCCTGGCCCGTCCGGCGGACCACGAGCGGATCAAGTCGGCCGTGGCCGAGTTGTCGAAGAAGGAACCGCCGGAGAAGGCCCGCAAGATCGTCGTCTATCCGTTCAAGTCGGCAAGCAATCGGACTTCGTACTACACGCTGAACATGTTGCGGGCCATGTTCCCCGACGCGGAGTTCTCCGTCGGCTCCGACCCGGGCAAGCTGGTCGTCTGGGCGCGGCCCGCGGACCACGAGGCGATCCAGAGCACCGTGGAGCAGTTGTCGCAGGACGACCCGCCGGAGCGGGCCTTCAAGCTCGTGACCTACACCCTGGAATCGTCCGGCCCGGCGGCCACGCGCGCGGCCATCAGGCTGTTGGGCGAGATGTTCCCCGAGGCCCAATTCACGGCCGGAACGGAGCCCGGGAGGCTGGTCGCCTGGGCCCGGCCCGACGATCAGGTGAAGATCAAGTCGGCCGTCGAAGAGCTTTCCAAGCAGGAGCCGCCGGAGAAGGCCCCGCTGGCGGCCGTCTACCAGCTCAATTCGATGTCGGCTGCGGCGGCCCTCCCGTTCCTCACCACGGCGTTTCCCGAGGCTCAGTTCACGGCGGGCAGCGAGCCGCACTCCTTGATCGCCTGGGCCCGGCCGGCCGATCAGAAGCAGATCAAGGCTGCCGTGGAGAAGATCGACGTGGAAGGGGCGATGCAGCTCCAGCGTTCGGTCTCCATCTACTCGCTCAAGGCCGGCGACTCCCGGACCTTGCTGCGCCTGCTCGAACCGATGACGCGCCGCAACGTCGAGATCGTGTCCGACGCCTCGCGGCATCGCCTGGTCGTCTGGGCCGATCCCGAGCAACAGGAGGCCGTGCGCAAGACCGTCGAGCAGTTCCAGAAGGAGAACGCGAAGATCGGGGAGCCGAGCACGCAGGTGTACCGCTTCCAATGGGCCGATCCGCAGGCCGCGCTGACCGTTCTGTCGGCGCTCGTGCCCGCCGCCCAAATAGCCCTGGACACCGCCACCCACAGCCTCGTGGCCACCGCCGAGCCGGAAGACCACGCGAAGATCAAGGCAGCCATCGACGAGATGGACCGGCGCGACGCGGGCGGCCAGGCCCCGCGGTTGCAGGTCCACCGGGCGACGACCGCCGATCCGGCCCACCTGCTCACGGTGCTCCGGGGGCTCTTCCGCGGACGGCAGGACGTGCAGCTTTCGCTCGACGAGCAGAACGACGCGATCGTGGCCGTGGCCTCGCCCGCCCAGCACGAGACGATCCGCAACCTCATCGACCAGTTGGAAAAAGAGGCCCGGACGGATGCCGCCGTGCGCCTGGTCCTCTATCCCCTCAAAGACGCCGACCAGGATGCGGTGCTCCAGACGCTCAACCTGCTGTTCGAGAAGCAGGGGGCCAAGGTGCGGCTGTCCGTCGAGCCGCGCGACAATCAGCTCGTAGCCATTGCCCGGCCCGAGCAACACGCCGCGATCGAAAAAGCCCTGGAGCAACTCCGGGGCGAAGATCGCGTGTTCGAGATCCTCACGCTGGAAGTCGTCGACCCATGGACGGCCCAAGTCGCCATCGACCGGCTCTTCAGCGACGGCCTCTATCCCAGTGCCCACGCCCCTTCCGTCGACGTCGATCTGGCCACGCAACAGCTCTTCGTGCGTGCCACCAAGGATCAGATGACCAAGATTCGGGACTTGTTGGTGAAGTTGGGGGAGACCTGGCTGGCCAACGAGGCCGGCGCCGGCGGGCGGCGGTCGCGCACCGTTCCATTCGACGGCGACTTGACGTCGGCCTTGGAGGAAATTCAGCGCGTGTGGCCGCAACTCCGCAAGAATCCGATTCAGGTCGTCAAGCCGGCCGACGCCATCCCCGTCCAGGGCCGCTTGCCGCGGCGCCCGCCGCCGGACGTGAAGAGTCAACCGATCCGGCCCGCCGCAGGCCCCAAAGGCCAGGAGGGCCAGGCGCTGCCGCGTAACGAGGCGAAACCCCCGCCGGCGTCTTCCCAGCGTCCCGCGTCGGAAGGCAAGGCGACGGCGCCCGAGGAGGGCTGGAAGCCCGCCAACGACGGCTGGCGTGCCAGCAAAGCGAAGGGGGAGGAATCGGAGGCGGCCAAGCCGGTCGTGATCGTCCCGGGCGACGGCTCCGTGACGATCGCCTCCGACGACCCGGCCGCGCTGGCTCAATTCGAGGAGCTCCTTCGGGCCCTATCCCGGCAACGTGGCGTGGTGGGCCGGAACTTCACCGTCTTCCTGCTCCGCAACGCCAAGGCGGCGGAGCTTGCCCCGACGCTCCAGCGGATGTTCCGCACCACGTCGGGCATCTGGCGGGGAGGCGCCGGCTCGGTGATCCTCGTGCCCGACGAGCGGCTCAACGCCATCGTGGCCTACGCCGGGCGTGCCGATCGGGCCACCATCGAGAGCCTCGTGAAGATCCTCGATACGGCCGAGGTCCCCGAGTCGCTTTCCGCCGACCGATTGCACCTCATTCCCGTCAAGAACACCAGCGCGACGAAGATCGAACGGACGTTGCGCGACCTCTTCAAGGCCCACGCCGAGGCCTTCAGCGTGGAGGAGACCACGAACTCCATCGTGGTGATGGCCTCGGATGCGATGGTCGAGGAGATCACGCGGGTCATCACGACCCTCGATGAGGCCGCCGGCGGCGATCCGGCCCGCAAGGTGGCCATCATCCCGCTGCAAAAGGCCAGCGCCGAGAGGGTGGAGAAAGCCCTCAACGTGATTCTCAAGAACGCCCCGCCCCGCAGCAGACGCCGCTGAATCCCCTTGCGTGATCGCGGGAGGGCGAGGCTCCTGCCGAGCCTGTATCGGCAGCCACGTAGGGCGGACGGAGCGAAGCGACGCCCGCCAACCCCTCTGATCCTGATCTTTCGGCGGGCCTCACTGCGTTCGGTCCGCCCTACGCCGCTGGGTGGCACGCCCAGAGCGGAGCGATGGGCGTGGCGGATCCGGTGCCGGCCTCACCACGCCCTTCCCTGTTTCGTTGGCAAATCCCGTCACCCCCTGCCCCTCTCCCGTCCAACGGGAGAGGGGAGTAGTCTCTGGACGGCCGCTTATATCAGGGCGCGGCAGTCGAACTGGCGGGTTGGGCGGGCCTGTCGGGACCGGCCTGCTGGAATACCCTGTGGTCGTACACCTTCAGGGCGTGAAGGGCGTGCATCAGCGCGGTGATTTCGCGGGTCGAGGCGTAGGGCAAGTTCGACTGACCGTAGGAATTCTCGATCAGCGACGTCACGTAGTTCATCGAGAGAAGCACGCGGCGGTCCTGGAGACGGTCCTCAGGCAGCGACGAGACGAGCCACTCGAGGATGTGGCCCGTGGCCCGGAGCACGCCGACAAGTTCGCGTCCGGCCCCCTTGGCGGAGAAGAACCCGGGATGCCAGCTCCCGTCGGTGTTCTGGAGTCCGAGGGCGAAGTCCTCGTACTCGGCGAGGAACTTCCGGGCGCGCTGGTACTGGCCGGCGGCCGTCCGGCCGTCGCGCGTGTGGCGGTTCAGGGCGTAGGCGAGCCCCATGAGATGATCGGTCGCCTCGGGACCGTCGGAGGCCGGCGACCGGTTCAACTCCTCGCGGACGAGTCGCTCGAGGGACCACCCGTCACCGCGGGCATTCTTCCACGTCGCCCCGTCGGCCAGATAGTACGACAACCCGATCAGCTTCTGCGACAGGTCGATCCCGGGAATGCACGAGAGCTTCTCCGATTCCACCAGGTCGCTCACATGCCCTCGCCACTGCGCGACGCGGATCTCGTAGTTGTCGGGAACCGCCGACTGGGCGAGCACGGCGAGCATCTCGCCGGGCGACTCCTCGAGCGCGTAACCGACCCGCGCCGTCACCTTGCCGTCGCTGACACGAAGCATCCGGTAGCCCGCGCACGGATAATCGTAGCACAGGCAACCGATGCCGCTCATCGCGTTTCCGGCGGAGTTTCCGTAGCGGATCTCCGTGTCGCAGCCGAACGCCAGGCAGAAGCTGAGGATCTGGGCGGGCGAATTGTCGTCGGTGTTCAGCGGCTCGCGGAAGTGGCGGGCCAGCACGGCCCGGACGCGATCGCGGAGGGCCGCCATTTGCGGACTCAAAGGGAGCCGGGCCGGCGCAGGGGTCTTGGCCGCAGGCGTCTCCTTGGCAGTCTCGGCGGGCTTCTTGCTGGCTTTGCCGCTTCCGGCCGCCTGCGGCTCTTTCTTGGCACTGCCGCCGGCTTCGGCAGGTTTCTCGGCAGCCGGACCGCCCTCCCCGGCGTCTCCACTCTTGTCGGGCGTCGGTGGCTTCTTGGCTTCCGCATCCACGGGAACGCCGCCGGAGTCCGAGACGGTGACACTGCCGGCCGCCTCGTCTTCGGCGCAAGCGACGCGCCCGACGGACGTCCCGGCGATGGCCAGGCTCACCCAACCCGCGAAGGCAAGACCCACCGCAACCTTCCGACGCATGCACGCACCTCCCTGAAGCTCTCGTTCACTCTTCCGTCGAGTCCGAGGGTGCGGCTTCCGGGGCCGCCTCGGGCCGGTTTGCCGCGGCCTCTTGCTCGGCTTTCTGTTTGGCCGCCTCGGCCGCGGCCTCTTCCGGGAGCGGCCGGTCGATCAGGAACCCGCTCTCGGCCCCTCGGACGTTGTAGGTGTTGTTCTCCGCACCGCAGCCGTAGGAGTCGTTGCCGCCGTAGTCGATCACGAAGCTGAAGTTGCCGCCGCACTGGGGCATGGGGTGATACGAGATGCTCGGCGAGGCGTAGCCCTGTCCGTAGCCGAGATAAACGTCGTTGCCCGTGTAGTCGAAGATGACCCCGAGACCGGCTTGGGCTCCGTTGCCCTGGGTGCCGCCGCCGGTGGCCTCGTAGCGGTCGTTGCCGCCGAAGTCGCAGAGGACGCCCACCGCATCGTCCCACGCGAACCCCACGCCCATGATCGTGCCACCGTAGGTGTCGTCCCCTTCGTCGTCGAAGCAGAATCCCAGGGCGTAGTGGCAGCCGAAGCCGCAACCGAATCGCTGGAACTCCTCCTCGCCCCGCGTGCCGCCGCTATACGACGTGCGCGTGCCGCCGTAGCGGCGGTCGTTCCCACCGAAATCGCGGGCGAAACCGAGGCCCAGCCAGTAGCCGCCGCCGTGGGCGATGTAATCGTACTCGTAGACGTCGTCGCCGCCGCCGTCGAGGATGGCGCCGATTCCCCCGTTGGCGACCTGCCGCAGCCCCGCCCCCACGCCCTGGGACCAGCCTTCATAGCCCGGCGTTTCCGGGTAGGAATCGAGATAGAGTCCGCCGGCGTAGTAGCGGTCTTTGCCGTCGAGATCGTCCAGCACGCCGAAGCCGAGCGGGGCGCCGAATCCCTGGGCCCACATCGCGGCATGATAGGTGTCGTTGCCGGCCCGATCCAAGAGAATCCCCACCCCACCCAAAGCGTGCCCCTGCAAGCGGCGAAGGCCGGCATAGTAGTCGTCCCCCTCGAAATCGACGAGGATCCCCACGCCGCAGAGGGCCGACCCCTGGGCCACGTCCCGTGCCCGATAGAGGTCGCGTCCTTCGAGGTCGACCAGCATCGACACCCCCAGGACCGCTCCGCCCTGGATTCCCGGCGAAGTTCCCTCGTAGCGGTCGTTGCCGGCGAGGTCGAGGACGATCAGCACGGGCCGGTCGAGCGATACGGAACCCCCGCGGTAGGTATCGTCGCCGCCGAGGTCGATGACGACGGCCACGTCCTGCATCGCGTCGAGATTGTAGACATTCTTGTCCTTGCCGCCGACGACGATCGTGCCCGCCGGACTGGCGATCTTCTTCACAACCCGTCCGCTCACGCCCTCGACCTTGACGTCGCCGTCCTCCGGAAGCGACTTGAGCTGACGCAGCAGTCCCTCGTCCACCAGGGGCGCGAGGCTGTCGGCCGCACGGAACAGGCGACGGCGGTCCATCTTCTCCATCAGATCGCACAAGCGCCGCCCGGTGCCCCGGTCGTTGAGCGTGTGCCCGTTGCGATTGTCGCCCACGAAGATGGGATACAGGCCGCGGGCCAGTTCGGCAATCTCGCTTCGGGCAAGGGGCGCCAGGGCCGCGGCAAAATTGGTTTGGGTTTCGGTCAGCGCCTGCTGGACTACCTCCAGGGCCTGTTCCGGCGATGTTGCCTCGGAGAAGGTGCGAGGCTCGCGCACTCCGCAGTCCATCTTCGCCCTGGCCAGGATCAAGGCCTGGTCGAACCCCTCGTGATTCCCCCGCAAGAACCGGTGCAGGTGACGAGTGAATCGCTCCGCCTCGGCCGGGGCATCCAATGGGCGACGCAGCAGGAAATCGAACCAGCTCAGGCGACAATTCCCCGTCACCTCCGAGTTGGTCCATTCGCCCGCGGTGGTGTTCAGCTTCATCGCCGAATAGGCGCTGAAACGTTGGAAGTCGGCCTCGATGCGACGCGTCCTGAAACCGTCGCGGATCTCCTGTCTCAACAGGGGCATCAGACCCGGCGCCAACGGATTGCCGACCGAATCGCGCTGCTCCGGCTTCGGCTCCTCCGCCTTGCGGGCCTCAGGTTTCGACGCGTTGCCCTTGGGTTCGCCCCAGACACGAAGGGGGAAGCCGACCAGCCCCGGGATCGCCGCAAGGACGACCAAGACGACCATCTTTTTGAGAGGCAACCGGTCAAAGCAGACTCCCCAATACATTCCCCATCTCCCGTGGTCGGATCGAAGCCTGCGGTCCATTCGGGGCCAAGCCCCTGGGGAGTCCCTCAAGTTCTTCCTAAGCTCGCCACTCCACCCAGGGTCACAGAGGCAACGTCCCTGTTCGGACGTGCGCATCAGCGGAAACCAAGTCATTGAATGTCATCGACTCTGGCATGTCAATACAATAGATTCAACCGTAATCATCGCGAGGGACTGCCACTCGCTTCGGCTTGCGCCGACCTCTTTCTTGAAGCCGTTGCCGACAAGGCGTACCCCCATGCGAATGGGTGGCCGGCGCAAACGAAGAGCCTTGCTCGCGCGGCAACTAGATGATGGATAGCCGTCTGCCTGGGACACTAGACCTGGGAACACCCTGCCTCCGGGGCGTCGTGGCTGCTATGCTCGACCGGTTCGCCCGACTTCACACGCGTCTCACCAACGGCTTGCGTCGGAAAGGCCTCTGGAGGGCCGCCAGGCAGACTTCCTGGCGATTGTGCTGCAACTGCCGCACCTGGACCACGTTGTACCCCCAGCGACGGACCCGCTCGACGTACTCGGGGAGTTCCTCGGCAAGTTGCCACTCAAAGAGCTTGAGCGTAAGCAGCATCCCTCGAATGCTGACTTCCCGATGCGTCACGATCGGCTCCACGGCGTCCAGCGTGTAGCGCGGGGCGACGTTCATATCCGCCATGAGCCATCGCACTGCGCGGAACTCGCGGCGGCGGACCTGGACCACGCGACGGCGGACGTGGGTGAACCGAGGGTGGTTGGCCACCGCCGGGTCCATCGCCGCCGGATCGATCCCCAGGACCTGGAAGCCGTGGGCCAAGAGCGCTTGGCTTGCCCCACCGGGCGCGCTGCCGATCTCCGCGCATCGTGCGCCCTGCGGGATCGGCAGTTGCGACCATCGCAGGGCCTCTTCCATCTTGAGCCAGGCGCGGGAGACGACGTCCGGCGGGAACTCCAGCGGCATCATTCCCCCGGGCCAGCGCGACGAGACCGAGCGGGCCCGGTGTGTTCCGATCCACCACTCGCCCGGTCGCACGATCACACAATCCATCATCCGGTCGCCGGGCCTGGCAGGTTGCTTCAGATCAAACGCCGCGGCGGGCAGTTCCCTGGAATCGGGACACCGCCGCCGGATCGCCTCCGCAGCCTCCACGGCCGCCGCCGTGATCGACGGCTCAAAGCCGTGCTCCCCCGGGGCGGCCGCATCGCGCTCCCACACGTGGACCCGATCGACCGGCCTTTCGCCCCACAATCGCCACACGTCGGCGGCCAGACCGTCCGGCTCCTCGCCAGCCACCTTGCCCAGCGAGAACGCATAGGCCCTGGCAAAGACCGATTCCAGGTCGAAATCGGCTGCCAACGAAGGCTCCGCAGGCAGCTTGAACGTAAGGAACCCGGGCCGCGAGTAGGCGAACCGCAACGCCGGCCACCGCCGCGCCAACTCCGCCTTCACGGCCGGTTCCGCCCCCACCTGACACGTCACGAACAGAAACGGCGTCGGACCAGACATGCAACTCCGCTGATGAAACCAGCCAAGGGACGACGATTGGGATTGGGCAGTTGACCATTCTATCCTCTACCCGCAAAATAGGAAGGAGGTGCAATTTGGAGCATTTGTCGTAGTGAGAAGATTGGAGGGAACGCCCTCTGTGGCGTTCCGTGAAGCGGAGTAACCGCATCCATGGAGATTCGGGGAACGCCACAGAGGGCGTTCCCTACAGATGGAATTGGCCAACTTGTTCTGACGCGGGTCCTACACAAACATCATGCTCCCCCAAGTCGTGCTCAAATCGCAGAAGGCCCGGACTTTTTCGAGCCGCCATCCGTGGGTCCTCGACAAGGCGATCGAACGGGTCGATGACGCGGCCTCGGACGGCGACGAAGTGGACCTGGTGACGCACCGGGGCAAATTCGTCGCCCGAGGGATCTTCAACGGCCGGAGCCGCATCCGGGTACGTCTTTATGCGTGGGACCGCGGCGAGCCGCTCGACGAGGCGTTCTGGCGCCGCCGGCTCGAGGCGGCCATCGCGCTCCGCACGCACCTCGGCTACGACGACCCGCACGGCGCCGCACGACTCGTCTTCAGCGAGGGCGACGGACTGAGCGGACTGGTGGTCGATCGCTATGCCGACTATCTGGCCGTGCAGGTCACGTCGCTTGGAATCGAGGCCCGGCTGCCGCAGATCGCCGGGCTTCTCGTCGAGCTGGTCCATCCCCGGGGCATCGTGGTGCGCACCGAACGCGGCATGACGCAGGCCGAAGGGCTTGCGCTGCGCGATGGGCCGTGCTGGGGGGAGATGCCCGACGGACCCGTGACGATCCACGAGAACGGGCTCCGCTGGCAGGTCGATCTGCTCGAAGGGCAGAAGACCGGCTTCTACCTGGACCAGCGCGAGAACCGGCGGGCCGCTGCCGCGTATCTCCGCGGCCGCCGCGTGCTCGACATGTTCTGCTACACCGGCGGGTTCAGCCTGGCGGCCAGCGTCTGGGGTGGGGCAACGGAAGTGCTCGCCTTCGACTCCAGCCTGAAAGCCGTCGAACTGGCCCGCGCCAATGCAGAGCTCAACGCCGCCGCCAACGTCGCCTTCGACACCGGGGACGCGTTCGAGACGCTCAAGTCGCTTGCGGCAGCGGGCGAACGCTTTGGGGCGGTGATCCTCGACCCGCCCAAGTTCGCCCGCACCCGCGGCGCCCGCGAGGAAGCCCTCCGCGCCTACCACTGGCTCAACCGCACGGCCCTCGGGCTCCTGGAGCCGGGCGGGATCCTGGTGACGTGTAGTTGCTCCGGGCTGGTCTCACGCGAAGATTTCCTGGACGTCCTGACCGGCGCAGCCCAACAGGCCCGCCGCCACGTCCAAGTCCTCCAGCAGCGCGGCGCCTCGCCCGACCACCCCGTGCCCGTCAATTGCCGCGAAAGCGAATACCTCAAGTGCTTCATCTGCCGGGCGGTGTGACGTCCAGGAACGCATGCGCAGAGAAGGTAGACTTCCTCGCCACGACAGTCGGCGACGATAGGACGACCGTGGTCGGCTTCACCAGTCGCATAGAATTCCAAACCTGGAAACCACGTGACCCTTGGAGAGAGAAAGCGATGACTCGATATCGCAACGGCGAAGTCGTGGCTCGGTTCGCCCCGAGGACGAAGCCCGACGATCCCGAGGTGCTGAAGGTGATTCATGCGGAACTGGCGAAGAAGCAACCTCCGGTTCCCTAGCATGATCGACCCATGAAGGGGCAAAGTCTTCTGAGGCCGAAATAGCATGTCCTGGCTCGACTGGTACAACTCGCTTGCCAAACCAAGCTGGACGCCTGCCCCGGCAACCATCGGGCTGATCTGGCAGATTCTCTACCCGATCATCGTGGTCACGTTCGGTTTCGTGTTGATGCAAGCCATGTGGCGTAAGGTGCCCTGGAAGGTCGCCTTGCCGTTCGCCGTCAACCTCGTAGCCAACCTGATCTTCACGCCGATCCAGTTCGGGATGAGGAACCTGTGTCTGGCCTCGCTGGACATCCTGATCGTCTGGGGCACGATCATCTGGATGGCGGTGGCGATCTGGCGGCATTATCGTTGGGTTGCCGTCGCCCAGGTTCCGTATTTTGTCTGGGTCTCGATTGCGACCGTGCTGCAACTGAGCATCACGGTGATGAACTGGTGAACGCAAGTCCGCCGCCAAAGATCGTCCGATGTCCTCAGCCGAACTCATTGAGCAAACCGCCGACTACGTGAAGCTCAAGCTCACGGGCGACGGCACCGGCCATGATTGGTGGCACGTCTACCGGGTTTGGAGGATGGCAAAATGGATCGGCGAGGCTGAAGAGGCGAATCTGCTCGTCGTCGAGCTGGCCGCCTTGCTCCACGACATCGCCGACTGGAAGGCCCATGACGGCGACTCGGCGGTCGGTCCCAGGATGGCCGGGGAGTGGCTGGGCTCGCTTGGAGTTGAGCCCATGGTGATCGAACACGTCTCCCAAGTCGTCGCCGACATCTCGTTCAAGGGAGCCGGTGTCGAGCAGCCAAGGCTGTCGTTGGAGGGCGAGGTCGTTCAGGACGCCGACCGGCTGGATGCGATTGGGGCCATCGGCGTTGCCCGAGCGTTCGCCTACGGAGGAGCCAAGGGACGGCTGATCTACGACCCGGCCGTCAAACCCGCGGAGCACACGACCGCCGAGGCGTATTTGACAGACGGCGGCACCACGGTCAACCACTTCTATGAGAAGCTCCTGCTGCTCAAGGACCGCATGAACACGGCGACGGGCAGGGCGATTGCCGAGGAGCGGCATCAGTTCATGGAGCAGTTCCTGCGGCAGTTCTACGAGGAGTGGGAGGGTGGGTGGCTGGCAGCGGGACCGTGCCACTTCGAGTTCTCGGTGGTGAGGAAATGCGTCAAGTGGGGATGGTAGTCCCTGCCACTCCAACCCCAGTCCTTGGAGAGCTTCAGGTAGAAACGGATGCTCACTTCATCGGTGGGCTCGAACAAACGCCGCACTGGAGACGAGCCCTGCACGCCCGATTGGCGGTCGGGCCACTCGTACTCGATGCAACCTCCCCATGCCGCCGCCTCGTCAACGATTCGGAACCTGGTCCCGTCGTACCAGCCTCGGCGAGCAAGGTCGGCGTCCCCGAAAGACTCGCTGAACAGGAGGCCGTCTGTGCCCACCTCGGCCCTGCCATTCGGTTCCGCTGCCAAGCCCGAGGAGACCCAAAGGAGCAACGAGCCCGTCAAGTACATGAACGCCAGAATTCGGCTCATGGTGTACATCCATCGCAGGAACGGCAAATGGTCTCGGGGACAGCCGTCTCGCCCCGTATAGCTGAAGCAACGGACGAGAGGAACGAACTCGGGGAAACACCAGATGATGACCGAAGACTTGCAGAAGACACCTTCAGTCGGTCTCACTTGCTGCAGCCGCCCATCGCCATTATCGTTGTTCAGGCTTGATGAGGGTCAACCAAAGTCGGCACTGCCAGGACCGGCCCCTTCTGCACCGTCGATGCCCGGAACTTCCAACGGACTGATCGCCGGGCCGTGTGCCCAAGAACGACTGTAGCCCCACCCTGCGACGGACAGGCGGGGCTACGACGGCCGTACTGGAGCTTCAATTCAGACGGGCTTCACCTGTTCCGCTCGTGGACCCTTGGGGCCACGTCCCTCGACGAAGGAAACCTTCTGCCCTTCGTGCAAGTCCTCGTATTGCACTCCTTCCAGATTCGACGAATGGAAGAAGATGTCCTTCCCTCCCCCGAGTGCAATAAACCCGAATCCTTTGTCCGTCAGCTTCTTGATCGTACCTTCCGGCATAGCCACGTCCGTTCGTTGTAGAGACTCTGGTTGCGATGCCGCCTGGGTAACAAAACAGGCCGCTTGCCTGGGGCTGCCGCAGGCGTGGAGTCGCTCCTCGGCTTGAACGGAACACATTAGGACGACTGTTTGGCACGCCAACGGGCACAAGTCCAATTAAAAAAGCCACCTTGCGATCTCTCGCAAAGTGGCCACTAGTGGAGGCGGCGGGACTGTGAATGTATCGTAGTAAGTGTTGCAAACAAAGGACTTACAACGACGCCTCTCTTCCTTATCTGACACCTTATCTGACACGCTTTGGAGGCTTCGCACCACGGTCGTCCGCTGACCCGGATTGAGCGCCCTGTGGCCCGCTGTCTCCCAGTTTAGTGGAGGCGTATCGCCTCGAACCCGTCTTGCGGTGCATTTCTCGCACGAGAGGACTCGGTTCGGAACCAAGTTCATCCGGACACGACAACCGAACGTTCCTCACTTTCGTTCGAGCACCTACTGTACTATCATCGTCCGTCGAGGATTACTGGCAAATCTGGGAAGAAGACTCGCCCAGAAATGTCCTCTTGACGATTTGTGTTCAATGGGACATAATTTAGCATCGGGGTGGCAGCATGGCGTTCGCTCTCGAATTACCCAGCCCTTTGCCCTCTCAGGGGTGGAAAGTCAAGATTCGAGACCGAGAACGCTTGGAACCCCCTCACGTCACGATTTTTCACAAGAGGCACGAATGGAGGCTCGGACTGCGGTGCCGCACGTTCATCGTCCCTCCGGGAGGCAGTTGGAACGAGATCGACGAGCGAGTGCGGGAAACAATCGAGGCGAACTGGCAGGTTCTTTGTGACGAGTGGGATCGGGCCTATCCGACAAATCGGGTCGCCGAGGCCGAGGAGGAGGATGATGGGTAAGCTAGCCAAGAAGAAACTGGTGGTCCTTGATCTTGAAGAGGCCGGTGTCCCGGTTCGTCGCTCGAAGATCCGTGGTGCTGTGTATTGCCAGGGACGGGTACAAATCGCCAAGACGTTGCGGCAGGCTCCTGCACGCACGTTTTGTGTATCCATGAACCAAAGTGCAACCGACGATGTTCTTCGCAGCGCTCAGGTGTGTCAGCGTCGTCGGGGGACGATCTACGGTCTCGTCACAGTGCAACCGCCCCGTCCCAATAGTGTTCCCGGCCTAGCAAGTTGCTTCCGTCGTCTCGCTGGCACCGCCCCCAACTCAAAGCTACTGCCCGTGGACGAACTGCTTGACGTTCTCTCTGCCCCCACCAAGGAAGCGGCCAGCTTGTTCATTGCCGGTGTGGCCGACACGGAGAGCCAGACCCTTGCGTTAACTCGTGGCAACATGAAGACGATTACCGTGCCGTTTTCCATGTTCAAGCCATCGGGCACGGAGGTCCAGCCCAACTTCGCTCAACTGAGCCTAACTGACTACGGCCACACCGTGCGTCTGGGCGACTACGAGGCATCTTCCGATGCGATTCTCTATGAAGCCGACCCTGAGTATCGCCGCAAGGCGAAGAAGAAACTGCTTGCCGAAGAGCAGACCTTCGGAGCTTCGCTTCGCCGACTGCGAATACAAAAAGGGCTCTCACGAGGCGACTTCGGCTCGCTGTCGTCGAAAACCATCGCTCGTATCGAACGCAATGAAGTGGAGAAACCCCACGGGGAAACGTTGCGGACAATCGCAGATCGACTCGGCGTTGAGCCTGAAGAGATCGAATCTTATTGAGGAAGTTGGTCGGTCCTGGTCAGTTGCGCAAAGGGTGCCTTCTGCCGCCTAATCCGGCGCTCCTGTTTTGCACGCAGTTTATCGCAACGAGGATCGACTAGGCGGGGCGGTTAGCCGATCTGCAACTCTTCTGGAACAACTGGCTGCCGGGGCCGTGGTTGAAAATCGACTTCCCCTGGTCCGAAGTTCCTCGGTGGCTCACCCAATTTTTTCTGGCCTTCATCTCGGCCATCCCTAGCCAGCGCCGACCGCTACGCCATCCCGCCCTGAATTAGCGGACACCAACCACAAACCTCCGATGATCCTTCCTTTCACCTTCGGAGCGAACGACCGTGGAAATCATGACCCAGAGAATCGAGCTTCTTGCCGTCTCGCCCGCTGAGTGCCGTGGCGGCGAGAAGACCGTGGTTTTTACGATCCGGCCTGACCGGGGCAGCTTCAGGCCGCACAACGTCGCCCTGAGCCGCTCCCAGGCGATTCGCCTGCTCAAGAGCCTCCGAATCGTGCTGCGTCAGTCGGCTGGCGTCTTCTTGCTCGGCCTCTCCCTAGCGTCGGTGGCTGGATGCTCCGTGGAGGTCGTCGTCTCGGACAAGACCAGCCCTAAAGCCGCCGACGCTCCATCAACCGCTGCTCAGGAGAAGAAAACCGCTGTCCATGTGAATCTGCTCCAACGAACTGAACCTTCGCCGGTCGAACAGCGGCCATCTACGAAGGAACCCGCTGCCGCTCCTGCGCCCAGGCCCGCAGAAGAGGTCGGGCGCACGGCCAGTCCGACTGTTCTGATCGTCGAGAATCGGATTCAAGTTCACGAACACGTGCATATCCATGAGCCTCCCCGGTCGGAGCGTGTCGAGGTCGAAATCCGCCGCTACGACGTGGAGCGGGACGAAGATTGCGAGCGGCGGCACAGGGCTTACCAGCAGAAGGTCGAACAACTAAAGCGGCTCTTCGGCCAGTGAGGAGACAGGCAATGCTGAGATTGCTCGGAGATGTCATCTTCGCCATCGGTCGGGTGATCGGCGGGATCAAGTACACGCTCGGGATCATCCGGCCTATCCCACGACGTTACCGGTCGTCCAGTTGGGATCACGACGAGGAGTCTGGCTGACCCAACAGTCCGAGGTGTTCGGCACCTACGTACCGGTCCAGCCAGTCGTCGGCACCGAGAAGTTCCACGCCTGTGGCTGCCGCTTGGGCCGGGTCGCCGGTAATCTTCAACATCGCCAGGGCGGCATCGCAACGGAGACCGGCGCATTCGTCCTGAAGCGTCTTTTCCAGCTTTGGGACGGCGGCTGCCGCCGCTTTCCCCAGATCGCCAAGTGATTCAGCAGCCATTCCACGCCAAAGCGGATTCATGCTGTCCAGTCCGGCGACCAGGACAGGAAGCATCCCGTCGATCCGCTCAGGATCGATCTTGACGATGGCGGCGGCTGCCGAAAGCCGGAACCGTTCATCCTCGTCGGTCAGCCACTTCTCCAGCGCCGGAAGAGCCGATTTCGCCTTCGGCCCAAATCGAACCACTTGCTCAACGGCAGCGATGCGGACGAGTCGGTCGCAATCTTCTAGGGTGGCAACGAAGGCCGGGAGAGTTCTCTCGTCCGGTTCGGGTTCAGCCAGTACCTCGACGGCGAGCAGTCGCAGGTCAGCGGCGGTATCAGCAAGAGCCTCCACGAGGACCGGGACGGGGTTGCCGCTTGGCAAAATAACGGCCAAGGCAGCCTGGACCCGTTCAGGCCATGGCTGGTTAGCCGAATGCCGAAGGGTGCTGAGGATTTCGATCATCGGTCCCTCCAGATCTTCGCCACTGCCTGAGCAGCGGCCTTCTGCACCTCGGGACGAACGTCGGCTAGCCGCTCACGTAGGGCCGGAAGGGCGGCTGGATCTGCGATTTCTCCTAGAAGTTCGACGACGTGGCGGCGAAACCAACACTCCCGGTCCAGCAACAGTTGTTTACAAATCGGGATACAGAGCGACGTATCGTGGCTGATCTTCCAAATCGCTGCGACTGCACTCAGTCGCATGAATCTAGCGGGAGTGCTGTCGGTTTCATCCTCGGCGCAAAGCAACAAGGCAGGGACGGCTTCACGAGCTTCCGGCCCGAGGTCGGCGAGTTCATTACAAACGACTTCCTTCAGCAGAAACGGCTGGTCGTCGGGATGGGGGAGCAGATTGTCGTCGATGTCCAGCGACTCCGACTCGCCGAACGCCCGTTCTAGGGCGTCGGCGTCGTCGGGATCGTCGAGGAGGCGGATGAGGTCGGCGATTGGTGGCATCCGTTCACATTCCTTGGCCTGGGGCGTCAAAGCTCCACGTCCCGCATGGTCTCGTGATACTTCTTCTCCAGGTCGCCGTCCAGGGCTACGTGCTGGTACACGGCCAACGTCTCCCGGCGAACGTGGCCCGAAATCAACTGAATCTCGGCGTCGGCCATCCCCGAATGGCGAGTCAGCCAAGTGATCGCCTGATGGCGGAACGTGTGCGGTGTGGCCCGGACCCCGGCCTCCTGGGCGTAGTGCTTTACGATCTGCTGAACCCTCCTGGTCGAGAACTTTGTGGCCCTCTTAGTCTGGAACAGCCACCGGTTGTTGGGGTGGGCGGCGATGTGGGTCCGCAGTGCCGTGGCGAAGGTCTTGCCGAACAGCACGTACCGGTCCTTGCTCCCCTTGCCCAGGTTGATTCGGATCTTGCAGTTCTCCAGGTCCACGTCGGCCACCTGCATGTTGCACAACTCGCTCACCCGCACCGCCGTGTAGAACAGCAGCCGCAACATCAAGGCGTGCTGCACGTCCTCGGCCCGATCAACGATGACGTAGAACCGGCGAAATTCGTCGGCGTTCAAGATGCGGGGGAGCCGCTTCGGGCGTTTGCCGGGGCGCAGGTCACACGCCTGTCGGACCTTCTTGGCAATGTACCGCCAGCCGTCGTAGTCCAGCCCTTCTCGACGGACGATCCTGGCGATCTGGCCGACGATCCGGGCCTTCTGGGATTTCGCCTTTCCGTTCTGCGATCCGAAATTGGACGGGTTTTGGGTCATGATCGGAGCCTCCAGCAGGTGAAAACGGGCTTCTGATTTCGGGAACGGCTCATTTTGCGAAATTGATCGTTCGCAGCCTCATGGTTGGTGTCCGCCAACGCCAGAGCCGCAAGACGGGCCGCAGAGCCGCATCCTAGAATCGGATGCCCGGAAACGGGAACGAAAACCGGCTCACGGGCTGTTACGCTCGGCCTCCGTGCCGAAACCGAAACCGGGAATCAGGCCGAACTTGCAGCCGGGTTGTCGCCTGGATAAGATCGAGGCGTCTGACCTGCACGAACAGGCCGACGATCCCAAACCGTGGGAGGAACACCGAACAGGTCCGCCAGGACCACGATTACAACTCGACGACTAGCGAAAGCTGGTTCTGCTTCCCCCAAAACCGCCAACTGGGGCCTCACGGCCCTTGAATTACAAGAAGCAGTGCTGGCCTGTCGCTCCCCGCAAGGGGAGCGTCGGCCATGCGCTGTTCTTGTAGCCCCTTGGCGGGGGTTGGGGGAGCAGCCGTGGTGCGGACGCTCCCTCTTTTTTTGCGCCCGCTGAACCGGATCGTAGACGGCTCTCGCTTACCGAGACGGACGGGGTTCTGGCCTGCGGCAGTTGTCCGAAAGGAGATTCGATGGCAGCGCAATGGCACTACACCAAGGGGGGCGAGCGGCATGGTCCGGTGAGCAGCGAACAGCTTCGGCAACTTGCGGCTTCCGGACAGCTTCAGCCAACCGATCTCGTGTGGCGAGACGGGATGGCCGAGTGGCAGAAGGCATCGGCAGTGAAGGGCCTATTCCCGCCGCAGGCGAGCGGTCCTGCGGAACCGCCACCCATCCCGAAAAATGAACCGCAGCACGTGGCCGATCCCGTCTCCCCAACGGCTGCTCCCGCCGCTGGTCAAAGCGAGAAGCGTGGCCTGCTCGGTACGCTATCGTCTCTCGGACGGGCCGCAAAGACCGCTGCCGTGGCCGCTGCCAAGGGGGCCGAACGAACCAAGATCACGAACGTCGATCTGCCGAAGGCGTATGCGGTCCTCGGGCGTGATGTCCATGGTCGAGGGGCGTATCGGGAGGAGTTTCCGGACCTCTCCCGCCAGATCGACGATCTCCTGGCTAGGCTCCGCAACCTCGAAGGCGCTTCCTCGAAGCAGCCCAGCCCATCGGCCACCCTTGCCGACAAAGCGAAGGCGGCAGCCGTGGCAACGAAGCAGAAAGCCGAAGCCCAGGCCATGCGGCTGCAACTGTCCCGCCTCATGAGTAAGCTGGGAGAGGCGGTCTATGAGCGGCATGGGACTGCGGCGGGTTCACCTGAGACGACAGGGCCGATTGCCACCCTGCTGTCTAGGGCGTCAACGCTCCTTGCGGAAGTCGAGCAGCAGCGACAGGCATCCGGTGGTCGTTTCATCACACGCCGAAGAGCATTCGCCGCTGCTGGCATACTCCTCGCCGGGATGTGCCTTCTCGCCCTGCTTGGCAAGACCGACCCGAGTTCACGCAATCACCCAATCGCCCAAGCCGACGTTTCGCCGGGGAATCTGGCACAAACCGGGCAGGCTGGGGACGCAATCACCGCTTCACGGAAGAACTCTGCACAGAACAGGGAAGAAGATGTTCCGAGCACGCCAACCACCTCCGTGAACCCCCACGACTTCTCCAAAGACGACTACGACTCGATTCCGAAAGGAGCCACCCGGACGACCACGGAGGAGCAGAATGAAAGTGGAAAATGGATCATCAGCCAGGGATATCGCCTGTCAGACGGCACGTTTATAGACCATGGTGCTTCCACTGTATGGTGGGATAAAGGACGCACAAAGAGTGCAGGTGAAGGAGCGAGCCTGAACGGAAAGCCGCATGGCGTATGGAGAAGCCTTTACCGAAACGGTTCACCGAGAGTGGAGACCACATTCGTCAATGGCCGAAAGCATGGGCCGGATCGTGAATGGTACGAAGATGGCACAAAGAAATCCGAGAAGAACTGGGTAGAGGGAAAGCGACACGGGCCGTCCCGAGCATGGTATCCGAACGGCCATTTGGAAGCAGAAGGCACGTTCATAAATGATGAACTGCACGGCTTGGATACCGGATGGAACGAAAACGGCTCCAAGAAGTGCGAGAACACCTATCGCAACGGCGTTCGCCATGGGCCGCATCGGATGTTTGGCTATCACAATAAGGAACAGTACGAGATTCAGTCGGGCACATACACGGACGGCAACGTCACCGGCACATGGCGATTCGGCTTCCCCGGTATCAACGGCCAGGTGTACTATGGCGAGGCGACTGAGGGACCGTGGCGAGGTGGAACGAGGTTCCAGTTTCTTGTCAAACTACGGTACGAAGCCCAGAAGGACGATGGGCGATTCGCCGGTGATCCTAGAAGGGGCGTCACACGTGCGTATGTGAAGCGTCAACTGTTTAGTGCTACGTTTGGCGCTCCAGATAGGGACGTGGGGGTCAACAAGCTGGACCGGCAATGGTACTACAACTGCTCTGACGGGACGCTTCGATTCAGTGTCGCCATCGATCCGATACGAGGGCTTCTCAACATCTCTACCGAGGAGCGTTAGCTTTGACAGCGAGACGTTTCGTGCTCGTCGGCAGTCGGACACGCAAAGAAGTGCTGCGGCGATCTTGGAAATGACGTTTTCACACGCTTTCGGAAGGGACGATTCGATGGAACGTGCTAACTGGCACTACACCAAGGGTGGCGAGCGGCATGGCCCGATTACCGAACCCCAACTTCATCAGCTTGCGGCTTCCGGCCAGCTTCAGCCCACCGACCTAGTGTGGCAAGACGGAATGGCCCAATGGCAGCAAGCCGGGTCGGTACAAGCGATCTTTCCACCGCAGCCGAGGGTGGAAGGGGCAAACCAAGCGACCCAACCCGCTGGAATCCCGGCTGATTGGCGGCTTCACCTCCAGAGACCTTTGGTGATCGGTCTCGCCTTGCTGTTCTGCTTCCCTTTCGGGCTCGTGCTGATCGGAATTCATCCTCGGATCACTCCGAAGACAAAGAAGACCGTCTTTGGAGTCTTCGGCGCTTTCGTGCTGATTGCGATGGTCATCACAGCCATCTCCTCCTCCGTCGCCAAAAAGCAAGCCATCAAAGCCAACGCCCTCTGGGAAGACGGCAAACAAAACGAAGCTGTCGCCATCTATGAGAGTCTCGTTGCCGGAGACAACGGTGGCATGTTACTTGATTCGATGAAGCCTACCGTCTACGGACGGCTTATCGATCACAAAGTCTCTCTAGGAAACGTCACCGGTGCCACAAAGTGGGCCGAGCGGGCTGCCAAGTTCAAGGTAGTTCCAAGAATTGCCTCGCAGGAAGGTCAACGAATCGTCTCTTCAGTTGAGGAGGCGAAACGTCAAAAGAAACAACTAGCTCAGGCTACGAGTGCCAAACCAACTGCCAGGCCAAGTAAGAAACCGGAGTCACAGGACGAAAAGCCTTCCAAGAAGCCCAGAATCATTACAGCAGGCCCCATGTTCGGGAAGAAGAGATTTGAGATTCACCCTGAAGTGGCTGCGGTGATCGACTTCAAGTCGATTGAAGTCAAGATGATGTCTGTCGAGTTTGTATTGCTTCAACACGAGCATTCATTCCTCGTAAAGCTGGATCGCCTTTGGTTGCATGGCTTCGACAAGAATGGCACCAAACTGTTTGACGAAAAGATTGAGTTCTTCAGCAACACCGTTACTGTTGGAGAGGCGATCAAGGGACACGTAACTGCGGCTCACCTAAATGAAGCAACCCGCATCGTCATCAATGGCTACAGTAACTCCGAGTCACTTGACTGAGGGTGCGCCAGGAGGCGTTGACCGAGTGTGAGGTGTGATGATGACCAGCCGAAAATGATTAGCGGGAATCAGCGCCATCTGTGGCGAATATGATGACCAGAGGATCGTCAGCATAGTGGTGACTCTATCCCGAACACTTCTCTTCCGAAAGGATGGCTCGATGTCGAAATACCTACTCGTACTGTTGCTCGCAGTCATCGCTGGGTGCTCAGGAAAAGACCCCGCCAATGACGCAAAGCAGTCAGCCGCCTCAGCAGCAAGCGAAGCGATGGAGCTTTCACGGCGGATCGAAATGCCGAGCGTGCCGAGTTCGGAAACACGCACGAAGACACGGGAGTCAGCGGAGCCTCTCCCGCAGACGCCGGAGATCGCTGTGGAACACTTTACCCTGCCGAGCCATGGGAAACCGCCGTACACAATGCCGCCACGAGATGAGGGCAAGTTTGACACTTGGGACGACTTCAAGGCGTGGAAGTTGATCCGTGCCATTTGGAACGACGGCAGTAACCACTGGCAATTCAAGGTCGGCCAGCAGAACTCGCTGGTTCTAGCACCGATTCCCGGCAAAGTTGAGTTCACGACGGGAGACATTGTGAACTTCGAGACAGAAACCACACCGGGACCGAATGTCGGTGTTCCACTGAATCGACGCATCGTTGCTCTAGAGGAGGAGGGAAACGCCTGCGTGGTCGTGACTCTCTTCATGGACTCAACGAGTTACGGTTGCCGCAGTCATGGCCTTGACAAGGACGGGCGGTGGCTTGGAGCGTTTGTGTCGGGCGATGACGTGATTCAGGAGGTGGGCAAGCCCCGTACAAGGGATTGGGGCGCTCCTACACCCTCGATTATCCTAACTCCTCCTCCAATCTGGATTGAAGGGGTGAGGGACTCATTACCCGGAACAACGATCCCGATGGTAGTGAAGGACAAGGACGAGTTGCTGTTGCGAACCGAGGTGAAGGCGTTCAAGTGTGTGGGTGTGAGGCAGTGGAAAGGGAAAAGCCTTCCCGTGTTTCGGCTTTATACAGAGAGTGACTGGTACAACGACTTTTCCCGTTGGAAGGGTTCGGACTCCAAACAGAAAAGCGAATGATGGTGACCATCAAAACACGCCTGACGAAGATTGGCGGCACATCGACGTGAGGACTGCGTGACGACTTCCCAATCTCTAGCTTGGGGCGACCATGAAGCGCAGTCGTCCGGCGAAAATCAGCGGCGGCGTGTTTTTGGCGATCTCGACCTTGGCGACAATTTCAGCCCGTGGGCGAAAAGAATCGAGAGAGCAAAACAAGAAACTTTGCAACGAAGCCGCTCTAGGGCGGCATCCCCCGATTTGCGTCCAGGCTTTTTCGCAGCGGGTTGTTGAATTACAACTTTTGTAATACGTCCGTAATCTCCGAACTGCCCTCAATCGACGAGGAAAAGGCGTCACAATTAGGGCGAAAGGAGAAGGCCATGAAACTGATCGCAAGAGACGATGCCTTTCGCTACGTGATCGAAGCCCCGGACGAGTGCGAAGTGCAAATGGAGGACGGTATCCTCCTCGTCCCGGACGCCGATGATCCTGCCACGCCGTATTGCCTATTCGATGACATCCTGGTTGAGGCGGCACGTTCGGGCGAATTCGGGCTGCGGATGGTGACCGAAATGCCGCTGAACTGAAACGAACAAAGGCCCTCCCGCCTGCGATCCGTTGCAGGCGGGAGGGCTGGTTCAGAGCTACACGGCGAAGAACTGATCGTGCCACTTCCACGTATTCTTGGCTCTCACAGACCGGCTCGGCCTCGCCGTCAAAGAGTCTGGCGATGGCCTCAGCCTCGGTTTGGGCTTCGACCCGGTACTTCATGACGTGGATTTCGTACTGCTCGATCTCGTAGGTTGGCATGGTCCTTCTCCCCGTTGGTGCGCCGAAATAGAAACAGGGTCGCCACGGCGAAGCGGCGACCCTGGGCAAGGCGGCGGCTCAGTTGGCCTTGAAGTCGAAGTAGAAGCGAGGAGCGTGTTGAAGGTAGAGGCTGCCTTTCACGTTATCCGAGCGGCGGCGGACGACCACGAGCGGGGCCATGAAGCCGAGCACCTCGAAGTCCCGCCGAAGCTCCTCTGTGTCCCAAACTTGCCCGTGCTTGGCCTCAAGTGCCTCCCGGCTGCCGGGATCGGCGTTAATTTCGACGAGTTGCTGGCGGCGGATGGTTTCGGTTGGATCGGCGCTCATGTCGATGCTCCTGAACTGGAAGGGGTAAGTTGCGTCACGCAGACGTGGTTGGTGTCCGCTAGTCGGCTTCCGGCACAGGACATGGCGCTGGACTACGCCAACCCCATCGCCTCACGGCCAACGAACTGCCCGTACTCGTCGAAGCCGAGCGTCAAGAGAATGTCGCTGCCCAGACTCATGGCGGCGTCCACCATTTCTTCGTCGCCGTCCAACTCGAACAGGCGACGGAGCAGGGTCGGGAGCGACTCCACGCTGACGCAGCATTCCAGAGTGCGGCAGAGGGTCAGCTTTCCCGCCTTGCGACTGCCGCCTTCGTAGCGGTCGCCCCGAGCCGGGCAAAAGCAGGCTTCCAGATGGGCGTCGATTCCCTGATTGACGGCTTCGATCACCGCACGGATTTCGTCGGTGTCCGTCAGGCTCATGGTGTACGGCTCGCCGCCCATCGCAGTACGGACGGCTTCGTAGCTGACAGCCCCGCTTCCAATCTCAATCATGCAAGTGCTCCTAGAAAAAAATGCTGGTGATGGATCACCTGCATGGTCAGTGTCCGCCATTCAATCGGCGTCGGCTTCGGCTTCGGCCTCTAGCTCCTCGTAGTCATAGGGTTCGATCTCGGCGTTGCAGTCGGGGCAACGGTCATTGCAGGCGCAATCCCACTCGTCTTCCCACTCGCAGCCGCAGGGGCAGCGATAGAACTTGCGATACCATGCCATCGGTTTGTCTCCGTGGTTCCGTTTCAATACTCGGAAGGTAGGAGCAAAGTCGAACAGGCACGTTTGCCGTCGTCACCGACCGCCTCAGTGATGATCCAGATTCTTTCGCCCTTCAGCGTGCGGTACGCCGAGAGGAGGCGGCTGCCGTCGATCAGCGATTGGTCGTTCAGCGTCTTGTCGTCGTCGCAGACTTCGCCCCAGTCGCCCTGGACGTGGCGGGAGAGGAAATCGCCGGGGCGCTGGCCGCTGTCGTTCAGAGCTTCAATGGCTCCGGGGGTGGCGAGGATTTGGCCGAGGGGGAATTTGAGTTTCATTGAACGGTCTCCAGAGGAAGGACAACATCGGGCCATGCGGCCCGATGTCTGTGGTTAGTGTCCGCTGGCGGGGCCTCGGACGAAGCCCCGCCGCTTCAGCACGCCGGGCGACTACCAGCCATCGTCGCCGCCGAAGTAGCCGAAGTATTCGTCGGCTTGCTCGTAGTCCTCTAGCTCTTGCTGCGCCAGGATGCCATCCCACGGCTCATCCACGTCGAAGTCCGGGTATTCGTCGGCCCATTGCGCCTCGGCCTCCAGTTGGTCGAGAATGTCGCCGTAGCCGCCGTTGATGCGGTCTTCCGTGTACTGATCCAAGTATTCGTCCACTGCATCGCTCCTGTCGAAGTGGTTGATGTTGCCGCTGACCCAGTGGTTGGTGTCCATCACCGGCTCATTTCTGGATGACTTCGATGTAGCCAGCGGTTTCCACAACCCGCTCGAAGCGATAGCAGCGATCCGCCTTGAGCACCCGAATGTGCAGCTTGTCGTGCTGGTCTACCCAGACAGCAATGGTGTTGTCCGGTCCTCGTGGGTCACGGTGCCCGAGGACGGAGACTTCCTTGACTGTGCCCCGTTTCTTTGGGGCACGAACGAGAATTCGTTTCATGGATTCGGTGTTCCTCGACTGAAGCGTGGATTGCTGAAATCCCCGCTCCGTTGTTCGGAGCTGGGCTAAGACCGATGACGGCTAGCCATAGACGGCCAGCACGGCACCCCGCACTCGATCCCAATCCCGCTCGTCGTGGCTTTCCTTGGTTGTCTCCGGGAGCGGCGTCACGTAGGCGTTTTGGAATGCGTCGGGATCGTCGCCCCGAAACGAGATGGCCGGTGCCCAGCCGAAGCCAAAGCCCGGTGCGCCAAGGCTGCCCATCGTCTGCACGTTCTCGGCCACAAGGCCGCAGTGCTCCACGAAGCCGTCGAACTGATCTCGGTCGAGGATTGCGCACCACTTGCGATGGTGGCCGTTTTCCCACCGGCCTTCGAGATAGCCGTACTCGTACTGATCGTCGTCCTCGGTCTCGTTCCAGAGGTCTAGGCCGGGCGGGGCGTGGTCAGCGATGTCCACGTCGTCGGGAACGTCGGCGGAATAGATGACGCTGAACTGCATGGCGGTGTACCTGGACGTTGTGGTGTGCCGCTCTCACCGTGAGAGCAGCTTCACGGCGTTGGTTGGTGTCCGGTAGCGCCCACCTGACGATGGCCTCAACGACGGCCTTTCAGCGTCCACTTGCCACCGACGCCCTGCACTTCGCAGCGATCCCAGTCCTCTTCTGCCGTGGCCTGGGCGCTAACCGAACACTCCTCGATGTAGTCGCCGCAGGCGGCATCTTCCGGTGCGTCGGGGTTGTCAGTGGTGGCGAGAATTCGGGCGAGAGCCAGCTTGTTCGCCAGTAGCCGGGCGTCGGCAGGCGAAAGGTGGTCGGGAACCAAGATGGTTACCGTCCCGGCGAATCGGACGGCCACGCTCAGACGCTTCATGGGGTTCTCCTCTGTCTAAAACCAAGACGCAAACGCAGGGCTCTCGCCGCCCTGACGAACATGGCGGACGAAGGCCAAAGCTCGCTTGAACTCAGCCATCGGTCCACTGTGGCGGCTTCGCCGACGAATGGTGTTCCGAAGGGCCAACTCGCCGACTTCCTTCACGGTATCTCGCAGGCCGTCGCACTCGGTGTTTCCACTGGCCAACCGCCTCTCGGCCCGGTCGTAGTACCATTCGCAGAAAAAGCCCTCGCCTCTGGTGTAGAAGGCGATGGCGTTCGCTGCGCTTTCGGGCGTGAAATAGCCGAGGCTTTCGGCGATCAGATGGGCAGTGAGGCAAGGAAGGTGCTGGAGCACCTCCTGCTGGTTTCGCACCTTTCTGGTGATCCTGGTTGCTGGCGTGCTGGTCACGGTCTAGTTCCTTTCGGTTGGGCAATCGCTTTTGCCTTGCTGGGTCAGGGAAGTTCCGTTGCCGCTTTCGCATCTTCGACGGTCAGTAGCTTGCCGCACGTGAAGCACCTGCCACCGATGGCCTGCGGGATCGACCCAGCGCAATGCGAGAAGATTTCCGGATGCTGGTTGCTGCCGACGATCTCGCCCTCGCAGTTGCCACCGTTGACGGCGATGGTGCCGTCCAATCGTGCCTGGGCGTCGGCCCGACTCTGAAATCGACTGGTCTGCGACCGGCAGACGCCGCCGATCAGGGTTTCGGTTTTGGCCCAGTATCGGGCGAAGTAGGATCGTGCCATTGCGTTGCTCCCGGTGCTAGACCGTTGGATCTTCGTACAACTCGAACGGATTGCCCTCGATCAGAATGGCGAACGGCACAGGGGTGATCGTCTCGTCCTCGTTCCGTTGCATCGCACAGACAAGGGCGACCGGTTGCTGGTCGGCCTTGCGGATGGCGCTTACGAGGGCCAGCGCCCCATCGTCTGCGGCACGCAAGAGCGTGTCGAAGTTCATGCGGTCCCCCTTGCGGAGTCTCGGTGGGGTCTTGGGCATTGGAGGTCTCCCGTAAATGGTGAAGGGGTCGGAGTTTGGTCCGACCCCTTGGTTGGTGTCCGCTACAATGATCTCTTCCAGCCCGGCAAGCGGATCACCCATCGACGATTGTGAAAGGCGGCAGAGACGGCAGCTTCGGGGGAATGGATCGCCGCAATCGGCGGTAGACCTTCTCCCACCCCTGAAGTCGCTTTGCAACCGGTTGCCTCTTGTCGTCCGCCAGCTTCGCCATACGCTGCATGGCCCTTTCAATCTCTTTACGGTGAATGACAGGAGCACCGTCCTCGGTGGTCAGTGTGTGCCTGTCGGGCTTGCCGGGCAGATCGGGGCGAAACTCCACAAAGCACGGATCATACTCGTACTTCCCCGACGACTGCCGCTGGAACGGGATCTCGTGCTCCCGCAGCCATCCTTCCAACTCCTCGAACTCGCCCCAGGCCGCTTCGCAGTCGGCGAAGTGCAGGAGCCCACTTTCATCCCGGGCGCTCAAGATGCCTTGCTCCGAAGTGGAGTCGAACGGAGTTTCGTCCCAATCCAAACGCAGGTCGGAAATGGGGAACTCCTCCAGAAGACTGCGGCGGAGGTTCCCGCCGATCCAAATCTCTGCCGCCATGCGATCTGCCATAACGCTGTTTCCCGAAGAGTTGTAGTGCTGGAACTGCCGCTCTAGTTGGTGTCCGTCAATCGGCGTTTCGATGAATGGCAAGAGGGGTCGGAGTGTGGTCCGACCCCTTGGTTAGTGTCCGTTACAGAGACGACGAGTTATGGGCTTCACGTGCCTCCTCGATGGCATCCTCGTAGGTCACAGCAACAATGCCGTAGAGGCGATAGCCGCCGTTCTTTCCTTCGGGCGGCAGACAACCTTCCCTGATCTCGGTTCCCAGCATCCGGTCCACGTCATGGACACTCCAGTACGTGACTTGCTCGGATTGGCAATCGCCCTCAAGGATTCTGCTGTTGATCTCGTCTCGGCGGTACTCGTCACCGGCCACTTCGTCGGTCTCGGTGTAGTCGCTGCCGAGAAAGTGCAGTTCGTAGCACGGCTCGAACGAGCAGACATGGACGTGCCGCTTCCGGTCGAAGACGTAGACGCCATAGAGGCGTGGGCAAGCGGCCAGCACGTCGGGGTCGAGCCAGTGCTCCCGCTCGTCGATCTTGACCACCCACAACTCGGGCAGCAGTTCCACCTTGCCGCCTTCGACGGGCGTGAATTCGCCCCATTCACGACGACAAAATGGGTCGCCGTCGTGGCTCCAAGCCTCTTCGGTGAACACGTCGGCGTTGTTGTTGTCGCCATCGACCATCAGCTTGATGCACTGGTCAGGGTGGGCGTGCTCCCCTTGGCTGTCGGTCCACAAAGCGGCCTCGGGAATGAAAACGGCGTCGGCCACAAAGGGGCGTTTCTCAATCGCAATGCTCATCAGCAATCTCCCATCAAAGGTCAGTGGTTCCGAGCCCTTGGTTGGTGTCCGTTGCCGATCAAAGCGGCAGCACCTCGTACTCGGCGGTTTCGCCCCGCTGGAGCTTGTCGATGGCATCCAGTGCGGCCAGTTCCCGTTCGGTTGTCATTCTGCATAGGGCGTTCAGTTTGCTCACAAAGGCGAGTGAAACCGGATGGTTAATGAGGTTGTCGCCGAAGATCCCGGCGTGGCTCATGGCGAGCAAATGGCGATGCCAGCATCCGATGATGGCGACCAAGTTCACGGCGTCCTGCACCTCGTTGGCGTCCTGGGCTGCCTTCCGTTCGAGGTCGTTTGCGCCGGTGGCGACAGCGATTGTTCTGGGCATGGTGGTCCTTTCTAGGTGAGGGGATGTTGTTGCTCGTCCCGGTGGTTGGTGTCCGCCGAGAAAAGAAAAAACGGCGACCAGGAACATCCCTGCCCCTGATCGCCGTCGCCCCCTCACTCGCTCTAGGCTGCTGGGGTGAGGATCTCTTCGTGGACCGGCACGACCTCGACCTCCAGGTCTTTCGTGACGACCCTACCGGCCCGTTTCTGCTTGGGCAGCTTGGCGATGAGATCCTTCTTCACCGCTTCGACGGCCTTCGTCACGTCTTCCATTCGGGCCTCGATCCGCTCGTCCTTGTCTGCACCGTCAGCCATCGCTTCGAGGATGGCCTCCCTCAACAGCCGCAGTGCGTGGTCACGGGCGATTCCTGCCTTTTCCCAAAACAACGCCAGCGTGGTGATGAGCGGGATCGAAACGGTTGGGGCCACCATCTGATCACCGTGTTTTTCTACCGTGCCGTGGACTCTGATGGTGATCACCTCATCAAAATCGTGCCGCCCGGCATCCAGGCCGAGAGCCTCGTCCTTCCACACCTTCGCCAGCAAGCCTTTGAGATTGTTGTCCATGTGCGAACTCCTTGAGAGGGACGTGAACTACACGCCCCTCTGGTCGGTGTCCGTTATTCGCCCGTTTCAGCCCGATGCCGCTGAAGGCACCGGAAGAAGCTGGCACGGCTCTTCCCGGAAGCACGACACCATTGCTCTTGTTGGTCTTTGACGGAATCCGGGTGCATCTTTAACACCTGTTGCAGCAGCCGCAGGTCTTTTGTGCGGTTGTCCAGCCGCTTCGAGGCATCGTTCTTCCTCCCGAGGCTCTGCAACTGGCTTTGCACCATCGGACGCCAGTCGATGGCCTCTGATCGGGAGTAGAGCAGCTTCCGCAACGACGGCCCCAGCAGGCGAAGCGACAACTGCCGGTCGTCGGCGTTCTCGGCGATGAAATCGATCACCATCTGACAATCCTCGGGCGGCAAGTGGCTGAAGCCCTTGGCGGCGACCGAGCGCATCATTTCAATGACTTCCTCGTTCGTCGCCGAAAGCTCGAAGATGTCGCACCTCGACAGAACGGCCTTGAAAGCGTCGTTCTTTTTTGGGATCACGTTCGCCGCAAAAACGAACCTCGCCGTTGTCTCGAAGGACGGCGGCAGATCGTCGGGAAGCTGGCTGCTCCCGTAGGTCACAACACGTGGGCTTCCCCAAAGCGCCGACCGAAGGAGGCCGAGGTGCGCCATCGACCCGAACATGCTGTCCACGTCATCGAAGAAGAGGATTTCTTCGTTGCGGTGGCGGAACAGTGTGCTGTACAACGCAAGCGGCGTGATGTGGCTGTTGATCAGGACGGGCGTGATGCCTTCCTCATCAAGGGTTCGGAGGATCGTCCTCGATTTCCCTAGACCGCCCTGCGCCCCGAAGACGAAGAGAGCATGGTTCAGTTTTCGAGCCACCAGCCGCACATGATGGGCCAGAAGACGCTGCCGCTCTTCGAGAGCAGTCAGCGGTTCGTCGGAAACAGAGTCGTCCACCATCCGTTGATCTCCTATCGTGGTATTTCGATTTGTCTGCTCCTATGGTTGGTGTCCGCTACTCGGTCTCAATGCGCCTTAAGTCGGCAAGCCGTGCGTTCTCATGCTCGGGCAGCAGCCGCCGCACTTCGTCGGGAACGACTTTGCCAGCCCGGTATGGCAGCTTGAGGCTGAAGTTCTGTCGCATCTGCCCCAGGAGCAGAAAGAGGTACTGGCTGGCGATCTCCGATGGCAGGGGCCAGTGCGTGGAGTAATAGGAGTGGGCAATCGCACTAGCCCATGCCCAGGTTGCCCGCCATGTTTCTCCCTTGGGACGAATGCCGTAATGCCAGAGGTGTGATCTGACGGCCTTCACCAGCCGTTTCTTCGGCCAGCCGGGCAAGTTCCGGTCCTCAGCCACGTCAGTCCTCCTCCCCGAGCAGCAGTTTCACCTTGGCGATCACGTCGGCCTCGAAGGCATCGGCGGCGAACGTGGCAAACGGGAAGCTGTCGCTGGGCTGGTATTGATGGCCGACAAGCGTACCGTTGAACAGAGCGGCGCAGGGGTGTTGCGAGTGTTGAAGGGTGTGGACTTGGAGGTCGTCTCGGATCACGTAATCGTGCTGGTCGGTGCGTTCGTGAACCAACCGAGTCAAAAGCTCGTCCCGATCCTCGTCGGGATCGGCATCGGCCAGTTCGGCAACGACGTTTTCGGCCACGTCGGTGACGGCCTGCCAGTAGTTGTCATGGTCAGCGGACATGGAATGCTCCATAGTTGGAATGAAGAAGGCCGGGCGGGACCGTCGTCGGTAACCGAAGGGAGCTTCAAGCCTTTGCTGATCCAGCGGTGACGCCCGACTGCTGGCCAGTCAGCGGGCGTTCCTTGCTGGTCGTTCAGGTGTCAAAGCTGAGGCTCTGTTCGATCACGTCGGACGTTCCCGCCCGGCTGTCCCGATCAGGACTGTCGCTCTGGTTGGTGTCCGCTAGGCACAGGCGAGTTGCCGAAAACCGAGAGCATCGAAGGCAGCCCGAAGCTGCTCCTCTTCGGGCCAGCCCCCACCGTCATCGTTGGACTCAATCGCCGTGCAGTCGTTGTTGGAGAACCAGTCGTAGGCGGCGGACTTCCAGCCCTCGGGCAGTTCGTACTCTCTCTTCAGCCGCCAAGCCGCATCGGCGAGATTCTCGATGGTTGCGTCGTATTCACGACGGCTGTAGTCCCCTTCATCGAGGACGGGGTAGTCATCGAGACGCTGGGCCAGTTCGTGGTAGGCACGGAATGCCTTGGTGATCCGGCCCCTCTTGAAGACCCGGATGCTGAACCCTTCGATCCAGCCCACGGCCCAGTGGTGATGGTGCTCGGCAACCACGTCGGGGTTCTTTCCCTTCATGAAGGGCTCCAGCGCCTCTTCGATGGCGGCAGCGTTGCTTTGATCGAGCAGACCGCTGTCCCGGTGGCGGCTGTACGTGATAAACCAGTCGTCCGGCGAATCGAGTTCGCTGGTTCGATGCCACGAGAAGCACTCGAAGTAGCGCCAGTTCCCGGCAGCCGCTTTGGCGGCATCTTCGAGGTCCAGTTGGGCAATTTGACTCGGCATGTTTTTCTCCTCCAGTGGACTTGGGTGACCAGCGTCGTGGCTGGTGTCCGCTAGTGAGAGAAGGGGCGGCTTCCTGCCGCCCCGGCCAAGTTCGCTACGCTGCTGCCGCTTCCGGCTCTTCCACCGACGCCTTGGAGAAGCTCAGGACAAAATCGGCTGCCTTCGCCGCCTGGGCTGCGGCCCGGAAGATAAACTTCGGGTCGTCCTGCATGTTTTTCAGCCACGTCTTCATGTAGCTGACGTGGTTCTCCAGTCGCTCGGCTGTGGGCAAGCCAAGCTCGCTAGCGAGGAAGCAGCCGCCCAGTTCGGCGATCAGTTCGCCCAGGGCGTAGCTGTTTTCGGGTTTGCTGCGGTCCCAGTTCAGTCGGCTGGGATGCTCGCTCCAATGCGTCAATTCGTGCAGCGCAGTTTCGTAGTATTCCGGCAGCGAGAACTGCTGCTTGTGGGGAAGGACGATGAAATCTTCGTGCGGGTTGTAGTAGGCTTGGTTTCCGCCGTGCCGAATGTCGGCACCGGTTGCTGCAATCGCCCGGTCAGCTTCGTCGAACCGCTGCTCGACTTCGGAAGGCTCAAGCTGACCGTGGCCGACCCGCAGGTGGTCCAGGTGATCGCCCTCGACTTGATCGATGCAGAAGACGCAGTAGGTCTTGAGCAGGAAGTAGGTATCCTCTCGCTCGTCGCCGTTCGTGTCCTTCTCGGTCTTCGTGACCGGTCGCCAGAACACGATGGTCGTGCCCCATTCGCCTGGGGAAACGTTGTCAGGCCGACGCTTGACGTTGCCGCCTAGCTCTTTCCACTGGTTGAAGGTCGCCCACCACTTGCTCCGGAATCCGTGCCGCATCGAAGCGACTTCAAGCAGCAAGGGGTTGATGCCCCGGTAGGACTTCTTGCTCACGACGTTGGCCGGGGCACCGGCATTGCGGTCCAGCGACCAGGGACGCCGCCACGGGGCCACCTTCCCGGCCTGCAAGTGCTCGACGATCTGGTTGGTGATGGACTCACGGATTTGGTTCTGGGTACGCATGGTCGTTCTCCTGTACATGGGTTGGGAACGACCGACTGGTTGGTGTCCGTTAAGGCGGAGTCGAGACGCCTTTGTAAACTGCTGATTACATCGCTCGCTGTCGGGGCCATCCGAGCCAAATCAGCAATGGTTAGTGTCCGGTAACGGTGGCCGGGCAATTTGGTGATCCGATGAGATTTGCGACAGTGGCGGCATGTCGCAGAAGGTGACTTGCGACCATAGATGAAGGTGAGACGAGCGACGGGAAGGCGGTCGTCGCCGCAAGCCTGGTCAAGAAAGGCATGTGCGGCGGGATGCGGGGGCAGCTAGTCTCAAATCTCACGAGATCAGCCACTTACCGCAGGCCGGGCCGATGAATGTCTCAACCCGAAAAAATCGGCTGTCTTGGAATGCGACATTGAAGCAGCCGACCTCGGAGGAAGGCAATAGGAGACCTGCGTCTTGATGTAGCTGATGAAGGTCGCCCCGGTTGGGATGTTCATCCACATCAGTGACGAGCAGACGATTCATCGGGCTGAACGCCGATGCGATGCCAACGTGAAGGAGATCGACGAGTTCCTCGACCAGGGTATCTTCGCTGGCGGCGTGGCTAATGAGAACCCTGGTCATTTGTGCTGTCCCGTGGTCGGGAGTCATCTAGCTGACAGCATCCGTCGAAGAACGCAAAGCAACTCGATTTCTGAGCGGTTGCATTTTGGGCACCGCACCGGAGATCCAACCCTGTGTCGCTCATTCGGGTCTTCCTTGTCGAGGATTTCCGCCTCAAAGTGTGTCCCGCACATCTGGCACTTGAGTCTGGCAACGACCATTGGCGTGCCTCCTTTCTGTTAGCGCCTATTCTGCTGAATCGATGCAGCGTACATAACTGAAGGATTGCCTCGTCTGGCACTCACTCTTCTCGTTTCTGCCTTCATTCAACAGCGGTCAGAACAATCTTCCCTGGCCGCTACACTCGTCCTCGTTGCGATAGATCGTCTTGTCTCCATCCCGCAAGTACATCAGCCCGAGCCGCTGAAGCCGAACCGTGAGGTTTGAAATGTTGACCTGGGCCTCTTCGGCGAGCCGGTAAAGCTCGGGCCACTTTGTGAAATCGTAGCGGTCGGCTGCCTCCTGGATCAGCCACTTCGGCATCAGGAGCGCCGACTGGTAGCGATCCACGGCGCTCCTGACCTCGGGTGCATCCTCGCCATCAGTCAGTTGGCGATACAAACGATAGGCACGGTCGTCGGTCAACGCCCTCGTGAACAGAACCTCGATCACCCGATCCGACTTTTTGGCCTGCCGCTTGGCGATCACCGGCGACATCTGCATCCCTGGCAGCGTTGGGTGGAGGAGCTTCGAGCGATCCACGTCGATGTCGAAGTGCCCCGCCTCGTGACCAATGGTGCTGCGAAGAAGGCCCGGCTTCTCGTCGAACAGATCCTTGTGGGCCTCGTTAAGCAGGATCTTCCGGTTCACGGCGTCCAGACCACCGAGGATCTGTTCGCCGGGCTGCTCCTCGATGACATCCCAGTCGAAGTCCAGCCGCAACACCTGCTCAACGATCTCCTCCACCGGCACCGGCAAGCTCACCGCTACGCCCGTCTTGGACTCGTATTCACGAATCCGCTGAGCGGTAACATCCTCGATGGCTTCGTTGCGCAGGTACTTCAGCCGGTGCTTGCTCATCGGTCGTCAAGGTCTTCGAGGAGCTTGTTCAGGGTCTCATCATCGAGGCGGGCGATTTTCCGAAAAGCGTCGGGCCGTTCCATGACCCGCTGCCTGATCTGCTCCGGGATCTTCTTTGCCAAGAGAAAAAGCTCGTCCACGTCGGTGTCGAGGGCCTCGGCGAGCTTGCGGATCAACTCCTCCGAGGGGTAGTCGCCGAAGTCGAGCTTCTCGTTTTCCACCTTACTGATGTATGTAAACGTGACCCCCACCAAATCGCCAAGTGCCCGCTGACTGAGGTTCTTGGCTTTGCGGAGATCCCGGATGCGGTCGCCAAATTTCATCGACGGGCCTTTCCAGAGCTTGCACTAGCACTGCTGTCACTGTAGACTGTTTGCAGTTTCCAGTCAAGTCAATGAACAGTTCGAGTCGAGAGGTTGCGGCTGAGTCGCCACCCGATACAGGAGCACGAAGGAACCACAACTCCATAGCGGGGTGGCAGTTACGATGTGGAATTGATTGTGAACTACCCTCACAAGAGGTAGAATCATGACTCGGCGAGATGATCCTGACGCAGGCTCGCCGCATGAGGGTGGCGGCAGTTTGGCCGCTTTCACTACCTGGGATAGGACGGAAGGCCATGGCTAAGAAACAACCTCCACGCACCAAGACTGCGGGCCAGAAGGCTCTGGTCATCGGTGTGGGCAGCTACCCATCGCCCATCACCCCACTGCCCGCTGTCGCTGCTGATGTCCGGGAGATGGCGAAGCTGCTGGCCTCGAAGCATGGGCAGTTCTCCACCGGCGTGAAGGTGCTCGCAGACAGGCAGGCGACTCGTAGGACTGTTGGCGAGAATCTCCGAAGTGCCCTTCTGAATGCGGCGGCGGACGATACGGTTTTTGTGTACATGGCAGGGCACGGTAGCCCCGAGAACGGCGAATACTACTTCATCACCCACGACACAGACATTACCGACCTTACCGGAACGGCAATACCGCTAACCGAGGTCAAGGCTCTGTTCGATGCAACCTCCAGCCGTCGAGTCTTCCTCTGGCTGGATTTTTGCCACTCGGGCGGCATTCTAGCAAGACGCCCGCTCGCCGACGACCTTAGCACAATCCGCCGTGCCATCGGGGCTGTGAAAGGGCAGGGCAAGGTAATCGTCGCCGCCTGCACATCTAGCCAATCTGCCTACGAGGACTCGGCAATCGGACATGGGCTGTTCACCGATGCCCTGCTTCGAGGCTTGCGAGGCGAGGCCAAGTCCGCCCAGGGCGAAGTCACGGCGCATTCCCTCTACGATTTTATCGACCATCAGATTGGCAGCAATCGGCAACGGCCCGTCTTCTTCGGGGAGACGACAGGCCGCATCGTGTTAATGCACTACCCGGCCAGGGCAAGCGGCTCGACGAAAGCGAAACCTCCGTCGAAGGTCAAGAAGGCGACCGGAGTCGCTCGCCCCAAACGGTCGGGAACATGGGTCATGTTGGGTGACCATTTCTTCCAGGCAGCTAGCGTGAAGCACCACTCAGATGGCTCGTTGGTCGTCGAAGTCTCTCCCAACAGTGGCGAGGAAGAGGCAGCCCTTGCATCCCTTCGTCCGTCGCAGTATGGCGGTCACACCGCTCTGCCCTTTGCTGCCAATAACGATGCTCACATCGTTCGAGTGAACCATGTTGAGTCGGAAACGACTGGAGGTCGCCAGATTTGGAGACTCAGCCTGACTGCCCAGCGTGAGAATTTCAACGGCGGGATGACGGAGATGGCGTTCCAGACCGATGGGAAGACCTACTCTCCCGATGATCTCGCCCAACTGCGGGCCGGTCGAATTCTGCTGAACGATCCGCCGCCGTCCACGGGTCGTGGGCGAGGGTTCGGCCAGCACACCATGCTGGAAAGTTTCATCGACGGGATGAACTCCAAATACCCCCTGCGAGACTGCGTTGTTCGGAGCGTTTTTGCCTGCCACGGGAGCAACCCTGCGTGGAAAGAGTTTGCCCGGCTCAAATCCCTGTTCCTGCTGAAGGCGACCGGGACGGTGGAGCATGTGCTGGAGCTTGCTCTCGGGCCTGTCCGAGCCGGTCGAATAAGCGTCAGGTTCAGGGGGCAGCGGGCCAAGAGGTACACAAACGTCCCGGCACCGATCCTGGAAGTGAATGGTTCGTGCCCTCTAGGATGATTACCCGGAGCAAAATGATGACGATCTCTCCAAATCCTGGCTGGCTAACACCCGAGGAAATGGTCTTCGACCGTTTGGCTCAGTTCCACCGCCAGCGAGTTGAAGCGATTGCGACTGGGCAGATGTTGATCGGGAAACCCGACAACGGAATGCTCGTGGTCCACTTGATGCCCGAGCAATCCGCCAAGACTCGCCTTCGCTTCGATGCACCCGAACTTAAGAAGCATGGCAGTCATATTGGGCCGCTCGGCGAACGGGGAGGTTACTCACGGTTCAACGTCGATGGATGGATGCAATACGATGGGTCCAAGTCTGTGCGGGCGTATACGCAGCTTTTCAGGGATGGGCGAATCGAGAGCGTAATGTCGGATGTCTCCTACCAGGAACGTGGGGGCGATGTCCGCATTCTTCGAGACACCATCTGCGAGAGGGCGATCTTCTCCCTCGTCGCAGCCTACCTGAAGTTCTGCAAGGCCATCGGTCTCGAACCGGCCTATTGGCTATTCTTGGCGATTGTCGGATGCGAGGGTGTTCGTATCAACCGCTGGCATGACTTCACCGATCATGCAATAGACCGGCAGATCGCCTACCTGCCAGAGATGGCGATTACCTCGCTTGAAGTCGAGCCGCAGAGTTGTTTGCGCCCCCTGTGCGATGCCTTGTGGCAAGCGGTGGGTGAAGAGCGTTCGTGGAACTACGATCAGGACGGAAAATGGTCGGATCAGCGTCGGCGATAGCGGATGTCCTGCTGCTAGACATGAATCGTCGGCAAGATGCGTTGAGAGCGAAAGCATGAACAACTTCGGCGAAAAAGTGACGTTCATCTGGTCGGTGGCCGACCTGCTGCGGGATGCGTTCAAGCGGAGCAAGTACCCGGACGTGATCTTGCCGTTCACCGTGCTGCGGCGGATCGATTGCGTGCTGGAGCCGACCAAGAAGGCGGTCCTCACCACGCACGGCAAGCTCAAGGGAAGGCTCGACAACCTCGCCCCGCAGCTTCGCAAGGCGTCGGGCTTCGCTTTCTACAACACCTCGCCCTACACCTTCGAGTCGCTCTGCGGCGATGCCAAGCACCTCGCCGCCAACCTGAAGTGCTACATCAACTCCTTTTCCGATAACATGCGGGAGGTCGTCGAGCGTTTCGACTTCCACAATACCATCGCCAAGCTCGAAGATTCGGGTTTGCTGTTCCTGGTGACCGAGCGGTTCAAGAACATCGACCTGCACCCGGACAAAGTTTCCAACCTGGAGATGGGCTACATCTTCGAGGAACTTATCCGGAAGTTCAACGAAGCGATGGACGAAAACCCCGGTGAACACTTCACTCCCCGTGAAGTCATCCGGCTCATGGTAAACTTGCTGCTGACCCGTGACAAGGAAGTCTTGGCGAAGAACCACATCGTGCGCACGGTATATGACTGCTGCTGTGGATCGGGCGGCATGTTGACCATCGCCAAGGATCGGATCTGTGAAATCAACCCGAAGGCCGACGTACACCTGTTCGGCCAGGAGGTCAACCCCGAGACATTCGCCGTTTGCAAGTCCGATCTTTTCATGAAGTCGTCGGACGGACGGGACGCCGAGAACATCATGTTCGGCTCCACCCTCGGCAAGGATCAACACGCCGACAAGCGATTCGACTACCTGCTGACCAATCCACCTTTCGGCAAAGAATGGAAGATGGATCAAGTGGCGGTGCAGGCCGAAGCCGACCGGGGCTACGCCGGGCGATTCGGTGCCGGGCTGCCACGGATCAGTGACGGCCAGCTTCTCTTCCTGCAACACCTACTGTCCCGCATGAAGGAACCGGGCGAAGGTGGGAGTCGTGTCGCCATCGTCATGAACGGCTCGCCGCTGTTCACGGGCGATGCGGGGAGCGGGGAGAGCGAGATTCGCCGTTGGATTCTAGAGAACGACTGGCTGGAAGCCATCATCGCCCTGCCGGAACAGTTGTTCTACAACACCGGCATTCCGACCTACATCTGGGTGCTGACCAACCGGAAGCCGAAGAACCGCAGAAACAAGGTGCAGTTGATCGACGCCACGGCGATCTGGACGCCGATGCGGAAGGGCCTGGGCGACAAGCGACGGGAGATCAGCCCTGATCAGATTTTGGAAATCACCCGACTATTCGAGTCGTTTCGAGAGGCTCCGAGCGTCCGCATCTTCAAGACCAGCGACTTCGGTTACCGCAAGATTACAGTAGAACGGCCACTGCGGCTCAACTTCCGGGCTAGCCCGGAGCGGATCGAACGCATCCAGCACGAGAAGGCGGTCGTAAACCTGTCCACGAGCAAGAAAAAGGGCAAGGCGGGTGAGGAAGAGATTGAAGCTGGCAAGAAGCTGCGGGCGGCGATTCTCAGGGGTGTGAGAACCATCGATGCTACGACGGTCTGGAAGAACCGCAACGACTTCCGTGTGGTGCTGGATGAGGCACTAGCCAGGGTCAATGGCAAGGTGCCTGCGGCGGTGAAGAAGGCGATTGCTTCGGCCCTTTCCGAGCGGGACGAGACCGCCGACATCTGCACGGACGACGACGGCCAACCCGAGGCCGACCCCGAACTGCGAGACACGGAGAACGTGCCGCTCGAAGAGAACGTGGAGGTCTACTTCGAGCGGGAAGTGAAGCCGCACGTCCCCGATGCCTGGATCAACACCGGCGTGAAGGATCACAAGGACGGCAAGGTCGGCAAGGTCGGCTACGAGATCAACTTCAACCGTTACTTCTACCAGTACCAGCCGCCTCGGGGATTGGAACTGATCGAGGCCGACATCAAGGCCGTCGAGAAGGACATTCTGGCGATGCTGAAGGAGGTGACGGGATGACGACCTCCAAAAGTTTCAATGGTGACGTGCGGAAGTGGACCCGGTATCCGGATCGCAAGCCGGTTGATATTGATTGGTGTCGTGAAATCCCATGCCACTGGTCTGTAGCTGCACTGAAGCGGTTTGCTCGTTTTCAGAGTGGCGATGGCATCACTTCCTTGGAGATCGAGCCAGAAGGCGAGTTCCCGGTCTATGGTGGCAATGGATTGCGTGGGTACACATCGAAGTACACCCACGACGGGGATTTCGTTCTGTTGGGTCGTCAAGGAGCATTGTGTGGTAATGTGAAGTACGCTTCCGGCAGGTTTTGGGCCTCAGAACATGCTGTCGTGGTTACGCCGTCAAAGAAAATATGCCTACGCTGGTATGGCGAATTATTGCGAGCCATGGACCTCGGTCGGTACTCGATGTCAGCCGCCCAACCCGGACTATCGGTTCAGTTCGTCGTCAATCTGCTGGCTCCAATTCCGCCGCTCGACGAGCAACAATGGATCGTCGCTTTCCTCGACCGAGAAACGACCAAGATCGACGCCTTGATCGCCAAGAAGGAGCGGCTGATCGAGTTGCTTCAGGAGAAACGCACCGCCCTCATCAGCCACGCCGTCGCCAAGGGGATTGATCCCTCCGTTCCGATGAAGGATTCGGGCGTGGCGTGGCTGGGCGAAATTCCGGCTCATTGGGACATCATCCAGAGCAGACGAGTCTTCAAGGTCCGAAACGATCCTGCTTGGGACTGCGACGAGCAACTCACGGCATCGCAGAAGTATGGGATGCTGCCTCAAACCGAGTTCATGGAACTTGAGGGACGAAGGGTCGTCGTCACGATCAAGGGCGTGGAGAGCCTTCGGCACGTCGAGCCGAATGATTTCGTCATCAGCCTTCGTAGTTTCCAAGGCGGCATCGAATGGTGCAAACTCCGTGGATCGGTGACGTTTCACTACGTCGTGTTGAAGCCGGTGAAAACGATACATCCGGCTTACTTCGGTCACCTCTTCAAGAGTAGCGTTTTCATTCAAGCGTTGAGGGCGACCACGGATTTCATTCGTGACGGTCAGGACTTGCGGTATTCGCACTTCATTCTGGTGCCGCTCCCTGTGGTTCCGATGGACGAGCAAGCGGCCATCGCAGAGTTCCTCGACAAGGAGACCGCCAAGCTCGACTCGCTCATCAACGTGGCTCAGAAGACCATCGACTTATTGCGTGAATACCGAACTGCCCTGATTTCCGCCGCCGTCACCGGCAAGATCGACGTGCGAGAGGAGGTTGCCTGATGGACATCTCCGAAAAGAACTTCGAGGCGACCATCGAGCAGGTGTTGCTCAGCGGCTTACCCAAAGGCAAGAAGGCACCGCCGTCCGTGGAGGGCGTTTTCGTGCCGGGCGGCTACCGCAAACGCTCTCCAAACGACTACAACCGGCCTCTGTGCCTCGACACGGACGTTGTTCTGGAGTTCATTTACGCCACGCAACCCCAGGAGTGGGAGAAGCTCAAGGCCCAGCATGGGGCCGACGTGAAGTCGAAGTTTCTAGGGCGGCTGGTCTCCGAAATCACCAAACGTGGCACTCTCGACGTGCTTCGGAAGGGGATCAAGGACTCGGGCTGCAAGTTCCGGTTGGCCTACTTCAAGCCGTCCACGGGGCTGAACCAGGAAACCCAGAAGCTCTACGCCGCCAATCAGTTCTCCATCATTCGACAACTCAAGTTCAGCGAACAAGCCGAGCAGAGCCTTGACACGGTGCTGTTCCTCAACGGCATCCCGATCTTCACGGCGGAACTCAAGAATCCGCTGACCGGTCAGACCGTCGAACACGCCATCACGCAGTACCGCAACGACCGAGATCCCCGAGAGCCGTTGTTTGCTTTTGGCCGATGCCTAGCGCACTTCGCCGTCGATCCCGATCTGGTGTACATGACGACGCACTTGCAGGGAGCCAAGACACGCTTTTTGCCGTACAACAAGGGCCGCAACGGCGGGGCCGGAAATCCACCTTCGGCCTTGGGCTTCGCCACCGCCTACCTTTGGGAACAGACCTGGAGCAAGGATGGCGTGCTAGACCTGATCCAGAACTTCATCCAGGTCGTGGAGGAAGAGGACGACAAGGGGAAGAAGACCGGCAAGTTGTCGCTGGTGTTTCCTCGCTACCACCAACTCGACTGTGTTCGACGACTGGTGGCCGACTGCCAGAAGAACGGCACCGGCCAGCGTTATCTGATCCAACACTCGGCGGGGTCGGGCAAAAGCAATTCGATTGCTTGGCTCGCTCACCAGCTTTCCGCACTTCACGATGCCCAGGAAAAGCGAGTCTTCGACAGCATCATCGTCATCACCGACCGTCGCATCCTAGACCGGCAACTGCAACGCACGGTACGGGCTTTCGAGCAGACGCTTGGACTGGTGGAGAACATCGACACCACGAGCCGCCAGTTGAAGCAGGCCCTTGAAGACGGAAAGACGATCATCGTCACCACGTTGCAGAAGTTTCCGGTGATCTCGAAGGACATGGGCGAGATGCCGGGAAAACGCTTCGCCGTCATCATCGACGAGGCCCATAGCTCGCAGTCGGGCGAGACCAGCAAAGGCTGGAAGTCGGTGTTGTCCGTCAAATCACTGGAGAACAGCGAAGGCGAGGAGGAAGAGGCCGAAGACCTCGAAGACAAGATCAACGAGGAGGCCAAGAAGCGGGGGCGTTTGCCGAATGTGAGCATCTTCGCCTTCACGGCCACCCCGAAGCCCAAAACCATGGAACTGTTCGGCGTGAAGCGGGACGACGGGAAGTTCGAGCCGTTCAGCCTCTACACCATGCGGCAGGCCATTGAAGAGAAGTTCATCCTCGACGTGCTGCAAAACTACACCACGTACAAGGCGTACTGGTCCCTGCTGAAGAAGATCAAGGACGACCCCCGCTATGAACGCAAGAAGGCGTATGCCCTGCTGCGGTCGTTCGTTGAACATCATGAAGCGACCATCCGGAAGAAGGTGAAGATCATGGTCGATCACTTCATGAACCAATCGATGCACCGGCTCGGCGGCAAGGCCAAGGCGATGATTGTCTGCCGGTCACGCCCACAAGCGGTCCTCTACAAACGGCTCGTCGATGCCTACCTGAAGACGAAGGGTTGGCCCTTCAAGGCCCTGGTCGCCTTTTCCGGCACGGTGAAATACAAGGGCATCGAGTACACCGAATCGGGCATGAACAGCACCCCAGAAGAGAAGATCGGCGACACGCAGACCGCCGATGCCTTCAAGCGAGATGAATACCGCTTCCTGATCGTCGCCAACAAGTTCCAGACCGGCTTCGACCAGCCGCTCCTGCACACGATGTACGTGGACAAGAAACTTGGCGGGGTGAACGCCGTACAAACGTTGTCTCGGCTGAACCGCACCTGTCCGAACAAGGAAGAGACGGTGGTCCTAGACTTCGCCAATGAGGCCGACGAAATCCAGAAGGCGTTCGCCCCGTACTTCGACCGTACCCTGCTGAGCGAAGGCACCGACCCAAACCTGCTCTACGATCTCCAGACCAAGCTGGGGGACTTCCACATCTACACCTGTTCGGAAATCGACGCCTTCGCCGCCGTCTGGTTCGATCCCAAGGCCACGCAGGAGAAGCTGCATTCCTGTCTTCAGCCCGCCGTAGATCGCTTCGAGGCCGTTGGCGAGGAGGACAAGCAGCAGTTCCGCAGCCTATTGGGCGACTTTGTGCGGTTGTATGCGTTTCTCTCCCAGGTTGTCACGTTTACCGATCCCGACCTGGAGAAACTCTATCTCTACGGCAGAATGCTCCTGCGGAAGCTGCCGGTGAAGAGAGACCAACTGCCCGTGGAAATCCAGCAGAACATCGACATGGATTCCTACCGGGTCCAGCAGACCTCCTCGGGCCAGATCAGACTCGACCGGGGCACGGCGGAACTAGAGCCGATCACGGGCGGCAACATCTTCCAGCCGCCACCGGAAGAGATCGAGGCACTGTCCCACATCCTCAAATCCCTCAACGAGCGCTTCGGCACCGATTTCACCGAGGACGACAAGGTGTTCATCCAGCAACTTGAAGAGAAGCTCGCCGGTGACGCTGCACTTGAGGCGAGCGTAAAGGTGAACGTGGAAGAGAACGCCCGGCTCACCTTCGATCACGTTGCCAACGACAAGATTCAGGAGATGATCGACTCGAACTTCAAGTTCTACAAGCAGGTGACGGACGACCCAGAATTCGAGAAGTTCTTCTTGGGTTGGTTGTTCGAGCGGTATAAGAGGCGTGAGAAAGGAGCGGCGTGACAGATGGATGCGTTTCGTGCCACAGTTCCGACGCTTTGTGAGCTTCTTAAGGGGACGCCCTTCGAGGCTGATGCAACCGCTGCCGCCGATTTGGCAGACGCTCCAGTGGACATGAAGGCGGCACTACAGAGACGGGCATTCCGCCTGAACGAGCTTATGTGGCTGCTGTGCGGTGCCGTGGTCCCAGAGTGGGCGAACTCCGAGGCGGTTCAACTCGAAAGAGACCTCGCCGCCATCGTCGGCACGGTGGGAATGGCTGCCGCACGAACCGCCTACAAGGACAAGTTCCTCGTTGAAGCCAGGAGCAAGATTCAAGACCCCCAGGCCAAGCTCCTAGACGCCAAGAACAAGCTCGAAGACCTTCGGTACGAAATTGCGGTAACTGCGAAGGCTTGCGCCGTTCTTGATGTTGACTCGATCCTGCTTGAGAAGCCGATCCCCGATCCCAACAAGAAAGAGAAGGACTTGAAGAACTCGGATGTCTTCGGCACCTTCCAGGGCAAGCCTGTGCGAATCGAGGTAACGGTCCTCCACGAGAGCCTGCCCCCTGCGATTCACATCGAACTGGACGACCTCGTGAGGCAAGCGGAGATCGCATCCGGTTATCGGATCACCTTGCGATCCGTGCTCGTGGACGAAAGCTATGCCGAGCGGGTGCGTGCCCTCGTTGAGCTTCTCCATGACCATTATGTGGCGTCTGGCGGGGAGGATGTTGAGATTGATGGAGTCCGCTTTGAGTGGAAGAAGGGAGCCTACCACTGCTCTCAAGAGACTTCGCCATTCGAGAGTATCTGCTTCTACCGTGCTGATGAGTTCGTTGGAGCCGAGACTCTCCGAGAGATACTCCATCCTTGCTCAGTGCGGCCTGTAACGTCGCCGCATGTCCTTGAAGATCATCCAAACCCACCAGGAGTGGTCACTACTGCGGACTTGCCCGACGCCCCATCTCAAGTTCCCGTGAGCACAAAGGTCTGGCAAATGTTGGATGGCAAGCGGCAGCAATGCGAGGGGGGCGTCGTCAACATCGTGGCCTTGGGAAATCCCCTGCCAATGCACGACCGTGACGTGGCAAACGCTGTTCGTGGTTCGGAGTTTGTTAGCGTCCGATTCTGGACCGATAAGCACGGAGTTCGCCACAGCGGAAAGGGTGCTCTCCAACGTGACCCAAAGGCCCCATTTGTTCCCGAACACCACCTTGCGAGCGACGACCGCATTCAGTTCACCGAGCCGTTTAGGAAAATGTCTGCCGTTTGGCACATCCGTCTCGGCGGATACGCCAAGAACCAGATCATCCCCAACCCCAACGCCTCGATTCCTATACCACGAGAGCTTGTAGTGGCGTTATCACCGCCTCCATCGGAAGCCGCTGGCAAGCAACTTGACGAAGACATGCCTTCACCACGGCAACCGGACAACGGCGATCAGGAAGAAGACATCGTTTGGACTGAGGTCGCTGAGAATTACGTCCAGGTTTGCCAAACGGTAGCCGAGGCCCAATCTGTACTCGCACAGTTGGAGCAGGCGGGGCTTTCACTCGACGAGCTTCGGAAGAAGGTTGAGCAAGTGTGGTCGGAGCCATCCAAGGAGACGGAGAAGACGAAGTTCATCTCGCCCACGAAGGAGGAGATGGCAATGACGTTCGTGATCGATTGCGGGGGATACGAGCAGGCGAGGGCGTGCCTGGAGGCGTATGCCGAGGAGATCGAGGGAAAGGCCAGCGAAGGTCACTAGCGTACTAGCGAGGTGCAATCATGGAATACATTCCCATTCGAGTCAGTGACATCATTCGGCAGGTGAACCGGGACATCTTTCTTCCGGCGATTCAGCGGGAGTTCGTGTGGGGAACCGACCGCATCGAGCGGCTATTCGACTCGATCATGGCGGACTTTCCCATCGGCTCTTTCTTGTACTGGCGGCTGGAGCAAAAGAACAAGGACGAGTGGCCGGTCTATGAGTTCATTCGGGATTACGATGCCGAAGACCCCCACAATGCACCGGCGAACATGGCCGGTATCAACAAAGACATCACCCTGGTGCTCGACGGTCAGCAGCGAATCACGTCGCTTTACATCGGGCTGAAGGGGACGTACCGGTACTTCTATTACCGCTGGCGGAAGAACCGGCTCTACCTGAACCTGCTTAAGCCTCCAATTCCCAATGAGGACAACCCAGAAGAACTGACCTACGGCTTCGCCTTTCGAGAAGGTGCTGAGCCGGACGGCGACAAGCCGCAGTTGTGGTACTTGGTCGGCAAGATTCTCGATTTCGAGGATGCCGAGGATGCCAAGGCCGACATGCGGCTCCAGATGGCACACCTCGCTGAGGAGCAGCGAGAAAACGCTAATAAGCTGATCGGTCGGTTGCACAACCGCATCCACACTACCTTGGTCGGCAACTACTACCAGGAAAAGTCCCAGGACTACGACAAGGTATTGCAGGTGTTCGTGCGGGCCAATTCAGCGGGCCAACCGCTCGAATACTCCGACCTTTTGCTTGCCACCGCAACGGCTAAGTGGGAAACGCTCGATGCTCGCAGCGAAATCCATGATTTCACCGATTCAATCAACGAGATCGGCACGGGCTACAAATTCGGTAAAGACTTCGTGCTTAAGGCGTGCCTCTACCTGAGTGAGTCGAACAAGGACGGCCAAAACGTCGCCCTGCCCATTCAGTACAAAGTCAAGAACTTCACGAGGAAGAACCTCCGCATCATCGAGGAGAACTGGGAAAACATCAAGGAATCGCTTGCCACGACGGTGCGGTTGATTTCTCGATTTGGCTTCAATGCCAAGAACGTTGTGGCACCGTTGGCGTTGCTGCCCATCGCCTTCTACCTCAAGAAGCGTGGAAGTCCGTCGTTCGACACATCGTCCAAGGTCGAGGACGCCGAGGCCCAGGTCGCCATTCGTAAGTGGTTTGTGATCTCGACCTTGAAGAACGCCTTCGGTGGGTCATCGGACACGACTTTGACCCGCCTGCGTGAACTGCTTTCCGGGTGCAACGCATCGACGCCGTTTCCCGCCGACGTGTTGTACAAGTCGCTGGGCATCGAGCCTAGACTGAGTAACGTCGAGATCGACCGCATCCTAGGTCACGGCTACCAGGGTCGGTACACGAACCTCGTGCTTTCTCTCCTCTATCCAGATCGAGACTGGAAAGACGCCGTTTTTCACGAGGACCACATCTTCCCGCAGTCGGAATTCCAGGTTCGGCTTCTGAAAAAGCGGGGTTACGACGAAGCCAAGGTGCAGTCCTACATCGCCAAGTACAACGTGTTGGCGAACCTCCAGTTGCTCACTGACTCCGAGAACTTGTCCAAGAACGCCACGCCGTTCGACGAGTGGATCAAGACACGAGATGCGACCTTCCGCAAGCGGCACCTGATCCCCGACTTGAACTCTTCGCAGTTCCCGGCACTGACCTCCTACGGATTCGATCTGTTCGAGGAATTCTTTAAGGCCCGTACCGCCTTGATCGTCGAAGCGTTGAAAGCCTGGGGCGCACCGAGTGACGGAAGCGAACCCACAAACATTCAGGTGCCGGTCACCGACACGGATGGCGATGACGACGATACCAGTGGCGGGACCGAGCAATCGGGCCGGGACTACACGAAGTTTGATGTGACAATCGGGGAGCACAAGTACGAAGCTCTCGCCAAACGCATGGCGATCTTCAGGATTGTGAAGCACCTCTGCGATCAGGGAGTAACGCCGGAAGAGATCGAGTCATGTGTGCCCTGGCGGTCAAACATGTTCAGCAGAGCGGACGGGGCTCTGGATTGTACCGCATTCGTGAAGGTCGCAAAGGTCGATTCAGGCGGCATTCGCCGGTTCTTCTGCGAGGACGACGAGTTGATTCGCTGCAATGGAAAGACTTACGCCGTTGCGAATGGCTGGGGGAAACGGGCTCATCAGGCGATCCAGAGCATTCTGTTTCGGTTTTCCGACAAAGGAGTGACCTGCGAGAAACACGGCGGGGACGCAACATGACCAACCCACACGCCAAGACCCTGCAAGTCTTCCTGCCCACTGGTGAGCCCCGTGGGATTAGGATTGCCGAACTCACGAACTTAGCCGAGTCCATGCAGGTCGCCTTCGACTCGGGGGCCAAGCGGATCTTGCTTCCGATGGCGAGCGTCGGCGACATCCCGACGATCCCCGGCGAGTTGTTCGCCAAGTTCCAGGCCAGTGTTTACGCCGACCCAACGGACGCCGTGTTTAAGGCACTGGGGGTGGGCTGAGCTACGATCACATTGTCATCACCTAGCGGGCATATTCATGGCGAAAACTGTACCGGACAGCAAATTCACCGAATGGAAAGGCTTGGATCGCATCCAGCACGTCGTCCACGACATGAAGTGCATCTGGCGTGAGATGGAGAAGGACGATTTCGGCATTGACGGCGAGATCGAGGTCGTAACGAAGCGGGATGATGGCGGCGGCTATCGTGCCACCGGGAGGTTTGTCAAGGTTCAAGCGAAGTCTGGCCACAGCTACGTCGTTAGCGATTCGAGCGATTCTTTTGCTACCCCCGTCAAGAAGGACGACCTAGAACTCTGGCACAATGCAACCTTTCCCGTCCTCTTCATTGTGTATCACCCGTCTGACGACAAGCTGTACGCAAAGGAAGTCAAGGAGTATGTCCGCAGCGACCCCGAGGCATTCAAACCGCCATACCGGGTCGGTTTCAGCAAGCTTACCGACCAATTCGATGTCACCTTCTTTGACAAGGTTGCGGCCTACGCTGGCGCAACCCCGGCACGCCTTGATTTTGAGGAGCAGGAACAGTTCTACTCCAACCTGTTGTCGGTAACCCGGCTCCCTCGCCTTTATGAGGCGAAGTCGAAGGTCGCCACAGCCGATGCTGTCTTCAGTAGCTTCGACGGCCATATTCCACCATTCCGCATCAGCGGCAACACATTTCGCACTTTTGACGATTTGCTGGACGACAACTCAGGCTTGCGGCAGTTTACATCAGGGCGTGTCACGAAAATAAGTGGCAAAGACACACTGGCGGACGAGAGCCGCTACGACGACTACATCTTCCTGCTGAACAGCTTGCTCAAGACTCACATGTATCAGAGAGGCGTCCTGTTCAATAAGGATTTCCGTCGCTTCTTCTTCCGCCGTCCGAAGGAGGGGACGGAACTGAAACAGGAATGGACGAGCATCCGGACTGGCAAGAAAGCGCCTCCTCGGACCCTCGTGGGCTATTACGAGTACGGTAAGGAAAGGCAAATCACGTTTTGGCGTCACTTGGCAGCGTCCATTCGCTTCGTCCCCCTTGGCAGCAAGCTCTACATCCAGATCGTCCCCAAGTATTTCTTCACCACGGACGGGACGACACCGTGGGATTCTGAGTTGGTGGGACCATACACAACTCGCATCAAGTCCCGGGAGTTCAACCCACAGGTGTTGAATCATGTGTTGTTCTGGTCGTGGCGAATGGGCGATGGCAAATCGGAAATCAAGATGCGTGAAGGCAACCATGTCCTGCTAGAAGCTAACTGTAAGCCGGTCACTGGGCTTTCTCCGTTTGCGTTGCGGCTTGATCCGGCCACTTATGATGAGCCGGTGCCGTCCTTCGGCCAAGCGCTTTTGTTTTCAGAGGACGACGAGTTCAGGGAGGATGACGATGAAGATTGAGATCGACTATCTTCCCGAGCCTACCCTTCAATTCGGGCAGTATTTCGAGCATGAAGACACGAAGACCGGACTTGCAGAGTACGGTCCATTCGGAAAGAACATCGCTGGGCTTCATCCTCCCGCAATCCGGCTTGGATTCATCGGAACACGAGCGACCATCGAAGGAGCGATGGAATGGGTCGAAGAATGTGGGGGCTACATTGAAAGCGAAAATATCCGACTGATCCGAGAACGACAGAAAAAAGGAGACGAGCCTCGACTCTTCGATCTCGATTTGGATTCGCCCACCGTCCGCAGGGTACTCAAGATTCTGAATCGTGATTTTGTCGGGTTCTCTGCCCAAAGCGCTTGGCAGTGCGAATTCCAGACCAACCAACGTTGGCAAGCAGTTCTCCAGCCCGCCGAAATTGAGCAGGTGTTGAAAATTGAGCGGAAATCGGAGCGGATAAACGCACTGGTCGATCTGTTGGACGGGGTGCTGGAAGGGCTCGCAAAAACGCCGCCTGCCCCGGATGTCATTATTCTTGCGCTCACGCCAGAGATTGAGGAACTAGCTGACTCGGTGCGGATTGAGGGGAATTTCTTTCTCAATTTTCGACGGGCGATCAAAGCTAGGGCGATGCGATGGGGGATTCCAATCCAACTGATGCGTCGGGGAACGATCTTGGGCAAAGGGGAGGACATACAAGAAAAGTCTACTCGTGCTTGGAACTTTTGCACCGCTCTCTATTACAAGGCGGATGGTATCCCATGGCGGTCGATCTCCGTCGAACAGGACACCTGTTATGTTGGCGTCAGTTTCTTCGTCGCCGGTTTATGCGGAACGGTAACCGTCAGGTCAAGTGTTGCACAGGCGTTCGACCTCCTCGGTCAAGGTTTGGTTGTGCGTGGCGATCCTTTTGAATGGGACGAGGACAATTTGGGCCGAACGCCTCACCTGCGGACGGATGATGCCCGAAGTCTCATTGCCACAACGCTCAAGCGGTACGAGCAGATTCGTCGTGTTCCGCCAAGGCGAGTTGTCGTCCACAAGGCGTCTCGCTTTTGGGGTAAGGAGCACGACGGCTTCGACGAGTTATCCGGCTTTCGTGACGGAATTGCGGAGGTCTTTCCAAGATGCGAGACGGATCTCGTTACCCTGGCGCAAGCAGACATTCGGTTTTTTCGAGAGGGAAAGTACCCTCCCGCACGAGGCACGCTGCTCACGCTGGAGGACGACCTGACCCTGCTGTACACAGCAGGCTATATCCCCTTCATGGAGACGTATCCGGGAAACTATCCCCCATCGCCTTGGCAGATTACGGAGTACCACGGCGGAAGCTCTCCAAAGCAACTAATGCGAGACGTTCTGGAACTCACGAAAATGAATGTGAACAACTGCGCCTACGCTGATGGCGTTCCTATCACCCTCTCTTTTTCTAGAAAGATCGGGGAGATAATGAAGCACGCCGAGGGCAAGGACGTGCAAACGCACTACAAGTTCTACATGTAGAGACGGTCGGAAGGAATGTCAATTACAGGAAGGACGTTATTCAATGGGCGCATTGCCGGAGTCCGTATTTCATTACACCAGGACTGCTACCCTGTTGAAAGTCGTTCAGAGCAAGGAGTTCTGGTTATCCAATGTCTTCTTCATGAACGACTTCTTGGAGATCAATGTGGCCATTCACGGGGGAAGCGGTAGGAGGGAGGGAAAACGGTGCTTCTTGAAGTAGGCCAGCAGCGATTGGTGGAGGAAGGCGAACGCGGAACGGCCTTGTTGCACGCAGGTGGCCAGCAGGGTCCAC
>Ga0067045_1002730_pt1 | contig 50603 bp, 42 predicted proteins | sample TerdegcTABiofilm_FD_59184 | JGI IMG/M metagenome (GOLD analysis project Ga0067045, IMG submission 59184) | Combined Assembly of (Gp0054472, Gp0054536) Wastewater bioreactor microbial communities from Singapore -Terephthalate degrading...
TGCCGCCGCCAAGGGAGAAATACTGGAATATATTCCGGTTGAAGGATTTGCCATACTGAATGCCGAAAGTTCTTTTATTCAAAGAGAGGCCAAGCGCTGCCGCGGGAAGGTAATTTTTTTTGGTATTGACCAGACATGTGAAATAATGGCCAAAAACATTAGGGCTAAGAATGGTGGAAACCAGTTTACCGCAGTAATAGCTGGGAATAAGTGGGATTTATTCCTGCCGGTTCCGGGGCGGCATAATGTAATGAATGCGCTTGCCGCGATTGCAGTGGGGCGGGAATTTGGCCTTTCTATCGAGGAAATAAATGAGGGACTGAAAGCTGTTGCGTTAACAGGCATGCGCCTGGAAGTTGCTGAAGCAGGAGATATAAAAGTCATAAACGATACATATAACGCCAGTCCGGCTTCAACCGGGGCTGCTCTTCAGGTATTAAAAGAGGTGTCCGGAGGTAGACGCGCGGCGGCTGTTCTCGGCAATATGCTGGAGTTAGGTTCCCGGGCGGTGGAAGGACACCTCGAAGTTGGTTCAATAGCGGCTGATCTGGGGGTGGATTGTTTGGTAGTGGTTGGTGACCTTGCTTCATTTATAGCTGACGGGGCTGCGAGTTCCGGTATGCCGGCCGGTAAGATCCACCGTTGTGCAGATAATCAGGAGGCGATAACAGTTCTAGACGGCATTCTCAGGGAAGGGGACGTTGTGCTGGTCAAGGGTTCCAGAGGAATGCACATGGAGCAGATCGTTGAGAGTCTCGTCAATTCCAGGAGCAAAACCAGGAATATGGTTTAAGCTCTTGTTCTTGGGGGCAGACAGGGGCAGACAGGAGAACCGTCCCCCTGTCTGCTCGTGTCTGCTACCAAGGAGCGAATATTTATTTTTCTTTTGTTTTGGAGGCTTTCATGCAAGAGTTGTGGATGGCATTCGCTGCCTCGCTGTTAATTACATTATTTCTGGGTCCCTTGGTTATACCTTTTTTGAAAAAACTAAAGTTCGGCCAAAACATTCGGGCGGACGGTCCTTCGCGGCATTTGCAAAAGGCTGGTACCCCCACCATGGGTGGGGTGATATTTTTGGCAGGTTCGTCTGCCAGTGTGTTTTTAGTCTCCCACCGGGCAATGGACAGTATCATTGTGCTCGTTGTGACTCTGGGCTTCGGCTTGATCGGGTTTCTTGACGACTATATTAAGGTTGTATTGAAACGGTCACTGGGCTTAAGAGCGCGGGAGAAACTTTTCGGGCAGGTGATTCTTGCGGCCGGATTGGCCTATTGGGTAGTATTTCTATCGGACCGGGGTACCAGCTTGCACATTCCGTTCTCGGGCATGGTGATTCCTGGTGGTGTATACCTGGAATTGGGCTGGTGGTTGTTCTTGGCATTTACCGTGCTGCTGGTTGTCGGTATGGCCAACGCTGTTAATCTTACCGACGGGCTGGACGGCCTGGCTGCAGGTGTAAGCTTGCTCGTTGCACTGGGTATGATGGTAATTGCTTTGCTTATGGGCAAAACCGGAGTTGCGCTAAGCCTGGCGGCGCTGGCGGGGGGCTGTCTGGGTTTTTTGTATTACAACCGCCACCCTGCTAGAGTTTTTATGGGTGACACCGGTTCCCTGGCCTTGGGAGGAGGGCTGGGCGCCGCCGCGGTTATAACCAGAAGCGAACTATTTTTGATAATAATTGGTGGAATCTACGTTCTTGAGACGCTTTCCGTAATTATCCAGGTGATATCTTTTCAAACCAGAGGGAAGCGTATTTTTCGAATGAGTCCATTACACCACCACTTTGAATTGGGGGGTTGGGGAGAGAACCGGGTGGTGCTTACCTTTTTAGCGATAACCATGGCCTTTGGTGTGATCGGACTAACCGGGTTTTATCATCTGGGTCAGTGAAAAGCATTCAACCGTTGTTCGATACAGCTTTTGAAAGGCGGATACCTATGGAGCTTAAGGATAAAAAAAGTGCTGGTTGTCGGAGCCGGCAAGAGCGGGTTGGCTGTTTCCCGCTTTCTTGTGAAAAAAGGCGCTGTTGTTGTTTTAACAGATGCTAACAATCCGGCATACTTGGAAGATAAGTTAGCTGAATTGGTCACTGAAGGGATTGAGCTTTCCTTTGGCAGATACCCGGAGGTAAAACAGGGGAGTTTTGATCTGGTGGTAATGAGCCCTGGAGTTCCTCTTAATGTTGAGCCAGCCAGGTCTGCCATGAAAAATGGCATATCTGTCACCGGAGAGTTAGAGCTGGCCTACCATTTTACTGAAGCCCCCATTGTGGCAATTACCGGAACCAATGGTAAAACCACTACGACCGCCTTAATCGGCTCTATTTTTCAAAATACCGGCAGGTCTACACTGGTAGGCGGCAATATCGGCCTTCCTTTAGTTACGGAAGTAGAAAAATACTGTTATAAAGATGTGATTGTGGCCGAAGTATCCAGTTTTCAACTGGAAACCACCAGGGTTTTTAAACCAAAGGTGGGTGTAATATTGAATATCACCCCTGACCACCTGGACCGCCATGGCGATATGGATAACTACATTGCGGCCAAGGCCAGGATATTTGCCAACCAGGAACCTGGTGACTTTATCGTGCTCAATTATGATGATCCCTTGACCGCTGCGCTTGGGCTAAAATCACGCGGAGATACCATTTATTTTAGCCGGCGCAAGGAATTGGAAAATGGTGTCTTTGTCAGTGAAGGAAAAATCATCGCAAAACTGGGTAAAGATGCTGAAATTATTTGCGATATTGATGACTTGAGTATTCCCGGCGCGCATAACTTGGAAAACGCTCTTGCGGCGATTGCGGCCACTAAGGCAATGGGGGTAGATAATACTTCACTGGCCGCCACTTTGAAAGAGTTTAAAGGAGTGTCTCACCGGCTGGAATTTGTGGCGGAAATAAATGGTGTGCGATACATAAATGACTCCAAAGGGACCAACCCTGACGCTTCAATTAAAAGCCCTTGAAGCGTATGATGAGCCCATCGTGCTGATTGCCGGCGGCAAGAACAAGGGTAGCGACTTTAGTGGGCTTGCTGAAAAAATCAGGGAAAAAGTCAGGGTGCTGGTGGTTTTGGGGCAGAGTGCCGAATTAATCGCTGATGCCGCTAGGGCTTGTAAATTTGAAAACATTCTGTATGCCGGCGACTTTAAGGAGGCTGTAATACTAGCCTGCCAAGCCGCCCGGCCTGGTGAAATAGTTCTTTTATCCCCGGCATGCGCCAGTTGGGATATGTTTAAAAATTTTGAAGAGCGTGGAGATTTATTTAAGGATATAGTTTTGAGTATTAAAAGTCTTAAATAATATTGACCAAAAGGGGGTTAGCCTGGACCATGCANCCAAAAAAGAAGTCTCCTGATTTTGTTCTTTTCTTAACGGTGATGAGCTTATTGAGCATTGGCGTTGTCATGGTTTTCAGCGCTAGCGAGTACAGCACCCTGGTCAACTACAATGATAGCTTTTACTACTTTAAACGCCAGGTAGTATGGGCACTGCTCGGTTTATTTGCCATGCGGTTAACAATGAAGTACAATTATTGGCAACTTAAACGCTATATTCTGCCAATTTTAGTAATAGCTTTAATCTTACTTGTTTTGGTATTAATCCCGGGTATCGGCCGGGAGTTAAACGGTGCGCGGCGCTGGATCGCAGTCGGCCCAATGTCTTTCGCTCCTGCCGAACTTGTTAAATTGTGTATAATTATTTTTACAGCATATGGTCTGGCCCAGCAAAAAGAAAAGGTCAAAATTTTCTCGAAAGGTGTTTTGCCTTACTTGGCAGTGATGTCATTAGCGGCCCTCCTTATTTTAATCCAGCCCGACTTAGGAACAGCTGTATCTTTAGCTGGGATAGTATTTGTAATGATCTTCGCTGCGGGCGCCAGATTAACCCATCTCGGCGGTATTATGGTAACCGGCTTAGTAGCAGTAGGTTGCGCTATTATTATGAAGCCTTACCGGCTGCAGCGATTAATGGCCTTTTTGGACCCCTGGGCTGACCCCCAGGGTGGCGGGTTTCATATAATCCAGGGTCTATATGCCATCGGCTCAGGCGGCCTGTTTGGGCTGGGTTTAGGTCAGAGCAAGCAAAAATTCCTTTATCTTCCCGAAAACCATACAGACTTTATTTTTGCCATTATCGGTGAGGAATTGGGCTTTATCGGGGCTTCACTGGTTATTTTGCTTTTTACCCTTTTTATCTGGAGGGGCTTAAAAATAGCGATAACATCAACTGATCCGTTCGCCAGTTTGTTGGCGACCGGTATTACCGCCTGGGTAGGTATACAGTCAATAATTAATATCGGTGTTGTAACCGGTTCTTTACCAGTGACAGGTATTCCTTTACCTTTTATTAGCTTTGGCGGCACCTCTCTGCTTTTTACAATGATTGGAGTGGGGATATTGCTCAATATATCTCAATTTACTGCCGCCCGGTGAGGAGTGAGGTAGTTGCGTTTTGTGGTGTCCGGCGGGGGGACTGGAGGACATATATACCCTGCCCTGGCTATAGCTAGGGGTCTCAAAGACAGATATCCCGGCTCTGAGGTGCTTTATATCGGAACAGCGAAGGGAATGGAAGCGGGTATTGTTCATAAAGAGGGACTTCCTTTCAAGGGTATTGCGGCATCTGGATTAGAACGAAAGTTATCATTCCATAACTTATTGGTATTATGGCAAGCCGGACGGGGTTTCCTGCAGGCTTCCGGGATTATCCGGCAGTGGCGGCCGGATGCGGTGATCGGAACGGGAGGATATGTCTGTGGTCCGGTAGTACTGGCTGCCGCCCTAAGCCGGGTGCCTACCTTAATTCATGAACAAAATGCATTTCCGGGTATTACCAACCGGATACTGTCACGTTTTACCGGGCGGGTAGCTGTAACTTTTGAAGATTCAATTAAGTATTTCCCCCGCCGGGAAAAAGTCAGGCTGACCGGACTTCCTGTTCGTCCGGAGATCATGGCGGCAAACCGGAAATCTGCCTTAAAAAAATTGGATTTAAGCCATGACAGTTTTCTTTTATTGTCATTTGGAGGAAGCAGGGGTGCCCGTACCATTAACGAGGCCATGGTGCCTGTGATCAAAAAATTTGCAGATGACCCACGGTTAAGCATCCTCCATATAACCGGAACATCGGGGTATAAAGAGTTCATGGGCGAATGTACTGCTTCCGGTATAAATTTGGACAAAATTGGGAACGTTACCATTATACCTTATATGTATAATATGCAAGACGCATTGGCGGCGGCTGATCTTGTAATCAGCCGGGCAGGCGCAGCCACTCTGGCTGAATTAACAGCCATGGGTATCCCTTCAATTCTTGTTCCATACCCCTACGCCTCGGAAAATCACCAGGAGTATAACGCCCGCGCCCTTGAAAAAGAAAATGCAGCGTTAGTGGTATTGGATCATGAGTTAGACGGGTATATACTATGTAGAAAAGTAGATGAATTGCTTGATGACCGGGACAAGTTAACGGCTATGAGTGCTGCCAGTAAAAGGCTGGGCAAAAAACATGCTCTCGAAGATATAATAAACTGTGTGGACGAGTTAATCAAAGTTTGAAAAAAAATGATATGCCTCTAAAGCTGCATATGGGCAACTGTATTGGGTGGACAAGCAAAAATTTAAAGGATGTAACACTTTATCGAAATATGCATAGTATATTCTATGTTTTGAGCAAAAAATCGTATTATTGAGACTTTATCGGGGGCGGGAGGGGATGATACGGGTTTGTCCATAGGCAGTTGGTTAAATGAGCTAAAATGCTGTTTTGTAGTATATTGAGGGTAATGGACCTAAGTGCAGGAATGTGCTTAAATTTTTTTAGAAAGGTAGATGTGGTGATTAGTGCAAAAAGTACAGCATGTTCATTTTATCGGAATCGGTGGCTCCGGTATGAACGGTATTGCCGGGATTATGCTGGGGCTGGGTTATAAGGTTACCGGTTCGGACCTAAAAACCACAGCCGTAACCGAAAGGCTGGAATCCCTTGGGGTAACCTGCTATATAGGGCATGCTGAGGAAAACTTGGGAGATGCTGATTTAGTTGTGGCCTCAACGGCTATTCCCCCCAATAATGTGGAACTGGTTGCAGCCAAGGAAAAAGGCCTGCCGGTTATTCACCGGGGCGAGATGCTGGCAAGGCTGATGGATAGGCAGAAGGGAATAGCAATAGCCGGAGCCCACGGAAAAACCACGACTACTTCTATGATGGCCCTGGTTCTTGAAAAGAGTGATCTCGATCCCACCATAATTATCGGAGGTGAATTGACAGATATCGGTGGCAACGCCAAGCTGGGCAGGGGTGAATATCTGATAGCGGAAGCAGATGAAAGTGACGGCTCCTTTCTGAAGCTGAATCCTTTCATTGAAATAATTACCAATATAGAGGATGATCACCTGGACTATTATAAAAATGTTGAAAACATAGTCGCAGCCTTCAGGGAATTTATGGCCAAAGTGCCGTGCGACGGCCTATTAATAGCGTGCCTTGACAACACCAGAATAAGAGAATTGTTGAGAGAATATAACCGGCCTTACCAGACTTATGCCATTGAACAACATGACGCGGATTATACCATGCAAAATCTCCGGCTTGACAATAATACTACGGCCGGCGACGTTTATTATCATGGTAGTTTTTTGGGCTGTCTTGAGTTAAGTGTGCCCGGACGGCATAACCTTTCTAATGCCCTTGCGACGGTTGTGGCTGGCCGGTTTATTGGGCTTTCCTTCGATAAAATTGCAGCGGCGTTAAAGAAATTCAAAGGTGCCGGGCGCAGATTTCAGTACATGGGTGAGGTAAGGGGAATAAGAGTTGTTGATGACTATGCCCACCATCCCTCGGAAATTAAAGCNACTTTNAAAGCNGCCCGCCAGATGAAAAACGGGCGGGTNGTAGGTGTGTTTCAACCACACCGCTATACCCGGACTTCNNTTCTNGGTGAGCGTTTCGGTACAGCATTCAGCGANGCGGATNTTATTATTATCAGCGACATTTACAGCGCCGGTGAACAGCCCATAAAAGGGGTAAGCGCGAAAAATATTGTATCCGCAATTGAAAAAAATGAAGGCCGCGAGGTAGTTTATTTACCCACAAGGCAAGAGATAGTTAATTACCTGGTTGAAACAGCCCGCCCCGGCGATTTGATCCTGACAATGGGAGCAGGTGATATTTGGAACGCAGGTGTTGAACTGGTCAACAGGTTAAAGGAGAGTCAAAAAATTGGCTGATTCAACCCTTTACCATGAGTTGCTTGAGCTAATACCCGGCCAGGTACGGGCAGATGAACCGATGAAAAAGCACACTAGCTGGCGTATCGGCGGGCCGGCGGATATTTTTGTGGAACCGGGGAACCGCCGGGAACTTCAGTTTATTGTTTCTTACACTTACAAGAAAGGTATCCCTTTGACTGTCATTGGGGCCGGCTCAAACCTTCTGGTTTCCGACGACGGGATCAGGGGGGTTGTGGTTAAAATAGGAAGTGATTTAGCCCGGGTATTGACCGTTGGTAATGAAATCACAGTAGAGGCCGGGGCCAAGTTGGCGACGGTCGCTTCGACGGCTAGAGACGCTGGTTTGGGCGGATTTGAATTTTCAGCGGGTATTCCCGGTACCGTCGGAGGGGCCGTGGTAATGAACGCGGGCGCCAACGGATCATCTGTGAGTGCGCTGGTACGGAAGGTATTGGTATTAAGCATTGAAGGGGATTTTATTTATAAAAGCAGGGAAGATATGAGTTTTGGTTACCGGACCAGCATATTACAATCCGAACCGGGTATTGTTGTTGAGGTTGTTTTTACCTGCTATCCCAGAGAAAAAGAACTAATCCGAAAGGAAATGGCGGATTACCTGGCAAGGCGAAAGGTATCACAACCGCTTTATTATCCTAACGCCGGGAGTGTTTTTAAAAACCCGCCAGGCGACTCCGCCGGACGTTTGATCGAAGCCGCGGGGTTGAAAGGAATACAGATGGGAGATGCTCAAATTTCTACACTCCACGCCAATTTTATCATAAACCTTGGTTCAGCCACAGCTCAGGATGTGCTGTCTTTAATAGAACACGTTAGAGAAGTTGTAAACAGCCGGTTTGGTGTGGATCTGCAACCCGAGATAAGATTTACCGGTCATGATTAGGCGGAGGTGACAAGATTGGAAAAATTCATGATCTTAGGTGGAAGCCGCCTTAAGGGGACTATTCGCGCCAGTGGGTCCAAGAATGCTACCTTACCGATACTGGCGGCGTGTATCCTTAACGCTGGAAAGAGCGTGATTCATGAAGTACCCAGACTGGTTGACGTGTCGGTTATGAAAGATGTGCTGACTCACCTCGGCGTAAAAGTATATTGGGACAGGAATACTATTGAAGTTGACAGTTCAAACGCTCAACCGGTTGAAATATCAGAAGATCTGATGCGCCGGATGCGCGCTTCAAATCTTGTGCTGGGAGCAATGCTAGGCAGGTTTGGTCGAGTCAAAATATCATACCCGGGCGGTTGCCAAATTGGTAGCAGACCGATGAATCTCCACCTGAAAGGTTTGCAATTGTTAGGCGCCACAATTCAAGAAAAGTTCGGCTATATAACAGCCGAGGCTGATAAGCTGGTTGGTGCTGATATTCACCTTGACTTGCCCAGTGTGGGTGCTACAGAAAATCTTATGATGGCGGCGGTACTGGCTGAAGGGGTAACAATCATCCGGAATGTTGCTAAAGAGCCGGAATTAGTAGATCTGCAGAATTTCCTTAACAGTATTGGCGCCCGGGTAAAGGGCGCAGGAACGGACACAATAAAGATCGAAGGTGTCCGCATAGAAGACCTTAAGCCGACTTTTTACACTATAATTCCTGACCGAATAGAGGCCGGGACGTATATGGTAGCCGCCGCCATAACTGGTGGTGATGTAACTGTAACCAATGTAATCCCGGAACACTTGGATCCCTTGTTGGCGAAGCTGCGCGAGGCCGGTGTGAATATCAGTGTTGGAGATGATTACGTAAGGGTACTGGGTAACGGGCGAATAAAAGCGGTTGATATAAAAACAATGCCTTATCCAGGTTTCCCAACCGACATGCAGCCACAGATGATGGCACTCTTAAGTTTGGCGGAAGGAACCAGCGTAATCACTGAAACTATTTTTGAAAATCGTTTTAAGCACGTTGGGGAACTCCGGAGGATGGGCGCTGATATAAAAGTTGAAGGGCAGACCGCAATTATTAAAGGGGTCGATAGATTAAGCGGCGCCTGCATAGAAGCCAGCGACCTACGGGCGGGAGCGGCGTTGGTACTGGCTGCACTTGCTGCAGAGGACGGGACCGTTCTGGAGAAAGTGCAACACATTGACCGCGGATACGAGCGGTTAGAAGTAAAATATAACGCCCTGGGCGCAAGGATTATTAGAGTTCACAATTAATGTGACTCTTTTTTGATTATATTAAGGACAGACACTTCTGACTCAAATATGATCATGACTAACCTCTTACATTCCCTCATTCAAAACTTTCATTTCCCCCTTACCACAGGCTTCTCTATTTTGAGCGGACACCGTTTTTAAGCATTCAGTAAACCGGCCTGAAGGAAGCGCGGCGTTATCTATAATGAAAACACAGCTGATGCGCAGATAACAGAGCAATCGGCGAAGCGAGGGCAACCAGATTGCGGCGCGAAACCGTTTTTACTGCGTTATAAAATTTAACGTCAGTGTGGTGATTAAATGGCTTGGTGCCGGACAATAATATTTAAATGCTGAAAGTTAATAGAATCAATAAGAAAAAATATATTTTGATTATTTTCATGGCAGTCCTTGCGTCCACCTTCGCATACAGGATAATTGATACTAATGCTCCGCAAAGAAAGATCATGCGCTGCAATCCAGCTTATGAGGATGACAAACTGGCAGTTTATAGCAACGAGGAACAATATTTGGTTTATAAGAAAGACAAGAGTGCGAAGTGGGTGGCCATACCTGCCTCCGGCGCTGATATCGAAAAAGTTACTGTATTGAGAAACAAACCGGCCTGTTCTTCTCCTCTTCATGGTGTGACGATCACCGAAGGAATTAAGCTCGTTGACACAAGGGAGACCCATATAGTGAAAATAATGCCTGATTTAGAGCTATTAGCATCCTATCCCAATCCAGCAACAAATGAGGATAAAATATTAATTGATAAAGAAAATAATGTGCTATATTTATATAAGAGCGGCGAACTGTATAAGATCTTCCGGGTTGCTACAGGTAAAAATCCTTCTTTTACCCCAGAAGGTAAGTTTATTATTAAGAATAAGCTCAATGAATATGACCTGAATGGAAGTCTGGGAGTCAGGTGGTTGGGACTTGGCGTGCCTGTCGAAAAAGATAACAGGGCAAAGGTGGATGATAGAGCACCAAAAGGATTAAAATACGGAATCCATGGAACTTATGAAACAGAGTCGATCGGAAAGCATGCTTCAGAGGGATGCATTAGAATGACTAATGAAGATGTTAAGGAACTGTACTCGCTGGTGAATATTGGGACCACGGTTGAAATAACGGTGCGTAAGCCGCAGCTATAACTATTGTTATATCTTAAGATAAATAAATACAGTTATCCCATGGACAAGGAAAAAACGATTGCTATAATAATATTGGGGTAAGGTATTTATAGCACTGGAGTGATTAGCAATTGACGGGTACTTACAGGGGCGGTAGAAAAGGGAAATGGAATATTGTTGAGAGTCTTTTTTTTATGTTACTTGTTTTAATAACCATATATGTTCTCTTGAGATCACCGCTATTTGAAGTACAACGGGTTGTTGTCCAGGGCAATAAGTATCTTGCTGAGGAAAATATTCGTACTGTAGCCAACATAAGTGCTGGTGTTAATATTTTTCAGCTGAACCTGACGGTTATAGCGGATAAATTGAAAGTAATTCCCATGATTAAAGAAGCGCATGTTACCAGGGCTTTACCTTCAACGGTGGTGATCACGGTAACTGAACGCTGTCCCGTAGGGCTTTTGCCGTCAGGAGATGGTTTTATCGAAGTGGATAAAGAAGGTATTTTTCTCCAGAATGCCGGAGCGGGTGTCCCTGGTATACCAATAATAACAGGTATTAAGGTGGATGTATCCAGTCCGGGGGAGGCTGTTGAGGCGGAGCGTCTGGAGGATGCCTTGATGATGATCAGCGGACTGCCGGATGAGGTGATTAACAAACTATCCGAGGTTCATGTCGACCAGGATGGCCAGATCAAGGCTTATACACTGGATCGCATACAGTGCCGTTTAGGAAGGGCTGTTGATATCAGCGAAAAAGGAGTAATTTTAGCTCAGATTTTACAGGAACTGCAAAAACAGGGAGCTAAGGTTAAGTATATAGATCTCTCATGTGTGGGGATGCCTGTGGTGAAATATTAATAAACATGGATACACCCATTTTGGTGAGAAATATTCAGGTTAAGAGGAGGGGTGGTGAAATTGAAAAACTTTCAATGGGTGTTTGCTGTAATCGGTCTGGTACTGGGAATCATGTTAGCCTTTCAGTTTCGCTTTACCAGGGAAATTCAACGTTTTGAATCGGTACAAAGAGTGCAAGAACTATCGATTGAAGTAAACCAGATGAAAAAAGACCGTGATGCGCTCCAGACCCAGGTAAATACCCTGCGCGCTGAATTGGACAGCGCCACTAGCGGCCCGCAGACTCAAGACCTAAAGGAGGAACTGGAAAAAGCCAAAGTGGAAGCAGGTGTTTCTGAATTAAGCGGGCCAGGGGTTGAGGTTACCTTGAATGACAGTAGTATTAGTCTCCGGCCCGGTGAGAACCCTAACCTTTATGTACTCCACGATGAGGATTTGTTAAGGGTTTTAAATGAAATCAGGGCGGCTGGGGCTGAGGCGATATCGATTAACGGTCAAAGATTGCTGGCAACCACCGAGGTTAGATGTACAGGCCCGACAATAGTACTGAATAAAAATAAACGCCTGGCGCCGCCATATGTAATTACAGCTATCGGTAACCCGGATACACTGGAGAGTTCCTTGAAAATGAAGGGTGGGATAGCAGAAACGCTTCAATACTGGGGAATTCAAGTATCAGTTAAGAAAATGGCTCAAGTTACCGTGCCTGCATACAGCGGCGGGATAAAATTTGAATACGCGAGAGCAGCCGGTTAGGAGAGAATTAGCTTTGAATAAATCAATTTATTTATCTATTACATTTGTTGCGATAATATTGGGCTTGATGATGGCAATACAGTTTCGAACTGCCAGCGGTATCGACCGTGGGGTGCCCTATGGGCGTGAGCAGGAATTGACCGCGGAGAAGCGTCAATTGGATAGAGATATGATCCAGCTTCGCGAAGATGTGGCCGATCTCTCCGCTAAACTTGAAGAGGCTGGTAAAGGTTACTCTGAAGCTACAGATGCCTTTAAAAGCGAATTGTCAAAAATAAAACTCTATGCCGGACTTACAGCAGTAGAGGGACCCGGCGTGGAAGTAATTTTAGACAACCTTCCAGAAAACACAAGACCGGGCGGGAATCCCAATCTCTACTCAATTAAGGACTACGACCTGCTAAAAGTAATTAATGATTTGCGCGGCGCCGGTGCGGAAGCCATCGCCGTTAATGAACAGCGGATTCTCGCAACCAGCGAGGTCCGCCTGGCAGGAAACCATATCAATGTAAACCTGACCAAACTTACGGCGCCTTATAAAGTTTCTGCCATTGGAAATGCCACGACATTAAAAAGCAGTTTGGAGATCAAGGGGGGGCTAGTTGAATACTTGGGTGATCTGGGCATAGCGGTAAAGGTGGAGGCTAAGGATAATATTTTAATACCTGCTTTTACCGGCGGTCTGCGGTTTGACTATGCCAAACCAACGCAAAGAGGGTGAACGTTTCATGTGGTTAGGACTATGGTTGGCTGTGTTGGGCCTGGGAGTTGGGATCATGATCGGGTTGAATATTCCCCTGGTATTGCCTCACGCCTATGCCAAGTATATATCAGTGGCAGCGCTGGCTGCTATGGATTCGGTTTTCGGGGGCATACGCGCGGCTATGGAAGACCATTTCAACAACGATATTTTTGTTACTGGTTTCTTTAGCAACGCATTGCTGGCGGCAGGCCTGGCCTTTATTGGTGAAAGACTGGGAATTGACCTTTATCTGGCTGCGATAGTCGCTTTTGGTGTCAGACTTTTTCAAAACCTAGCAATTATTCGCCGGCATTTATTAAAAAAATGAATTAGCAAAAAGGGAAATTGTATTCCATGTGGAATTCCTTTAATATGGAATCTTAGCAAAACAAGTAAAGTCATTCGGGAGGCTCCGTACTTGGCCAAAAGAAATCCTGCTACGCTGGTCGGTCTTGATTTAGGCAGTTCAAAAACAGCGGTGGTGATTGCTCAGGCTGATAACGGTTCCCTGCCGCGGGTAGTAGGGGTGGGAGAAAGTTACACCATTGGAGTACAGAAAGGGTCTGTTATCAACATTGAATCAGCAGCTACTTCTATCAGACAGGCGTTAGAGAGAACAGGGAAAGTGGCGGGAGTGAGAGCGCTCTCTGCTTATGTTGGTTATAATGGGTTACCAGTAACAACAAGAAAATGCAAGGTTACCTTGGCTGCGGGAAGCCGCGCCGGTGGCCGGGTCCATTTTCAGGATATGGTAGTGACTGGAATACCACCGGGTGAAAAATTGTTGGCGATTGTTCCTACTACAAGTATGTTGAGTTTTTTAAAATCGGAGCTTTTATCTGAGGCGCGAGCAATAACTGCCGGCAGCCGCATTATTGAAAGCATTATTGAAAGCGCCCGTTTGGCCGGACTTGCAGTTCGTGATGTTATATACAGCCCTCTCGCGGCCGCAGAAGCACTCCTAAGCCCGGCTGAGAGGGAACTTGGAACATTACTTATAGACTTTGGTGCTATGGCTACAACGGTGAGTGTTATCGACAGGGGGCTAATTCGGGAAAATGCTGTACTGGCAGTAGGCGGCGAACACATTATTGCCGATTTAGCTATAGGATTACACACTTCCCTGGCGCAGGCCAGGAAAATCTTAAAACAATACCGGAGTGATTGGGAAACCAGGCGAGGATATATTGAGATTACCAGGTCGGATGAGGAACAAACCGTAAAAGTATCTGATGAGTTAGTCAATTCAATAATTGTAGCCCGTGTTAAAGAGATTATAGATATGATTGCCGGGGTGGTAGAGGAATTTATGTATCCCGGCCAATTGCCTGGTGGTGCTGTTCTTTACGGCGGTGTGGCACAAATGGATGGACTTTCCTCGTTAGTTGAAAACAGTCTGCGACTTGCGGTAAGAATTGGTATACCCAAAAATGCGGGGCTGGAATTAGGCCCGCGTCATGCAAACGCCTTTGGCCTTGTTAAGTATGGATTTTCATTATGCTAACATAAAGGCAAAGGTTAGCGAAAATTTAATTTTGTATAAACTGTAGAGGAGGCTAAGGCATGCTTGATTTTGAACTCGACCTTGACCAGTTTGCAAATATTAAGGTTATCGGGGTCGGGGGGGGTGGAAACAACGCAGTAAACAGGATGATTAATGCTGGGCTCAAAGGTGTGGAGTTTATCGCAGTAAACACTGACGCCCAAGCTCTCCACCTGGCGCAGGCCAACCAAAAAATCCAAGTTGGTGTTAAACTGACAAAGGGCCTTGGTTCGGGTGGTAACCCCGAAATCGGGCAAAAAGCGGCTGAAGAAAGCCGCGATGAAATAATACAGGCGCTAAAAGGTTCAGATATGGTTTTTGTTACCTGTGGTATGGGAGGCGGTACGGGAACCGGAGCGGCGCCCATCGTAGCAGAAGTGGCTAAAGAGTTGGGAGCGCTTACTGTCGGGGTGGTAACCAAGCCGTTTACCTTCGAAGGGCGCAAGCGGGCCAATCAGGCTGAGATTGGTATTGAAACATTGAAAACCAAAGTAGATACGCTGATAACCATTCCTAACGACCGGCTATTACAGGTAATTGAAAAACACACTTCTATTGTAGAGGCTTTCCGTATCGCAGATGATGTACTGCGTCAAGGTGTGCAGGGTATATCCGATTTAATCGCTGTTCCTGGACTAATTAACCTGGATTTTGCAGATGTGAAAACTATTATGAAGGAAACCGGTTCGGCGTTAATGGGCATCGGCATTGCCAGCGGTGACAACCGGGCTACCGAAGCAGCCCGCACTGCTATTTCCAGTCCTCTGCTGGAAACTTCCATTGAAGGAGCAAGGGGTGTTCTTTTGAATATTACTGGCGGTACCTCCCTAGGTCTTTTTGAAGTTAATGAGGCGGCAGAAATTATTGCTCAGGCTGCCGATCCGGAAGCTAACATTATCTTTGGCGCTGTAATTGACGAGAATATGGAAGCGGAAGTCAGGGTAACTGTTATTGCAACTGGTTTTGACCAGATGAGCCATAAGAAAGAGCGAATAAGAACGGAGTTAGAAATTAAACCTTTCTCCAACCACGATGATTTGGATATTCCCGCCTTTCTAAGGCGGCGATAGGGATATAAGAGGATTATTCGCCCCTACCAAGGTAGGGGTTTTTACTTATCGCTAAGGAAATGATGATTTTTGAGAATTGTGAAAAAGTGACCTTTAGGCATACAAAAGCGACGATTTTGAGGCTTAATTCAAAGAGCGAGTGAGCAAGGGAACTGCTTGAGGCGCAAAGCGCCGAGTTTGACCGAACCCAAGGGCTATTGAGTTCGAACAATTAAAGTTTCGGATTATTAGGCCACCTCTATGAGATGCTGGCAGCCAGCGGTATGGGAGCCTCTCTTCGGCTGCCGGACATACCTGTTTTGCGGGAGCTAAAATTGGAAAGATAATTGATACTGAGCCCCTAATTGTTGTAAAAAATTCTTAGAAAAATATTGCATCGCTTCAAGACACGACAAATTCCTGGGCCCTGACCATGTATAATTAGGTCAGGGCTGTTATCATTTTACTTGCCTGTCATAAAGAATTAATTTAAGTAATATACTGGTAACGGATATTTTTTTCTTACCAGTGTTAGGGGTCGGGCATGTTGTTTTATACTGTGTATCTCGACCAAGTTTTTTTCGGCAACCTGGTAATGAACTACGCAATCTTATGGGCTACCGCTAAACTCGGCCGGACGCCGGCCGGTAAAGGCCGCCTGGCCGCCGGGGCGGCATTGGGAGCTGCTTATACACTTGCTTTATTTATTCCTGGGTGCACTCTGCTATTGACCGTATGGTTCAAGATAATCGCATCAATAATGATCATTTCGCTTACCTTTGCGCCGCTTCAGCCTAAAAAGTTCTTTACATGTGTATGCGTTTTTTATTTAACCTCTTTCTTTCTTGGCGGACTGATTTTTGGAATAATCTTTTATTTTCAGCCGGTCCGGATATTCAATATAAATGGTGCCAGTCTGATAATATCCAAGAATTTTTGGTGCGGCTTATTACTTGGTATAATTGCTTTTTGTGTTGTGGTTAAGGTGATAAATCCACTGCTTCAAAAGCGTGTTATAGAAAAATTATTTAAGCTTGTTCTATTAATAAAATTTCGGGGAGTTCAAGTTCAGGCAGACGCTTTTCTTGATACCGGCAACCAACTAACTGATCCTATGACAAAACAGGCGGTAATAGTGGTAGAATACGATGTTCTAAAGCCACTTTTGCCTGCTGAAGTGCAGGTATTGTTTGATGAAGACGGTGAGTTGGACGTGTGGCATGTCCTAAGTTCTCTGGGTGAAAACCCTTGGAGATCGCGATTCAGCGTTATTCCTTTTTACTCATTGGGTCGTTCCGACGGATTAATGTTGGGGTTTCGACCGGATGAAGTGACTTTTAAGCACCGGGGGCGCCTGGTGCAAATAAAAAAAGTTAGTTATCGCAATTTATCATAAAAAAATTAGATCCCGGTAATTCATACAACGCTTTAATTCACCCGCGCCTCCTGGAAATACCGTGAAGGATTAAGCAAATATTTTAATCAAGGATGGTTTATCAGTGAGGAATATCTGGCGTAAAATATGGTGTGTTCGTCTTGGCGGTATTGCGCTTCCTGCTCCGGGTCGGTTACCGGCCCCGTACTTTATTATGTTGGAAGCAGTGAGGCTTTGCCGCCGCCATTAACCTTGGACGAAGAGTCTTTTTTAATTCAACCGTCTTGAATCCGGAGACGCCGCGGTAAGGAGTGTGCTGATCGAAAGGAACTTGCGGTTGGTTGTTTACATCGCCCGTAAATTTGAAAACACAGGAGTTGGTATTGAGGATCTGGTATCTATAGGAACCATTGGCCTGATCAAAGCTGTTAACACATTTGACCCGGCAAAAAAGATTAAACTTGCCACTTATGCGTCCCGTTGTATTGAAAATGAGATCTTGATGTACCTAAGAAGGAATAACAAGACCCGTACAGAGGTTTCCTTTGATGAGCCGCTGAACATTGATTGGGATGGCAATGAACTATTGCTGTCAGATGTCCTGGGCACAGAAAACGATATTATCTATAAATATATAGAAGATGAAGTGGATAAGAAGCTTCTCTACCTGGCGCTCCAGAGGCTTTCCGGGCGTGAACGCAAGATTATGGAACTGCGTTTCGGTCTAAATAATGGAATGGAAAAAACTCAAAAAGAAGTAGCTGATCTGTTAGGCATATCTCAATCCTATATTTCCAGGTTGGAGGAAAAGGATTATCAAAAGGCTGAAAAAGGAAATCCACCGTATGGAGTGATAGTTACAGACAATAAGCCGGCAGGGCATCCATGTATATTTCAGTATTTCCGTGGTAATAATGTACGGGACAGAACTATTTGTTGTTTAGTTCCCAGACAATATCCTGGAAATGGGAGGATGTCCATGCTGGTCAACAAGGTAGAGATCTGCGGGGTCAATACATCAAAACTCCCGGTACTAACAGGAAGTCAGATGCGGACTTTGTTTGAGGCCATGCATAAGGGTGAAACTTCTGCCCGTACTCAGTTAATAAATGGGAACCTCCGGCTGGTGTTGAGTGTAATCCAGCGCTTCAATAACAGGGGAGAATACGTCGATGATTTATTCCAGGTTGGTTGTATAGGCTTAATGAAGGCCATCGATAATTTTGACCTGTCTCAAAACGTGAAATTTTCTACCTATGCGGTACCCATGATTATTGGGGAAATTCGCCGCTACTTGCGCGACAACAATCCAATCCGGGTTAGTCGTTCTTTACGGGATGTGGCCTATAAGGCGCTTCAGGTACGTGACGTCCTGGTAAATAAATACTCCAGGGAGCCTTCAATCAATGAGATTGCCGGTGAGCTAAAAATGCCGCGGGAAGAGGTTGTTTTCGCGCTGGATGCGATTCAGGAGCCGGTATCTCTTTTTGAACCGGTTTATCACGACGGAGGCGACACCATTTTTGTCATGGACCAGATTCATGACGAGAAAAATATGGATCAGAGCTGGCTCGAAGACATAGCCATCCGGGACGCTCTAAGGAAACTTAGCAGCCGTGAAAAATTAATTCTTACCCTAAGGTTTTACGAGGGGAAGACTCAGATGGAGGTGGCTGAGGAAATCGGCATATCACAAGCTCAAGTATCACGGTTAGAGAAGGCGGCACTAAACCACATGCGTAAATTCATGTAGTTGGAAGATAGAGGGGGTCAGGCTTTACTTTGTGAGTTTCTAAAACTCACAAAGTAAAGCCTGACCCCCATTTTTTCATTTTTTTGGTCAGCGTGGTAGCATTGTTACATATAAATGTAATGGAGGTGTCCAGTAATGGTAAAGATCTCTGATTTGCGCATGCGGGAGATAATTAATATTGTCGACGGGCGTCGGCTTGGTATGATCAAAGACATTGATATTGATCTTGAGGAAGGAAAAATCAACGCAATTATATTGCCTGGTGTTGGTGGGGGTAGATTTTTAGGTTTTCTTGGGAAAGAAGAGGAAATTGTAGTTCCATGGAATAAAATAAAAAAGATCGGTGCTGATGTCATACTGGTGGAGGTATATAACTTTACCGGAACTTGATCTGTGCCTTACCATCATGCTTTACCGGGTGCATACGGTTGGTATCAATATTGATGTGAAAAATTTACCTTTTTTAAGTAAGAGAGAGATTAATGTCTCTTTCTTTGTTTTTTACCGGATATAGCGTTTTTGTCTTTTTACTCAAGATATTGTACAATGAAAACATTGAATATACAATATCCTGTGGATAACTTGGTTGGACCTTGATAAAAGGGTGAGCATTATCCGCAGGCAAGTACGGTCAGGTGAAAAAAAATGAGGTGTCCGTATTGTGGGTTTAGTGACAGCAGGGTGCTTGATTCCCGGCCCACCGTAGAGGGGCATTCAATACGGCGACGCAGGGAATGCGGCAGTTGCGGGAAGCGGTTTACCACCTATGAAAGAGTGGACGAGCTTCCCCTGCAGGTGGTGAAAAAGGATGGCCGCAGGGAGGCTTTTAACCGGCAGAAGCTGCTACAGGGTTTGCTAAAAGCCTGCCAGAAGAGGCCGGTTTCCACTGAAAAGCTTGAAACAATAGTCGAAGGTATTGAAAGGGAACTGCGCAACACCATGGAGACAGAAGCAAAAAGCACTTATATAGGTGAACTGGTGATGGACAGCTTGCGTGGCCTTGATGAGGTGGCGTATGTCCGCTTTGCCTCGGTCTACCGTGAGTTCAGGGATGCCGAGAGTTTTATGGAAGAATTAAAAGATCTTCTCAACAAAAAAGGTAACAGCTAAGAAGGAGGACCAGTAGACTATGTTTAAAACTGTCCGGAAGCGCGACGGCCGGGAGGTTCCTTTTGATGAAACAAAGATTACGGATGCTATCTTCAAAGCCGCGCGGGCAGTTGGCGGGGAAGACCGCCAGACCGCCATGGAATTGACCATTGAGGTATTAAAGCTGTTAAAGAAGCAATATAACAGCAAAGTTTTCGGAGTGGAAGACGTTCAGGACATTGTGGAGAAAGTTTTAATCGAAGCGGGNCATGCGCGCACCGCNAAAGCNTACATACTNTACCGNGACAGGCGCACGCGCATNCGGGAGGCCAAGGGCGATTTAATGGATGCNGTGGAGGAAATNCTGGAGGAGACCAACCGGGAAAACGCCAATATCAGCAACTCCCCTTCNGCTAAAATGCTCCAGATTGCCAGTGCGGCCAGCAGAAAGTATTATTTAACCAGGCTAATCCCCGAGGAAATGTCACAAGCGCACTTGCGGGGGGATATTCATATACANGATCTCGACTTTTANGGGAAGACACTTACNTGCCTGCAAATACCCTTAAATAAATTATTGACGGAAGGATTCAACACCGGGCACGGATATATCCGGCCTCCGAAACGGCTCGGGACGGCAACGGCCCTGGCTACGATAATCCTTCAAAGTTCCCAGAACGACATGCACGGCGGCCAGTCGTTCGCTTTCTTTGACCGGGATATCGCACCCTTCGTGGCAGACGCCTCGGATTTTGAAACTTACCAGGCCATGGAAGCTTTGATCTATAACTTGAACAGTATGCATTCTCTAAAGGGTAGTGAACGTATTTGGATATTTGATAAAGAAGAAAACAAACTTTCTTCTGTTTCTATGGAGGAATTCCACGACAGGTTTGAAAAAGGCCGGTACGCTGCTCTTAGTGTGAACTATCATACAGGCCGGACCGAACTCAAAGACATTACCGCTTCCATGCGGCATAATAATTTCAACCGCATTTTACAGGTGAAATTAAAAAGCGGTCAGCAAGTAGCGGTTACTGACAATCATTCGATGATGACTTTTGATCCCCATGGCGAAATAGTGACCTCACCACCCGAATCACTGGAAATGGGCCTAGTACCAGCCAAGTGGTCGGTTGACGAAAAAAAACATTTTTACGATTTAGGTAAATACCCGGCTTCAAGAAAATATCCTATGGAAAAACTGGAACTTGATGAAAACCTGGCCCGGTTCCTTGGTTTTTATGTTGCCGAAGGATCTGCTGATGGTTCAAGTATTTATCTTGCTCTTTTTGACCATCGCCTTGAAGAGCAGGTTACCGGACTGTTAAGAAAGATTTGTCCTCAATTTACAACCCGCTTGAGGCATAGTAAGGATGGTAAGGCAAGGGATCTGGTATGTCGAGTTGGTAATAATTTTGCGTCTTTTGTGAAAGACATTTGTGGTAACAAGGCTTCAAACAAATGTGTTCCGACAGAAATATTCTTTTCCTCAGATGGTGTAATAAGAGCATTTTTGGATGGGTACTTAACCGGTGACGGAACGGTTGGCAATAACAGGGTAGTAGCGACATCTGTATCACAAGAATTAAGAGACGGCATTTTCCTATTGTTAACGCGCTTGGGGTTACCATCTTCTCTTGGTCAAGCAACCCCACAAACGCAATTTGCTGTTGCAAATGAAAGATATAAAAATTGCCGTCGGAGGGTATTATGCCACTGCTCTTAACTTGTCGGGAGGTAAAAGCGAGCAGTTGGCGGACCTTTACCGGGTAACTACCGAACAAACACGTTATGATTACGAATTCCTCCGTCCATTAATTGCCGATGTCTACGGAGTACATTGCCGTAATGCGTGGCAGTATAGAATAAGACCTTTGTATCTGGAGGAACTAATAGCCGATCTGGAAGCCAGATTTCTGAATGATAAAGAAAAAGAATTAATAGTGAAACTCGCCACTAAAGATTTTTGGCTTAATGAAATAGCAAAAGTTTTGCCGCAAATCAAAACTTCTGAGCGCCATCATCTGAAAAGGCTGTTAGAAAAACGGGAACTACCTGAAAAATGTAAATACCTGCCGGTTTATCTGCCTTATAAAGACTGGCTAAAGCGCTTCCTTTTGCCTGAAGACTTGGGCAGGAGGAGCAGCGGTGGCCGTATTCACAACGAATGCCGTAGTCCTGTACTCGTTATGCGTTGGGCGGCGTCCATTCTCCAAAAAGATGAAGCAATATGTAAACTGTTGATAAAACTAAAAAGAGCCTTACAAGTTTATCCTATTAAAGTGGAATCTGTTGAAGAACTCCCCTTTGAAGCTTATGTTTACGATATATCTGTTGAGGGCAACGAAAACTTTTTAACCACCCAGGGAATTTTTGTGCACAATTCAAGGGCGGGAGCTCAAGTGCCCTTTTCCAGCCTGAATATAGGCACGGAGACATCTGAGCCTGCCCGGCGCGTGGTAAGAAACCTTCTGTTGGCTTATGAGGCCGGACTGGGGAAAGGAGAAAACCCGATTTTTCCGAATATCATTTTCAGGGTCAAGAAAGGAATTAATCTGGACCCGGGAGATCCTAATTACGACCTGTTCCAACTGGCGATCAGGGTGGCCAGCAAACGGCTAAACCCCACTTTCAGCTTTATGGACTCTTCTTTTAACAGCCAGTACGGTTCCCAGGTCAGCTACATGGGCTGCCGCACCCGGGTTATAGCCAATAGACGGGGTCCGGAGGTTACCGACTGTAGGGGTAATTTATCTTTTACCACCATTAACCTGCCCCGGGTGGCTATCAAGGCTGAGCGGAACCTGGACGACTTCTACCGTAGGCTGTCAGGCGTGATGGATTTGGCCACCCGGCAGCTATACCATCGCTACACGGTGCAGGCAAAATTGAAAGTTAAGGATATGCCATTTATTATGGGGCAGAAGCTCTATCTTGATTCAGACGGATTAAAGCCGGATGACCCCATTGAAGAGGCCATCAAGCACGGTACTCTCTCTGTGGGCTTTATCGGCCTGGCCGAAACGCTGACTGCGCTGACCGGCCGGAATCATGGTGAGGACGAGGAGTCGCAGGCTCTTGGCCAGGAGATTGTGGCCTTTATGCGTTCGATCATTGATGAGGCTTGCGAGCGATATAACTTGAATTACACTTTACTGGCCACTCCGGCCGAAGGACTTTCCGGACGCTTTGTGCAGTTGGATTGTAAGGAGTTCGGGCTTATTCCGGGTGTAACCACAAAAGAATACTATACAAATTCATTTCATATTCCCGTTGACCAGCCAATCAGCGCCTATGACAAAATTAAGTTGGAGGGGCCTTACCACAAGTATTGTAACGCCGGTCACATCAGTTATGTGGAAATGGCCTCGCCTCCGGTGCATAACCCGGAGGCAGTGGAGGCGATCATCAGGCATATGCGTGAATGCGATATGGGCTACGGTGGCATAAATTTCCCGGTAGATTTTTGCACCAACTGCAATTTGTTGAGCGTTATCAATGAGGATACCTGCCCGCGCTGCGGTTCGTCCGACATCAGCCGGGTGCGGCGGATTACCGGCTATTTGAGTACCACCGACCGGTTCAATGACAGCAAACTTTCCGAGTTGAGGGACAGGGTAACTCATATGTAATATTTAAGGAAACGCGTGTAAAGGAAGAAAAAAATATTATCTAGTCGTATAACTAAAAATTATGTTATTATTAGCAAACTTTAGAATTATTGTTTATAAAGATAGGTGAAAAGATGAGCGAAAAAATACTTACTCAAAAAGAAATTGACGAGCTATACTGCCACTGAAGTTATGAACCAGATGATTGGCGCGGCTGCCACAGCCATGTCCAACGTTTTTGGGGTAACCGTTGATATTGAGCCGCCCAGAACCAAGTTGGTGGCAGACTTGATAAATGCCGACCACGCTCCGCTAATGACCGACAAGCCGGTAGTTGTTGCCCGTTTCGAAGTCAATATAGGAAACTTGTTTAAAACTACTTTTATGCAAATATCAGATGTTTACACAGCACGTGAGGAAGCAAATTTCCTTTTGATGAAGGCCGGTATATTTGATGCACCTGACGGTGAGGACACAGATGTACAGCCGGTGGGACCGGGAAATGCACTGGGGCTGGCGTCTCCGTATGTGTTTCAAGAACTGCCGAATCTGACGGGTGTTCTGGCTGTACCGTCGGAAGTGGTGTTTGCTTTGGGCAGGCTTCAATGGACGATGGGTGACGTGGCCAGGTTACATGTTGGCGGCGAAATGGTTATCAAGATTGCTCAGGTGTATGGCATGGCGCTTACTAGCGGGCTCATATTCGCCCTTTAAAATCGTATGAGCTCGTTCGCCCTCGGGCTCGGTCAAACTCGCTCGCTTCGCTCGCTCAAACAGTTCCCTCGCTATTCCGAGGGATCACTCGCTCTTTGAATAAAGGCTTCAAAATCGCCCTCTAGTTAAGCGCCATGTCATACTGAGCTAACTTTATAGTCGTATATTTTGATATAAAGATGTGATTAACATGGAATTACGCATTGCGGGGACTGTAAGAGAAAGTGTGGTTGACGGGCCGGGGCTGCGTTTTGTTATTTTTGCTCAGGGTTGTAAACACGGATGCCCTGGCTGCCACAACCCGGACACGTGGGACCTGTCAGGTGGTACTCTTGTTAAGACAAAGGATTTACTGGAACAGATTAAAGCTGTAAAATTGATTAAAGGAGTTACATTTTCCGGGGGCGAACCTTTCCTTCAAGCTCTGCCTTTGGCCTGGATAGGCCGGGAGGTCAAAATGTTGGGGTTGGACGTAATTACTTATACGGGATATACTTGGGAAAATCTTCTGGCGCTTGCAGAGGTGGACCAGGCGGTTAAGGAACTACTCCTGGTATCTGATTATATTGTTGATGGCCCGTTTATTTTAGCGGAAAGAGATCTTGATCTTCCTTTCCGGGGCTCGCGCAACCAGCGGATGATTGATGTGGTGAACTCATTAAGAGAAGGAAAGATAATTGAAATTAACATTAAATAGTGGACTTTTGATAAATTAATATAAATTAATTAAGTTTTTTTTATATAATTAAAAAGTAATGAGTTGGAGCGGTTTTAAAATTACCGCTCCTTGTTTTTTACTTTAGCTTAACTTTGATTCATGATTTTGACAAGAGTGGTGTAGCATTTATTGGTTTCCATACATAAAATGTAAAAAAATATATCTTCATCTTCATTTGAAGGAAGGGAATTTTAATGGCGGTAACATATACTGTTCAGACAGGAGACACTTTGTTCCTGATTGCCAGGCGCTTTGACACTACCGTGGAAAGATTAATTCAGGCAAACAATATTGCCGATCCTAATTCTATATTTGTAGGGCAGACACTTGTTATTCCGGAAGGGGAAGGGGTCGGTGAAACCGTCATAACGGCAGGAAATCAAGAAACGCGTAGGATAAGAGGCATTCGCTATGTTTTATATACTAATAAGTCGGTGTACCGGCAAGGGGAAGATGTGGTAATCACGCTGGTTAAAACCAATGTGACCAGCAGAAATATTACGCTTCGCTACCGGACTTCCCAGCGTTATGATTTTGTGGCAAAGCGCAGTCAGGACCAAAGAGAAATCTGGCGCTGGTCCCGTGGACGGTCTTTTGCCCAGGTAGCTTCTGATGTCACTCTTGGTCCAGGCAGCAGCCAGACTTTTCGAGTGACCTGGAACCAGAAAAACAACCGCGGTCAGCAAGTGGCGCCAGGCACCATAACCATTGAAGGATATAATGTTGCTGAAAGCTTGAGAAACGAGGCTGTATCCGTTAATATCAGAATCCGTACAGCGGTTGAACCGACACCTACACCCACGGCAACACCAACACCGACAGTTGCTCCTACCCCCTGTCCGGGAGGGAACATTTTAGTTAATCCTAACTTTGAGAATTGGCCTAGACCAGCCTCTCCCCCTTCGGGCTGGACAGGAAGTAACTTATACCGCAGCACTCTCTCCCATAGAGGTAATTACGCGGCCGAGTTAGGCGCCGTTCATAATGAAAGCGCTGTATTGTTTCAACGAGTGAATATTGAGCCAGGGAGGATATATGAATTAAGCTGGTGGGCCAGGGAAAATATCCAGCCGGGTGGCGTAGGAAGATTTGTTTTATTTGCTGAAATCATCTATTACAACAGGGCCGGGGATTTTGTCGGTAGAACGGAACCAAGATACTCACAGCAGCATATTCCAGATAACGCTTACCAGAGATACAGCCTTTCCACGGGACGTGTGCCCGCGGGAGCCAGAGTCGCTGAAGTCAGGTTTACCTTCGAGCCATCGGGAANCAACAATAATACGGTAAAAATTGACGATGTGGAATTGCGTTGCCTGTTCTAATTGTTTTGGAAGAATATTTTAAATTTACATGTTTAAAGTCTGTTTAATTTCTGCGAAAGCAACAAGGAGGCAGTTTTCTCACCTGCCTCCTTGCTAATGCATGTGGCTAACGCCCGCAATCGCTGCAACTGGAAGAGCTACAGGAACTACAGCCGGAACCACTGCTATTTCCCCTGACACCTGCGGCGCGAAAAGATGACATCACCCGTTTTGGATATGCGGCGCCACAACCAGGGCACCTCAGGTTTTCACCACTTTCACCCACTGGGCATAGTTTTTCAAAACGGCTGCCGCACCCGGCGCAACGGAACTCGTAAATCGGCATATGAAATACCTCACTTTATTGAAACAATATCTTTTTTCTAGAGTATGCCATCAAGGTGACTATGTCAAGCGCTCCGTTACTTTTTATCCGTTAAAAAGAGGGATCAGGGGCAGTGGAGATGAATTATCATAATAAACAGGTTAAGCGTCATAAAACCCTGTTTGTATGGAGAGAGAAGGAGGGAAGATTATGCAACTACAATTCTTGGGAGCGGCAGGTACTGTCACTGGTTCATGCTATCTCCTGGATACGGTAAATACTAGAATAATGATTGACTGTGGGATGTTTCAGGGACCGAAAGAAATCAGGGAACGCAATTACGGCAGTCTACTTGTGCCGCCCAGCACCGTAGATTACTTGTTATTAACTCATGCCCATATTGACCATAGCGGTTTGATTCCCAAGTACGTCAAATACGGTTTTCGTGGTAAAATATTTGCCACCGCTCCTACAGTGGAGTTATGCGAAGTTTTACTACCTGACAGCGGGCACATCCAGGAGATGGAGGTAGAGCGAAAGAACCGTAAAAACCGTCGTGCCAACAGAGCATTAATTGAACCTGTTTATACTGTAAAGGATGCTTACAACAGCCTTTCTTTTTTCAACCCGGTTTCATATGATGAAATGGTCCAGCTAACACCTGAAATCAGGGCACGATTTGTTGACGCCGGCCATATCCTTGGATCAGCAATGATCGAGTTGTGTGTTAAAGAAGGGAATGATGAAATTAAGCTGGTCTTTTCCGGTGATATCGGCAATAATGACCAACCATTAATAAAAGACCCGTCATTAATTGGTCAAGCTGATTATGTGGTCATGGAATCGACCTACGGCAACCGCATGCACGAACAAAGTAAAGATGAAATAGAATTATTGCACGAAGTAATTTGGGAAACCTATAAAAAGGGTGGTAATCTGATCATCCCCGCCTTTGCGGTTGAGCGCACCCAGGATTTGCTTTACCACCTTAGCCTCCTTACAGAAGCAAAAAGGATGCCGCCAATGGCTATATATATCGACAGCCCCTTAAGCACCGCCACAACTGCAATTTTTCAACATAGCCAGGCATATTTCGACCAGGAGACACTTGATTTGATCAATAAGGGTGGGGACCCAATCAGTCTGCCGGGGATAAAATTCACCAAAACGGCCGAGGAATCCAAGTCTTTGAACAAAGTCAGCGGCGCTATAATTATTTCCGCCAGTGGTATGTGCGAGGCTGGCCGGATCAGGCACCACTTGAAATATAACCTTTGGCGTCCTGAATCTACCGTGCTTTTTGTCGGCTATCAGCCGGCAGGTACTCTTGGGCGGCTTATTTTAGACAGGGAAAAGACGGTACGCATATTCGGCGATGAAATAGCTGTACGGGCGGATATCAGGTCAATCGATGGTTACTCGGCACACGCCGACCAGGCGGGGTTGATGAAATGGGTGAGAGGCTTTAAAATCCCACCGAAGGAAATTTTTGTAGTGCACGGCGAGCCCGATTCCGCCAGTGCTTTAGCCCATTTGATCCGTACTGAATTAGGTTTTAACGCCACGGTTCCTGCCTGGCAGCAAACTGTTAATCTTATTTCTAAGAGTGTGACAGATCCACTTAGAATGGCTTACACGTCACTTTCAACTAAAATACTTAATCTATTGGATTCTGATTTGGAGCAATCTCAGCGTGAGGAAATTATACGCCGCATGACCGAGTTGGAAACTTACCTTGATGAGGGATTGAAAAAGGCTGTATGAGGGGCTTTATTACTGAAATAAAAAACCATTTGATGTTTTATAAGATCCCCCTGTTCGAGGCCACCGGCCAGGTGAAGCATGGTTTTACCACCCGCAGCGGCGGTGTGAGTGTGGGACCTTATTCATCATTAAACACTGCTTTTCACGTTGGGGACACGGCTGAAAACGTACAGGCCAATAGAGCCCTGGCTTGCAGCGCTTTGGGAGTAAACCCGGACGATATTGTAGCCGGCAAACAAGTACACGGCGATAGAGTTGAAGTGGTAAAATTAAGTGATAAGGGGAGAGGAGCCAGGGCTTTCGAGGATTCCTTGCCGGATGTAGACGCATTGATCACTGCTGTACCAAGTGTACCCCTGTCCAGCTATTATGCTGACTGTGTTCCAATTTTCCTTCTTGATCCGGTTAAGAGAGTAGTGGCTCTGGCCCATGCCGGATGGAAGGGCACGGCTGCAAAAATAGGCTTAAAAACTGTCCAAAAAATGGTTGCGGTTTTCAAAACTAACCCGAGAGATTGCCTGGCCGGGATGGGACCTTCCATCGGACCCTGCTGTTATGAAGTAAGCGGGCAAGTAATCGAATTCTTTAAAAATAGCTTTGCTAATTGGGCAGAAATGGTCGAATCTGTAAGCTTTCAAAAATGGCGGTTGAATCTATGGGAGGCTAATTACCGCACCCTCCTGGAAGCCGGCTTGATTGAAAATAACATAGCCGTCGCTTGCGTTTGTACTTCCTGCCGGAAAGATTTGTTTTTTTCTTACCGGGCTGAAGGAGGGATAACCGGTAGGATGGCGTCGTTTATCATGTTGAAGTAGATGAAAGGGTGATAAAAATGCCCCGGATATTGGTGGTAGAAGATGAAAAGAATATCCTTGAACTGGTCCGCTTTAACCTTGAGCGTGAAGGTTATCAGGTATTGACTGCTTTGGACGGTGTTAAAGGTCTTGAACTGGCACGGACTCAAGACCCGGATTTAATTTTGCTGGACGTTATGTTGCCGGAAATGGACGGTCTGGAAGTATGCCAGAAACTGCGTAATGATACAGTTACCAACAGTATTCCGATTATTATACTGAGCGCCAGGGCTGAGGAACTGGACCGGATGCTGGGGCTTGAAATGGGAGCTGACGATTATGTTACCAAGCCTTTTAGTCCACGTGAGTTGTCGGCTAGAATAAAAGCCAGACTTAGTAGTAACGCGCGCTCCAGGGAAATTTGAAAAGGGAATCGTCAGGGGGCAATATTCAACATATCAGGCAGCAGCTTGGACAAGTGCCGGGTGAAAACCTTCCCGTCGAAACGGTGCGGGCATGCTAACGCTTTGAGGAGGTTTGGAAGTGTCAACCGTTGCAAAACCTTTTCTTGGAATAGGTTGGAGACCACTAATCAGCTACTTTTTTCTCTTTTTCGGCTCATTAGGCTTGGTGCAGCTATATGCTTTATATAAGCCCGTTCTATGGGAAATGGTGGCCGTGGTGTTTTTCAGCGCCGCAATACTTGCTTGGATTACCTACAGGCGTTTAATCAACCCCATAGAGGAAATGTCTTACGTAGCCCAGGATATGGCCAGGGGAAACCTCGATCAGGAGATTCGCATCTTTGCCCAGGACGAAATTGGTGACCTGGCACGCTCAATCAATTACCTGGCCAGAGAGCTTAAAAAGAATATTGATGATGTCATTTCTGAAAAAAACAAAATACAGGCTATTTTAGCCAGTATGAGCGACGGGGTTATCGCCATGGACAATTGGGGCCGTGTAATCCTTGTGAACCCCGTTGTGGAAAAGTATTTCGGAACCACCCTGGAAGCCAGCAGAGGTAAAAACATACGCCGGGTGATCAGGAACAGCGATTTTGAGAAGTTATTGAACCAATTCCTTGAAACCGGACAGCCGGTACAAAAACAGATCCGGCTTTTAACGCCCGAATCCCGTATTTTCCGTGTGCAAGTTACCCCGCTTAAGGATACGGGATTAGACGGAGGTGGAATGGTAGCTCTGCTGAGAGATTTTACCGGCAGAAAAAAATTGGAGGAAATGCGCAGCGAATTTGTGGCTAATGTTTCTCATGAACTCCGGACTCCTTTAACTTCTATCAAGGGTTTTACTGAGACACTTCTGGACGGCGCCCTTGAAGACCCGCAGATAACCAGGAATTTTCTGGAAATAATCAATGTTGAGTCAGAGCGGTTGACGAGGTTAATTGATGAATTGCTGAACCTGTCCAGAATTGAAGACCACAAGGCAGTGCCGGACTGGCAACCGGTAGCGATGTACGAACTAATAGAACGTACCGTGACAATCTTCCAAAATCGCGCAATAGAAAAGAACTTGAGTATAAAGGTGAATCTTCCTGAAAATCTTCCTGCGGTGCAAGGAGATCCCGATATGCTCAGGCAGGTTCTAATTAATTTAATTGATAACGCAGTTAGTTATACTCAAGCCGGCGGAATGATTCATATCAGCGCCCAGTCGGACGGAGACAAAGTCAAAGTCGAAGTTCAAGATAATGGTATCGGTATCCCGGAGGATAGTATATCCAGGGTGTTTGAGCGCTTTTACCGCGTTGACAAAGCACGTTCGAGGGAGCAGGGAGGCACCGGCCTCGGCTTGTCTATCGTTAAACATATCATTGACGTTCATCATGGCAGTGTACAGGTGAAAAGTAAGGTAGGCGAGGGCAGCACTTTTACTTTTGAATTGCCCGTTAACGGGCGGGATACAAACAATGTATAGAAGCTTGTTACGCTGGCGGGCGCGCCTCCAGTTGGGTAATATGCGGGATACAAACAATGTATAGAAGCTTGTCGAGAGGGAGTATTAGTTGAAAAGAAAAAACACCCGCTGGTTAGCGGATGTTTTTAGTAGAAAAAGATGGGCACAAGGTATACATCAATTTGTTCCTGTTCTTCCGTAGTTTGCTCTTTAGATTTATCATGCAAGATATCCATAATTGTTCCCCTCCGGATATTTATTGCATAATTCTTTATTTTTTTATATTATCAGAATATTTTGAATCTGTCAAGATGAACATTGTGGAAATCTTGATAAAAAAGGCGATGCAATAGAGCAGGTTTATTCTATAGTGATATATTATGATATAGATAGCAAGTTTATTCTATGATAAAATTATGATATAATATGTTTAATTCTTCTGATTCGTTAAAAAAATGTTAACTGTTAAGGTACTGGGGAGGTGTTATAGTGCGGGAAATAAAGGCAGGTATTGAGGGGAAAGCCTCAATTACAGTAAATGATAATAACACGGCCATGGCCTACGGGAGCGGAGCGGTAAACGTATTTGCAACACCAGCTATGGTTGGACTAATGGAAAAGGCTGCCCTTTCTTCAATTGACCCGTTGCTGGATGCAGGCTATACTACCGTAGGAACTAAAATTAATGTCAAACACCTGGCCGCAACCCCTTTAGGCATGAATGTGACCGCTACCGCGCGGCTGGTGGAAGTGGACGGTAAGCGCCTTCTATTTGAGGTAGAGGTGCGGGATGAAGTAGAACTGGTTGGCACTGGAATACATGAGCGATATATTGTTGAGTTAGATAATTTTATTAAGCGAACAAAAGGTAAGACGGTATAACAATAAGCAAATAAGTTTACATAATGGTAATTATATGTGTTTAACTCAACCAATTAGATAAATCATATATGGAAGGTTTCCATAGGATTCGCTCCTCCATTTGGAGGATTTTGTTTTTTGTTCGCCGGACATGAGCCGTGTTGTAAGCCCACAGGGCGCATATCAGCTGTTTCGTTCGATAAGGTGGTGAAAATCCTTGACTTTGCGTTTTATTATCGGCAGGGCCGGGGTGGGGAAAACCCACGCGTGTCTGGATGCTATCCGGCAAGAGCTCCTGGCCAGGCCGGACGGGCCCCCGTTAATTTTATTGGTGCCGGAACAGGCAACGTTCCAGACGGAATACGCTCTGGCCTCCTCTGATGGAGTGAAAGGCTTTATCCGCGCCCAAGTGCTCAGTTTCCGGCGCTTGGCTTACCGGGTGTTACTGGAAGTGGGTGGCGCTGCACGGGCGCATATCGGTGAGCTTGGCAAGCGGATGGTACTGCGCCGCTTGCTGGAACAGAGGCGGGATGAATTAAAGGTATTTGGTCGATCAGCCGGCCAGCCTGGTTTTGCCGATACCTTGGCCCGCGCCCTGGGTGAAATGAAAACCTACTGTATTTTACCGGCCGACCTGGCCGCGGGCCTGGGCGCCCTGCGTGATCAGGGAATCCAGAGACTGCTGGCGGATAAACTTGAAGACCTCTATCTTTTATATAGTGAATTGGAAGCTTATTTGGCCGGCCGTTTTACCGACCCGGACGACTACCTGAACCTGCTGGCGAACCGCCTGGAAAAGGCGGTGACAGTTAAGGACGCGGAAGTTTGGGTGGATGGCTTTATAGGGTTTACTCCCCAGGAATACCGGGTGTTGGCCGCTCTCCTGCGTTCGTCCCGCCGGGTAAATGTCACTTTGTGCGCCGATCTGGCTGCGATGAGCGGCAACCTCGATGAAAACGACCTGTTTTACCCTTCTAGGGAGACTTACGATATCCTGTGCGAAATAGCCGCCCGTGAGCGGGTGGCGATTGAGCGACCGTTTGTTCTTGATCAAAAAAAGAGCCGGTTCCGCAATTCTTCCATCGCTTACCTTGAAAAAAACTTTTTCCACCGCCCGGCGCCTCCCGCAAAGAACGCCGGCGACGGGGTGATGCTGGCGGCCGCGGCAAACCGCCGCGCCGAAGTGGAAGGGGTGGCGCGGGAAATAATCCGCTTGTGCCGCGACCAGGGTTACCGCTACCGTGACATTGTCGTCCTGACAAGAGATCTGGATGCTTATGACCATCTTATTTCTGTTGTTTTCGCCGATTACAGTATCCCCGTTTTTATAGACCGGAAGCGTCCGGTGATGAGCCATCCCTTGGTTGAGTTGGTCCGTTCGGCACTTGAGGTGGTAGTGAAAGACTGGACATATGATCCGGTATTTCGTTTTCTTAAAACCGACCTCGTCCCGCTTGCCAGGGAAGAAGTTGATTTATTGGAAAACTATGTGCTGGCGCACGGCATCCGGGGTGGCCGCTGGATTGATTCTAAACCGTGGGAGTACCGGAGGCGGCTGACGCTTGAGGAGGACATTGAGGTTTCATTAACCGAGGCCAGGGAATTGGAAGAAATAAACCGGATTCGCAGGACGGCGACAGTCGCGTTGGCCGGCTTCCACCAGGCGGTCCTGCAGGCCGGCAATGTACGGGAAATTACAGTAGCTTTGTTTAACCTCTTGTCCGAACTGAAGATCCCTGAATTGCTGGAAAGCTGGAGCCGGCAGGCTGAGGCCCAGGGTCTTCTGGAGGTTGCCCGGGAGCACAGTCAGGTGTGGGATATGCTGACAGCCTTGCTGGATCAGGTAGTGGAGACACTGGGCGGGGAGGTTCTGAAGCCGGTGGATTATGCCGCGGTCCTGGACGCCGGGTTTGAGAGTATGCGACTGAGCCTGATTCCGCCCGGACTTGACCAGGTGGTGGCCGGTTCCCTGGATCGTTCCCGCAGCCCGGAAGCCCGCGCTTCTTTTATCATGGGTGTTAGTGAAAGTGTGCTGCCTGCCCGGATAACAGGGCAAGGAGTCCTTTCCGAAGCGGAACGGGAATGTCTGCAGGCGATCGGCTTACGCCTGTCTCCAGGTGTCCGCCGGAAAGTTTTTGATGAACAATATCTTGTTTATATTGCCCTTACCCGCTCTGCGGATCGCTTGGTTCTTAGCTACCCGCTTGCGGACGACGAAGGCGGATCAATTATGCCCTCACCGGTGATAGCGCGGGTCAGAGAACTTTTACCCGGTGTTGAGGAAAGGATTTGGGCGGTGGAACCAAACGCTGCTGGCACTGAAGACTTGGAGTTTATCACAAACCCTGGCCGCTGCCTGTCCTACCTGGCCGCTCAAATGAGGGAAGCAAAAGCCGGCTGCCAGATAAACCCAGTTTGGTGGGATGTGTATAACTGGTTTATCCGGGGGGAGCGGCGGGAGGAATGTGCCCGCTCATTATCCGGACTGTTTTATCAAAACCGGGAGGACAGGCTTGCTCCCGGCGACGCGAAACTCCTGTACGGGCAGCCGCTGAAGACCAGCGTCTCCGGTATAGAAAAATTCCGCGCTTGCCCCTTTGCCCATTTCCTCTCCCAGGGCTTGCGGCTGCGGGACCGGCCTGTTTTCAGGCTGGGCGCCCCGGATCTGGGACAATTTTTTCACGCGGCGTTAAAGATTTTTGGGGACCGTGTACAGGGTATGGGATTGGAATGGGGTGAACTGGACCGTAAAGAGTGCCGTAAATTGGCCGGGGCAGTGGTGGACTATCTTGCGCCCAGACTACAGAGCGAAATATTGCTCAGTTCCGCCCGGCAGCGCTACCTCACAGGGAAAATCAAGCGCACCGTGCAGCGCGCGGCGCTGGTGCTGTCGGAACACGACCGGCGGGGGAAATTCCGCCCGGTCGGGCTGGAACTGTCTTTCGGGCCGGAAGGTGAATTGCCCGCCGTAACCTTTATTCTCTCCGACGGCAGTGAGATGGTAGTAACCGGCCGGATTGACCGCGTTGACGCAGCCTACAGTGACGCCGGGATCTACCTGCGGGTGATTGATTACAAATCCGGCCGGGTGACTATAAACCTTTCGGATATCTTTCACGGCTTAAAACTACAGTTGTTAACTTATCTGGAAGTGGCGGTGCGGCAGGCGGACAGGCTGGCGGGCGGACCGGGCCTGCCCGGCGCGGTTTTTTATTTCAGCCTTGACGACCCGCTAATCAAAACCAATGGTGAAATTCCCCCGGATGATGAACTGGAAAAAAGAATTCTTAAGAAAATGAAGATGGAAGGCATGGTACTGGCCGACCCGGCTGTTGTCAGGATGATGGACGGCGGACTGTCGGACACCTCAGACCTGATCCCGGTACAGTTTAAGAGAGACGGTGATTTTACCGCCCGCTCCGCTGTTCTCACCGGGCGGCAGTTTAAATTGCTGCGCACTTACCTGCGGTTGCAGTTATTCTCCGCCGGGAACGACATTATTAACGGTATGGTGGATATCGCTCCCTATCGTCAGGGAAATTTCCGTTCATGTCAGCATTGTCTTTTTCACGCAATTTGCCTGTTTGACGAACTGGTGGAAGGGAACGCCTACCGTCTTATCTTGCCGGTGAAGAAAGATGTCATATGGGGCAAGCTGGCTGAAATTCTGGGAGGTGATGACAGTGAGTAACAGCGGGTCGAAAGAACAATCTGAGGATGTGGAGCGTCACCTTATGGATGTAATAGTTGACCAAACAGGCAAGAGAGAATGGACGGCGGAGCAACTCGAAGCCGTTAACAGTCGTACCGGCAATTTGCTGGTGGCGGCTGCCGCCGGGGCCGGTAAAACAGCGGTGCTGGTGGAACGGATCATTCGCCGGATTACTGACCTGACGGCACAGACCGATGTGGACCGCCTGCTGGTGTTGACTTTTACCAATGCCGCGGCGGCTGAAATGAGAGAGCGCATCGGCCGCGCGCTTGCCGCGAAAATCGACGAACACCCGGGGTCAAAACATTTGAGCCGGCAAATGTCTTTACTTAACCACGCTTGTATCGGCACCATCCACTCTTTTTGCCTGGATGTCATTCGTCAGCATTTTTACCGGATCGACCTGGACCCGGCCTTCCGGGTAGCTGATGAAACCGAGGCTGCTTTAATCCAGGTGGAGGTTCTGGAAGAACTTTTTGAGCGTCGTTACAGCGTAGGAGATAATCTCCCTTTTAACACACTGGTTGATTGCTATGGTGGGAAGAGAGACGACGCTGATTTACAAGAACTTGTTCTGGAAGTATACAGGTTTGCCCGCAGCACACCACAGCCGGCAGAGTGGCTGAAAAAGCTGGCAGCGAATTTCGACGTGCCGGAAGATATTATATTTGACCAACTCCCCTGGAGCGCATCCTTAAAGAAGGCGATAGCGCTTGAGTTGGCCGGGATTGTCACAGAGCTTGACCTGGCTGTCCGGCTGGCGGGCCGGACAGGCGGCCCTTATATGTACATAAACACCCTTCAAGCTGACCGTGAATCGGTGCTTGGCCTGGCCCGGGCTTGTTCAGCGGGTATGAACTGGGCCGGCCTTTATTCAATCATTAACAGCATCAGTTTCGGCAGATTGAAAGGAACAAAAGATCCCGGTGTTGATGAGGACTTAAAAAAACAAGTGACTGATTTGCGTGACCAGGTAAAAAAACGAATAAAAAATCTTAAAAATGATTATTTCACTCGCCTCCCGGAAGATTATTGCGCGGACCTGCGTACTGTCGCCCCGTTGATAAAGGAATTAGCCGGCTTGGTTCGAGATTTTGATGAGGCCTACAGAAAAGCCAAAATGGCTAACGGGCTGGTTGATTTCAACGACCTGGAGCACTATTGCCTGCGGATTCTGTCAGCAGAAGGAACGGATGGGTTGGAGCCGTCGGACGTGGCGCTGGAGCTGCGACAGCGGTTTGTGGAAGTGCTCGTGGACGAGTACCAGGATACGAACGCGGTTCAGGAGGCGATATTGCGGCTTGTATCACGGCAGGGTGAAGTAAACCCAAATTTGTTTATGGTCGGGGATGTCAAGCAGAGCATTTACCGCTTCAGGCTGGCTGATCCAGGTCTTTTCCTGGATAAATACTCAAGGTATCCGTCGCAGCCGGGCGGACTGGAGCGCAGGATTGATTTGGCCAGAAACTTTCGCAGCCGCCGGGGAGTGGTCAATGCCGTGAACTTTGTTTTTCGCCAGTTGATGTCTCCCGTGGTTGGCGAGCTGACATATGATTCCAAGGCCGAGTTGGTTTATGGCGCCGATTACCCTGTGATTGCCGGGGGGTTGCCGGCAGGGGACGAGGCCGTAGAATTATATTTGATTGAACGCGGCAGACAGGCCGAATCCACTGAAGCATATGTTATCTCACCAGATGATTCCAGAGACGACAAATTGGATGACTACGAAGAACCCGAAGCGGACTTGGATGCGGTGCAAATGGAAGCCCGCCTGGTAGCAACCAGGATCAAGGAAATTGTCGAAAAGACGGGAATGTTAATTTACGATAATGATCGTAAAACTTACCGGCCGGCGACTTACCGTGATATTGTAGTGCTTCTGCGCGCCACTACCGGTTACGCCAACAGCTTCCTGGAAGAATTCCGGCGGATGGGGGTGCCGTCATACGCCGAACTGGCTACCGGCTATTTTGAGGCGACTGAGGTTGAAACTATGCTCTCGCTGCTAAAAGTGATCGACAACCCGCGCCAGGATGTGCCGTTGGCCGGAGTCCTGCGGTCTCCTATTGTCGGGCTCAACGCCGGGGAACTGGCACAAATCAGGCTGTGCCGGCGCCGGGGCGATTTTTTTGACGCGGTGGTGTCCGCCGCGGCGTTGATGAAGGGGGTAGTTTCGGACCGTTTGACAGGTTTTCTGGAAAAATTGGAAAGATGGCGCACAGCCGCCAGGCAAGGAACACTGGCCGGCTTGATTTGGACGCTCTACCGTGAAACAGGCTACTACGATTTTGTAGGCGGACTGCCCGGCGGCGGGCAGCGGCAGGCTAATTTGCGGGCGCTGCACCAACGGGCGCGTCAGTATGAAACCACCACCTTCAGAGGGCTGTTTCTCTTCCTCCGCTTTATCGAGCGCATTCAGGACGGCGGTCGCGACCTGGGAGCGGCACGGGCCTTGAATGAAAAAGAAAATGTGGTGCGGGTCATGAGTATTCACAAAAGCAAGGGCCTGGAATTTCCGGTAGTCTTCGTGGCCGGGTTAGGCAAAAAATTTAACTTGAAGGACCTGAATAAAACAATGCTTCTGCACAAAGAGCTGGGACTGGGGCCACAGTTAATCGACGTGGAAAGAAGGATTACTTATCCCACGGTAGCCAAGCTTGCCATCAAGCAGGAATTAAAAATGGAAGCTTTGGCTGAAGAGTTAAGAATCCTATATGTGGCTATGACCAGGGCGCGGGAGAAGTTGATTCTGGTTGGCTCGGTCCGCAATCTCCCGGTGCATGCCCGCCGGTGGTGCGGCCCAGTGGCGGTGGCAGGGTGGGCTTTGCCGGACGGGGAACTGGCCGGGGCTAATACTTGTCTGGACTGGCTGGTTCCGGCTCTCGCCCGCCATCAAGACGGCGCGGAAATTAGAAAACTGGCGCTTTGTGAGGATGAGCCCCCGGCAGCGGTGGCGGGTGACTCCTCACGCTGGGCAGTGTTTTTCCTGGATGGACACGCTGCTTTGGGGTCGGAAAAACAACCTGAAAATGAGTTTTTAAGTAAAGTCCGCCTGATGGAGCCGGTAGAGGCGGGCAGCCAGCTTGCCGGCACTATTAATAGCTGGTTGGAATGGAAATATCCTGATATGGAGCTGACCGGCTGCGCGGCGAAGTCTTCGGTAACCGACTTAAAGCGCAGGTTTGACCCGCAGATTGCGGATGAAGAGGTATCCTCCCGGGATTATCGTCCGGCAATTGGCAGGCGGCCGGTTTTTATGCAAGAGGAACGTGGTTTGACTGCCGCTGAAGCGGGTTCAGCCCTGCATGTGGTGATGCAGAACCTGGACCTGGAACATGTCGCGGACGCCGGGGCGATCAAAAAACAGGTGGCGTTCATGACCGAAATGGAACTGCTGACATCTGAACAGGCAGATTCAGTGCCGGTAGAACGAATAGTGTCTTTCTTTAAGTCACCGCCAGGTAAACGGGTGCTGTCCGGAAAAAAAGTGTTCAGAGAACTTCCTTTTACTCTGGCGTTGCCGGCAGGTGAGATCTACCCCGGACTTTCCGGGGATTCAAACAAGGTAGTGTTGGTACAGGGCATAATTGACTGCCTGGTTGATGAAGGGGACGGCATGTTGATATTAGATTACAAGACCGACCGGATAACCAAAGACCAGCTTGAACAGGTGATGATGCGCTATCACGGCCAGTTGAGCCTGTATGCCAGGGCGGTAGAGAATATCTACAGGAGGAAGGTAAAGGAAAAGTATTTGTACCTGTTCAATTTGGATTTGGGGATAAGATGTAGTGACGAGGGATTATTATTCTTATGGAGTGACTAAAAAAACGATAGCAGGATAAAATATTTTTGTTGGTTGGGTTAAAAATAACACAGTGGAGGTGTATATAATGGAGGCGGATATGTCTTGGAATACATGGAAAAAAACTCTGGGGAAAGCCGTAAAAGCAGCGGAAATTGTAGGCATTTCTGATGATACAGTAGATAAATTCGCCTATCGACTTGGAGATTTCTTTGCGAATAATTTGGACCCCGCCAACAGAGAACAGCGATTGTTGAAAGAATTATGGGAAGTAGGCGAGGAAAGTGAAAAGAAGGCTTTGGCTAAAATGATCACCAGGCTCGTTGAAAATACATAATTTTATCTGGATGATAGTGGTTGCTCAATCTGCTAATTCCAATATTTTTATCTTAATTCTAAATATGACAAAATGATAAGGCACTGCATAACTTATAATAAAATATTTAGGAAGGGAAGGTAAGTATATGGCTGATGGTTGTACACCTGTATGGGGTAACAATGCGTTTATTCTATTTTTAATCTTTATCCTAATTATCTTCGGTGTAGGCGTTTGTTGTTGCAGGGGTTTGATTTAATTAAGCTGCCTATCCCGTATCACTATCAAAGTAGTACGGGATTGCTGTTTTTTAAATCATTATTTTTGGCCCATTGTGGAGGCAAAAATTATTAATATTTACTGATGGGACAGCCCCGTTTCGATTTAAATAATTTCATCAAAAAGTGTTTTTGCTGTATTAAAATAATCAATCGGAAAGACAATAAATACACTATGGAAAAAATAAAATTATTGATCAACAACCGCCTTGTCGAAGTGGAAAAAGGAACCAACATCCTGGAGGCGGCAAGAAGCGTCGGTATTGAAATCCCTTCACTTTGTTATTTAAAGGATGTAAGCGCCTCAGGTACCTGCCGGGTTTGTCTGGTGGAGGTGGAAAAAAACAAAAAAAGGTCTCTCCAAGCTTCCTGTGTTAGCCCCGTTGAGGAGGGCTTGAAGGTTTTTACCAATACACTACGGGTGCGTCATGCCCGTAGACGCATGATTGAGCTGCTTTTATCCGAGCACAAGCGTGAATGTACCAGTTGCGTGAGAAACTTGAATTGTGAATTACAAAGACTCGCTGATCAGATGCGCGTGAGAAATATTCATTTCCAGGGTGAACGGATCGGGCATTTGGTTCATGACAAGAATCCTTACATAGTAAGGGACCTTAACAAGTGTATCAAGTGCAGGCGATGTGAGGCTGTCTGCAGGAATGTGCAGGGGGTGGGGGTATTGGCTGCGCAGCGTCGCGGCTTTAAAACCGTAATCGCCCCGGCGTTCATGAAGGACCTTTCCGAGGCGGCCTGCATTGCCTGCGGACAGTGTGTGATGGCCTGCCCCACAGGGGCGCTTACTGAAAAAGAAAACATCGACGAAGTGTTACAAGCGTTGGATGATCCTGAAAAGTTTGTTGTGGTGCAAACCGCTCCCAGCATCAGAGTCACTCTTGGCGAGGCCTTTGGAATGCCGGTGGGGACTGTGGTTACCGGGAAACTGGCCGCTGCTTTGAGACGGTTGGGCTTCGACCGCGTTTTTTCAACTGACTTTGGGGCAGATATAACTATTATCGAAGAATCTCACGAACTTCTGGAACGGCTGAAAAAGAAAGAGCGACTGCCGCTGATTTCTTCATGCAGTCCAGGTTGGGTCAAGTTTTGCGAACACTATTACCCGGAGTTTCTGGATAACCTATCCACTTGTAAGTCCCCGCAGGAGATGATGGGGGTACTTGTTAAAACCTATTTTGCCGAAAAGGAAGGAATTGACCCCGGAAAGATAGTANTAGTGGCGGTTATGCCCTGCACTGCTAAAAAATATGAGGCCGCCCGGGAGGAACTGGTCACCAAGGGACTGCATGATGTTGACTACGTTATTACTACCCGGGAGCTGGCCAGAATGATCCGGCAGGCTGGCTTGGATTTCCAGGGCCTGCCGGATGAAAATTATGACCAGCCACTTGGTATTTCATCGGGAGCCGGAAACATTTTCGGTGGGACAGGCGGCCTGACCGAGGCTGCTATCCGGACTGCTTATGCTGTGGCTAATCCCGGCCATGAGGAACCAATCATTGAACTAAAAGAACTCCGGGGTGTCCGGGGTATAAAAGAGGCGTCCATTGACTTGAAAAGAGGTGGCAGAATTAAGGTAGCTGTTGTTCATGGAACTCGCAATGCCAGACGCATACTGGAAAGAATCAAGAGGGGCGAGCATTTTGATTTCGTCGAGATCATGGCCTGCCCCGGTGGCTGTGTTGGTGGAGGCGGTCAACCAATTCTCGGGGAACCCGGCCGCAGAGAACTGTCTGCCGGTTACCGGAGTAAACGCGCTGAAGCTTTATACAAGATTGATTTGTCTAAAAAACTAAGAAAAGCCCACGAAAACCCAGCGGTTAAAATCATCTATGAGGATTTCCTCGGGCATCCACTGAGCGAAAAAGCAAAAGAGCTATTACATGTTAGTTACGTTGCCAGGAACAAAGGGAAGTGGGGAAAAAAACGCTTGGGAAAAAGCATACTTGAAGGTAGTAGGAACCCATCCTTCCTAAACAAATATGGTTCCTCCAAGGGTTGATTGAAGAAAAAACTTTAAAAGTTTAACTGGAAAGGGGTTTTAAACATTGGAACGTGGCATTTGTATTATGGGGATTCTGGTGGACGAAAGGGCGAATCACGCGCCTGAAGTGCAGCAAGTGCTGACAAGGCACGGTTCACAAATATTGAGCCGTAGCGGTATTCCCGACCCTGGACGCCAGAGAGGTATCATCACCCTGACCATGCAGGCCTACGATAGTGAAAGACAGAACCTGGAGAATGATCTAAAGAAGATCGAAGGGATATCCGTTAAGTCATTTTTTCTCGCAGACGCTGTCGAGTAGAAATTTTAGCGGGATATTGAATATGCGGACTAACTACAACAGGGCAGGGTTAATTATAAACCGGGTAAATGTAAGGGTTTTGAGGCTCTTCCGCCGTACTAACAGAAGTAACCTTAATTACAGGGATAGTTTTTCCTTCGTATTTCCCTAATTCAATGGTTCCCCCGGATATTCAGCCAATCGCCTTTAATAAAGCTAGACGCATTCTTGTATTCGCATATAAAGCCGTCGGGTAAAGCGTCAGCAGANCAGCATGTGATAATATAACGGACCAGCCCGAATTGATTGGACAGGTACTTTTGACCCTTGAGCACAAAACCGAGCATGGTTATTTCCTTGCCGACATACTGGTCGGTATACATGTTTACTTCATTGGTCACCAAAGTAAAATTATCTTCGGTCACTTTAATAATACTGCTCTTTCGAAGTTCATCAATTCTCGATTGCACAGGGTTTCGCGCCTGTGGGGTGAATACATTATCCGGGACAGCAGGAGTTGGGCCGGACTGGCCGGAGGTCGCCGGCCGTGTGCCAAGGTTTATTCCTTTATTGTAAGCCATGCCGGCGTCAAGAGCATTGTTAGGCAGTAAATAAGCCATCAATAGGGTGACAACGAACGGGAGAAAGGCGAATTTATTATTGCCGTGACCGGTATGGCAGCAGCTATGGACGGTAGATGTTCGTTGAAAAGAATTGCCGGCCTGCGCCAGAGACATGATAAATATCAGAAATGCTGCCGCCTCGGTAAGCCTTGCGAAACGGGGATTGATATANTAAATAATATTATTGCTTTTTACGAGCTAAGTATAACCGCAGCCAAAGTGGTTTTGGATTGTACCCCATTTCAGTTCGCTATTGTCGAACCAAAAGCTCAAAAGCAGCCCCGTAACAAACGAAACAAAGAAGGCCAGCCCCAGTCTAAACCAAACCATTTTGGGGTTGGCGCTGAAAGCAACCGCTGTTGACGAGGCAACTACCGGGTTAATAATGGGCGCAGCCAGCATAAAGGTTACGGCACTATATAGAGGAAATCCTTTAATAACCAGCCTGCGGGTGACCGGTACAATACCACATTCGCATATAGGAAAGATAATTCCCAAAAAACTGGCAAGGATTATGTTGGAGATTCTGTTCCTGGGTAAGATTTTATGGATAGTTAATTCTGAAACAAAATTTTGCAGGATGGCTGATACAAAAACGCCGATAAGAATGAAGGGCAATGCTTCAATGATTATGCTCAAGAAAACAGTTTTGAAATTTAAAAAACTGGTCCAAGTTATGTTTATCTCTCTTTCTCCCCTTCGTTCTTTTTAGAGGATGTTTATAGGATTGCTAAAAGCTAAGCGAACCTGAATTTTGCTAAAAGTGTACCCAGGTAAAATAGCGCTGCAAATAAAACTATGGTTGCTCCGGTGGCTGTCGACCAGTAATATGACATGAGTAGTCCCGTTACCCCGGAGGTAAGGGTTATTAACAAGGAAAATACATGGTACTGCCGCATATTGCTGGATATATTGCGCGCGGCTGCGGCCGGCAAAATTAAGAGTGAATTAATGATCAGGATACCAACCCATTGAATGGAAATCGTTACAATGACCGCTGTAGTTATACAAAACAGAGTATCCACGAGGCGGACCGGAATACCTCTACTGAGTGCCAGTGATGAATTTATGCCTGCCAGCAAAAACTTGTTGAACATTACCCCCCACAGAAGAATAACCCCCGCAAGTGTGAAAGCCAGTAACAGCAATTCGTTCGGGGTAATGCTCAACAGGTCGCCGATAAGAAACCGGGAAAACTTGTTAAATCCGCCTCCACGTGAGAGGATGACAATACCAAGCGCCACCATGGTGGCGGAAACAGCTCCAATGATCGTATCGGTGGAGGCGCCGGTCAAAGATTTCAACATGGATATTGCCACGGCCAGAAGGACGGAGAAGATCACCATAATCCATAATGGGTCTTGAAAACCAAGAAGCACTCCAATAGCAATGCCGGTTAGAGCAGAGTGACCAATTGTATCGGAGAAAAAAGCCATTTTATTATTAACTACCATTGTCCCCATGACAGCAAATATCGGGCCGACCAGGAGTACTGCCAATAGCGCGTTTTTCATAAAAGTGTAATGGGTCCAACTAAATGGTAAAAATTGGTTAATAAGAGTATACCATATTTCCATCACGCGTGTACACCTCCACCACTATGAATTATTTGTGGTCTTGAACGGATCTGGTCTATCTCTTCTCGTATCGCCGGCCCATAGACCCTCAGTACCTTTTCATTGGAGAATACTTCTTGAGGTGTGCCGCAGCACTGGACTGTCCGGTCCAGGAGGACGATGCGGTCAGCGTAACAGGACATCAACGACCAATCGTGGGAAACCAATATAATAGACAGGTCATATTGTTGACGTAGATTTGAAACAAGCTCATAGAATATTTCTTTGCCTTGTATGTCAATACCGGATACCGGTTCATCCAACAATAGCAGGTCGGGATTGGGGACGAGAGCCATGGAAAGGAGAACTCTTTGAAGCTCTCCTCCCGATAAATCACCCAGACGCCGGTCCAGCAGGTGATCCGCCTGAACGCTGGCCAAGCTGGCTGAGACGCGTTCCCGGAGGCGCCGGGAATGGCCAAGGCAAACCGGCCAGGAAGACAAACAGGCTGAAAATAAATCCAATACGCTGATCGGCGTACCGGGATCAAAGTCAAGCCTCTGAGGAACGTAGCCGACAACAGGGTTCCTTTGGCAGTCTTTAGCATCAAGAAAAGACAATTCACCGGTATGACTAATCTCCCCCAAAATCGCTCTCAAGAGCGTTGTCTTGCCTGCTCCGTTTGGGCCGACCAAAGCCGTTAGCTCACCACAATGAATGTGAAGATCAATGTCATGTAAAATTTCTGTTTTTCCTATAGTAACTCCGAAGTTTTTTAACTTTGTACAGCACAAGCCACAAGATTCTCTTTGTGTTTTTTGAATGATACCGGTATAATACATCTTAGTTTAACGCCTCTTCTAAAGTATTCAGGTTGGCTTCCATTATTTTTAAATAAGCGTCCGGCTCCATGGCACCTGTTACCACCGGATCCAGGATAAATACCTTTGCACCTGTTTCACGGGCGATGGTATCCGCAGCTTTCGCCGAATATTGTGGCTCAGCGAAGAGCGCCTTGATTTTTGACTTATTCACGATTTCGATGGTATCGGCTAACTCGGCGGCACTTGGTTCGGAACCGGGTTCCCTTTCAATAACTGCCACGATGTTGAGGTTAAATTCCCGGGCAAAGTAGGGAAAGGCTTCATGAAACGTGATAATGTCCCGCTTCTTTGCGTTGTCGAGAGTCTGATGCATCTTTGCGCGGAGCGCCTCAAGCTTATCTGCGTAAGCGGTGGTATTTGCGCTGTATTGAGCGGCGTGATCCGGGTCGAGCGTGGCCAGTTGCAGTCCAATATTTTTCACCTGCTGTATAGCATTAGAAATACTCACCCATAGATGAGGGTTGCCGCCTTCCTCTCCATCGCCTTTTATGAGCGGTATACCCTTGCTCGCATCAATAATTTTCAAATTAGGTAGTTGATTAACTACTTTATCCATAAACGACTCCATTCCCGCACCGTTTACAACAAATATCTGAGCTTCACTGAGAGTCTTCAAGTCATCAGGCTTGAGCTGGTAGTCGTGTAGACATCCCGTCGTAGGCTGGGTCATGTTGACGACTTTTACACCGGGTACATCTTTGGCAACATTAATAGCCGCTAAATACATAGGATAAAAAGACGTGGCGATGGTCAATGTTTTACTTTCTGTTGATTTTTCAGGTGCTGAAGGAGTTTGTCCCTGACAAGCCGACAAAAAGATAATAACAGCGACAAGTAAGACAATAGTAATTAAAATGGTTGTAGGTTTACGCACTTTTTATACCTGCCTTTCCATTTTTAAAGTTAATCAATTTGTTAAAAATTAACTTTTTCTATCTTCGATTGAATTCCTCGTTGACTGTTTAACACGCCCCCTTTCAAAGGGGTTTAACAGCTAAAGGACTTATTTAAAACTTTTCCACCGGCTTTTCTCTGCATAGCTTGCAGTAACCGAAAAGCTCAAAACTGTGCTTTTTAATTTCAAATTTTTTTTCTTCTTCAATCTTTTGCTGATCCAGTGTCATAAAAGGGCAGAAGTCAATCTCTTCCGTTACGCCACAACTTAAACAGACAAGGTGATGGTGGTGTTTTCCCGAGTTTAGCTCATACCGGCTTTTACCTTCCCGGAAGTTTAGCTTGCTGATAATTCCCAAGTCTAAGAGAACATTCAGATTACGGTAGACTGTGTCAATACCTACATTCGGAAACCTTTCAACAACTTTTCGGTGAACTTCTTCGGCGCAAAGCGGATGGTTGTTGTCATTACCCATAAAAACCTTTAATATTTCCTGCCGTTGCGGTGTAATTTTATAGCCGTTTTTACGAAACTGCTCGATGGCATAGTCTTCTTTCACCAAGCCGCCCCCTAAATAATATATATTCTTATTTACAACTTAATATTACTTATATCCTGGTAAAAAAAAATTGTCAAGATCCTGTGATTTATTACTATGCTTATTACATTTATTAACAAAGCCAGGGAGTCGTTTCGTCCCTGGCTTTGACTTCTTTCTGTTCTCCTTTTCCTCATGGTGTTTTCGCTATGTTCTTGGACAGAAAAGTACTATACCGTTCGCTATTTGGTTAATGTTATCAACCAACCGTCCTCTTCTTCAGTAATAGTTACTGACCATTTTTGATTCTTTGCTAATCTTGAGATGTTTTCTTTGGCAGCGACTGTATTTACTAAAACCTTAATTATTCCGCTGCCTAGTTTATCAATTTCATTCTTTACCATTAAAAGTGGCTCAGGACAAGCCAGGCCCCTCGCATCCTTTATTTCCATCAATAGCAACCTCCTGACGGGAAGATTTTCGTGCTTTAATATTGAAATAAACATTAAAGAAAGCTATTAATATAACCACAACAAGGCCAATTATAACTGCAGCTTGCCCAGCCATAGGAACTCCTTTGGGGCTGGCAGCCAAGCCATAGTTGTGAGCAAATGCAGCTCCAATCAGCAACCCAGTAACCGTAACAGCAGAGTCGGTATTCCCTTCCGACGCTGCGATTAGCTGACGAAGTGGACAGCCTCCCAAAAGGACACAGCCGAAACCGCCCAGCGCCATACCGAGAAAGTTCCAAATCCCGTCATTATGGGCTATCGGTTGGCCTGTAAAACCTAACTTAAAGCTTCCCACAATTATATTGCCGGCCAAGGCAACGAGTAAAATAGCAATAAATCCGTAGAGCATGTAAAATTCCTTGAATAGTATCAAATCCCTTAGCCCGCCAATTAAACATAACCTGGAGCGCTGGGCCAACACACCTATAATAATACCTGCTCCCAGTGATATAAACAGGGGTGCGCGCATTGAACCCGGCCCTTGTTCGCTAAAGAAGATAAACGCGGGCGCTGCAAGTAAAAGAATGAGAAAAGTCAAAATCATTGCCGGAAATAAGTAACCGTTCGACTTGTTCTGAATAACCGCCTGGCCGAGGGTAAAGCCTTTTCTAAGAAAAACTGTACCCAATGCTACTCCTGCAATCAGACCAAGCAGTCCGACTAAAGCGTTAAGATCGCCGGCCGACATCCTTAGAATCATTCTAAGTGGGCACCCTAGAAATACGAGCATCCCAATCATTACAAAGAACCCTAAAACAAACCTGGTAAATGTGCTTGAACCACCCCAAACACGAAATTCCCTTGTGAAAACGGAAGTGGCGAAGGCCCCTATAACCAGGCCTATGATTTCAGGCCGAATGTATTGTACTGTATTGGCATGGTGTAGTCCGAGGCCACCGGAGATATCGCGCAGAAAGCAGGCTATGCAAAGGCCCATATTTTGGGGATTTCCCAACTTAACTAGCAATACAGCCAGCACACCAACGATTGCACCGGTAATAATTATTGATACTTTGTTGTTCAACTGCTGACGACTCCTTTCTTTCAAAGCAAGGTATATGAGTTATCCCAGAACTAATAACCAACTAATAACATATAAAAAGTCACCCCCTGTCTTGTTTAAGCATAATAACTTTATTTCAATTGCATTGCATGTTATCCCTTTATTTTATTTATTAAATATTTTTATAATAAAATTACTATCGATAAAGTCATTAAATAATTAAGGATAATTTAATCAATTGTGCAGAAAAAGTTTTCTAGTTATCGGGGTTTTGTAGGACGGAAGAAAGTCAATTGTGAGGGAGTTTGTTAATTTTAAAGCAGGCCTTTGAAACGCCCTGAGTGTGGGGATCTCAGGAAGAGACAAACGGCCTGCTTTATGTGTTACAATGGCTATTTTGATAAATCCTGTCTTTCGGGGATTTGATTTGTGATATCAGCGTAAGTTACTTCACCCATAAAAACGTCTTCACCTATCTCAAAAAAACTGCTGTCGGTTACCGGCTTTTTAGTATCCATTAAATCACCTCCTGTCATCCTTATCTTTAAAAAGTGGTTTAGTAGCTGCTGGTTGCAGGCTTAAAGCTCTCAACCGAATAGGTTTGCCTTCCTGCCACACCTGGTAGCCGTATAGTAAAATAGCGTGCACTTGAGTAATTAACCATACTGAAAAGCTGGTAATGCCAAGAGCATATATACCCTTACTGGGAAAAAAGTTACCCAGTAGATAGAAAGTAAAACCCTAAATCCAAAATTGCGTTAGTAACCATATAGACCCAAAACCGTCCATTGGTAAACTTAAAAATCCATATTGTCAAAACAGGTATTAAACCATAAAAATATGGCATCATCTCATTAANAGGAAAAGCTGCTTCCTGAACAACCCAAAACCCAAGTGTGATACCTATATCATGAATAATTGTAGTTAAAACTATGGCAAATAATGCAACCGGCATATACCGTTTTATTTCTCCTCTTTTCATAAAGAAAAGAGTGAACCAGGGCAGGATTAACATTGATCACAGTATAATTTGATTACTCATAGAAAACCCCCAATTATAAATCCTTAAAATTAGTTTTAACTTATAACTCATGCTTTATACACTCAAGGGCCGACACAAGAGGATCGAGCGAAACGTGGAGCAGGAGCAGCTTATTACTACCGAAAAGACTTAACACAGTAAGAAACTGGACGAGGCGAAGCAGCGGAGTATTTAAGTAGAAAATAAAAAAAGTTAACCGGTTTGCCGGGTTAACTTTTTAACAGGAAACTCTAATTTTAATTATCGCTCATCCATTGCTAAGTAATCGCGTCTTTTTTAAAACGCTCTTGTATGCCGGCCGGATGATCTTTCCGGCATTTACGATTTCTTCGATACGGTGCGCACTCCATCCGGCTATTCTGGAAATAGCAAAAATCGGCGTGAACATTTCAGGTGGAATGTCTAGCATTCTGTAAACAAAGCCCGAATAAAAATCAACATTTGCACTTACGCCCTTATACATTTTACGATATTTTCCTATTACTTCAGGCGCCAGTTTCTCTACTTTTAAATAGAGATTATATTCATCCTCCAAACCCTTCTCTGTTGCGAGGCGGGCAACATGTTCCTTGAAAATAACGGTCCTCGGATCAGATATTGAATAAACAGCATGTCCAATACCATAAATCAGTCCTGCACGATCAAAAGCTTCCCTGTTGACTAATTTCGCAAGATAGTTTTCAATTTCTTCGTCATCATTCAGATCCTTTATGTTTTGCTTCATATCTTCAAACATTTGAACAACCTTAATGTTGGCCCCTCCATGCCTCGGCCCCTTAAGTGATCCGAGCGCTGCTGCTATTACAGAGTATGTATCTGTTCCGGATGACGTTACCACGTGCGTTACAAAAGATGAATTGTTACCTCCACCATGCTCTGCATGAAGTACAAGAGCAAGATCGAGCAGTGTCGCCTCAAGCTTTGTAAATTTGCTGTCCGGTCTAAGCATATGCAGAATATTTTCAGCGGTGCTAAAATCTGGCATCGGGCTGTGAATATACAGGCTATTGTTTCCATGGTAATGAGAATAAGCCTGGTAACCATAAACCGCAAGTGACGGGAAAGACGCTATCAGCTTAATACATTGTTTTAATACATTTTTGATGGAAGTATCATCGGCATTATCATCAAAACTGTATAAGGCGAGTACGCTCCTTGCCAGTACATTCATCATATCCTTGCTCGGCGCTTTTAAAATTATGTCGCGGACAAAATCCTCAGGCAGCTTTCTATATTCGGAAAGAAGCCGCTCAAAATCCATTAATGTTTCTTTATCAGGGAGATCTCCAAGGAGCAATAAATAACAAGTCTCTTCAAAACCATAGCGACCATCCTTAAAGAAACCATTTACGATATTGCTTATATCGATACCCCTGTAAATTAATCTGCCCGGAACAGGAATAGTCTCATTTTCATCAATTATAT
>Ga0067045_1027924_pt1 | contig 50595 bp, 34 predicted proteins | sample TerdegcTABiofilm_FD_59184 | JGI IMG/M metagenome (GOLD analysis project Ga0067045, IMG submission 59184) | Combined Assembly of (Gp0054472, Gp0054536) Wastewater bioreactor microbial communities from Singapore -Terephthalate degrading...
CACACCGGGCTTCTTTCGATTTTAACCGCTGAAGCCCATATTGACTTGATTGCTCTGCCATAGGATGCTCCTTATAGGTAGTTTATGGTAAATATAAGGCCTCCTAGGGTCATATGATACAAACTTTAAATGTTGGTTATTGAATTGACGTATTGATTTCATGAAATTCGGATGTATTACTCTGATTTGTTAAATTTATTTACTTTTTTAAAATTGTTCCACGTGAAACCCCAAATTACCAAATGCTCCCATTGCTAAGTATGTTTCACGTGAAACACTCCTTAAAAAGGTGGCACAAAAAAAGTCAGGAAATTGCTATCATTGGTACATTTTGATTTTCTTGCATCCATTGTTATATTTTAATATAACAAGAAGGATTTGAATGGATGTTTTTGATGTCATAGTTGTCGGCGGCGGACATGCCGGTTATGAAGCTGCTTTTGCAACTTCTCGTTTAGATTGCAGGACTCTTTTAGTTAGTATGGATATTTCCAAAATCGGAACTCTGTCTTGCAATCCGGCAATTGGAGGAACCGCTAAAGGACATCTGGTTAAAGAAATCGATGCGTTGGGTGGAATAATGGGTTTTATCACAGATGAAACGGGTATTCAATTCAGAATGTTAAACCGATCCAGAGGTCCGGCTGTATGGTCTCCGCGCGCTCAGGTGGATAGAGAGCTTTACCCTAAAACCGTGATTCGTTACCTTCAACAAACAAAAAATCTTAAAATTTTACAAGCGCACGTTACAGGGATAATTGTTAAAAATAACCACGTCAGCGGAATCAAAACAGAAAACGGTGAAGAAATACAATCAAAAACCGTTATACTTACCTGCGGAACATTTCTAAATGGAACGGTTCATATCGGATTGGAATCATTCAAAGCCGGTCGAATGGGGGAGCCACCTGCTGAGGGACTGACTGAATGCCTCACCGGTTTTGGATTTGAGTGCCGTCGACTTAAAACGGGTACGCCGCCGAGAATACACCGAGAATCCATAAATTATTCAAAATGCCAACCTCAGAACGGAGATTCTGACCCTGAGCCTTTTTCATGGAAAACCGAAAAAATAACTAATAAGCAAATCCCGTGTTATCTTACTCACACCAATACAAAAACCCACGAGATTTTAAAATCCGGATTTGAACGTTCACCCCTCTTCACAGGAATTATTAAAGGTATTGGCCCCAGGTATTGCCCGTCAATTGAAACAAAAATCGAACGTTTCGGGGACAAAGACCATCATCAGATTTTTCTGGAACCGGATGGTTATGAATCTGTTGAATTTTATGTGAATGGATTTTCAACCAGCTTACCGAAAGATATTCAGCATGACGCTCTCCGAACAATACCCGGATTGGAAAATGCGGAAATTTTAAAATACGGATATGCGATCGAATATGATTATTTTCCTCCCTATCAAATAAACCTTAATCTGGAAAGTAAACATATCAAAGGTTTGTTTTTTGCCGGACAGATTAATGGAACATCCGGTTATGAGGAGGCCGGGGCACAGGGACTAATGGCGGGAATTAATGCCGTCCGGCTTATCAGGGATAAAGAACCCGTTATTCTTAAACGTAACGAAGCGTATATAGGCGTTTTGATTGACGACCTGGTTAACAAAAGTACTGACGAACCCTATAGAATTTTCACCTCCCTGGCAGAATACAGGTTATTACTTCGTCAGGATAACGCCGATTTACGACTTACCGAAAAAGGTAAACTTATCGGGTTAGTCAGCGATGAGCAATATGAAAAATTTATGAAGAAAAAAGAGTATATAGAAAAAACGAGAAATTATATAAACCAATTTACCGTACGACCGGAGAATATTAATGATTTTCTGAAAAGCGCAAATTCATCCGTTATATCTGAACCTGAAAAACTGAGGAAGATTCTTTCCCGTCCTGAGGTTTCACTTGAAAAAATTATAAATTTTAACCGGAACTTATTTTGTCAGGATATTCTCGGTTTTTTATCTTACCCGGATGTTTTAAATGAAATAGATACATCCATTCGCTATGAAGGGTATTTAAAACGTCAGCAGGAAATGGTTGATAAATTTATCCGCCTTGAAGAAAAGAAAATTCCGAAGTCAATGGATTATCAAAGCATTCCGTCGCTGTCATCGGAAGCAAAAGAAAAATTTTCAAAAGTCAGACCGGATAATTTGGGTCAGGCCGGTAGAATCTCAGGTATAACCCCGGCTGATATATCGATCCTTATGGTTTATATTGAGAAATATAATTCACCCAGTTAGAGGATTTTACTTTGAGATGAAAGATTATGATTTAAAAGATAATGAATCATTAGAGCCGTTTTTTGACTTTATCGAAAAAAACATTAAAAAAATTAATCAAACTCAAAAAAAACAATATGTTGACTTTTTTAAATTATTAAAAATAAACAACTTAAATGTTAATCTTATATCTCGCAAAGAAAAAAATATTATAGAAAGACACTTTATTAACTCAGTAACAATGGCAACAGTAAGACCTTTTTCTTCCGATAAAAACGTAGTGGACATCGGATCGGGTGGTGGGTTTCCGGCAATCATTCTAAAAATACTTTACCCGGATACGTTTTTTTTACTGATTGATTCTGTTAAGAAAAAAACTGTTTTTCTAAAAAAAGCCATTTCTGAACTGGAATTAAAAAAAATTGATGTTATCGCTGAGCGCGCTGAAAAAGTGCTGAATAATAATCCGCAATTTTCTCATTATTTCGATTACGTAACGGCTCGGGCGGTCGCGCCGATGGACAAACTTGTAAAATATTCTCTACCGTTATTAAAACCTGATGGTGAGATGATTTTTCTAAAAGGAAAGAATTATGGAAAAGAATTAAATGCGGTTAAAAATTTTAAAAAGGAAATTAAAAACATTTTACAACTTCCAAATCAGGATGAAAACCAAAATGGCGTTATTGTAATCCTAAAAAAACATTTACATCCATAGATTATACCGTATTTATTTTGATCAGGCAGAACAGCTTTTTTTAGAGCTCTCACATGTAAACCTATACTAAAACCAAACTCAAAAAAACGCATTTGTTTCAGCCATTGCTTCTAATTTTAAAAAGCAACTAAAAACATTGCTGTGACGGATGAATAAATTTTTCTTGAAATGATTCCTTGCTTTTATTATAATTCGCTGTCACCTGTTGAACAAAAAAGGAGCTTCTATAGGTCAATTGTTACTTTCATTTTGTATGTGCTGAATACGCTGAAGGAAATGCTGCAATAAGTTCTTTTTTAGGTGACGTTTTGATAAGACCCATCAAGGCTTTTTTGCCTTACACGGTACTATCGTTTTTAGTGTGCGTTAATGCCTGGGGTGTTTTATACGCTCAGTCCGGGTTTTCTGTTGATACGTCTGTCGTTAAAACACCATACGATACTTTATCGTCTGATAAAAAAACCGATACAAACAGTACGGGCTTACCCTTGTTGTCCACCGACTCGCTGAGCGGAGACAAAGCCTTATCGCCCGTAGATTCTGCGTTTCATGCCTTGCTTAACACGCCTGAAGCGGATTCGCTTACCCTGTGTAAAATGGACAGCGTTTTTGCCGCGTTCAGTTCGTTCTTTTCCGGATTTTTCGGCATCAGCGGCAGCTTAGAACTAAAGCTTGAACAAATCATCCGTGAAAAAGCCGATCCGTATTTAATAACGGCAGGCGTGGAATCCGTTTCAGACATTGCTGTCTATCCTTTCCGGCACAACCGGATGGTTTCAGTCAACCCGAATGAGAATTACTTTTTACTCCGCAGTTCCGTTGTGGATTTTTCCCAGACGCTGACAGTTCTACCCGGCTATAAATTGGAAACCGTTTATGACAGCGCTACCGGTTGTTATATCTTTGAAGAAACATTCGGCATCAATCTGGGAAAAAGAAAAAACCGTTTGAGGGAATCGATAGTGATTTCGTATGAGGACTATATATCTTATAGTATGAATAACCAGGCGCGGAATTTATATTCCAAAGCGGTAGTCACCGCGCTGTCTACAAAAGAGGCCGAAGGGCAGGCCGGGCCGCTACGATTGTTCACCGCCTCCGTGACCACAAACGAAACTTTCCAGAAGATATTCGGCGGCGATGAAGTGGCCGTGGATGCGAGGGGCAATATTAACATGAGTATGTCCGTCGCCAAAGAGTCCAGCTCACGGCAAAGCACCAGCACCGGAAAAACCTCTCAGGTAATACCGAAATTCGAGCAGAAACAGCAATTCAACCTTCGCGGCACCATCGGCCGGAAAGTGGAAATCCTGATAGACCAGGACAGCGAACGCGAATTTGAATTTGAAAATAATATCAAAATCATTTACACGGGCTTTGATGATGAGGTGCTCCAGAAATTAGAAGCCGGCAATATTGACCTCTCCCTTCCCGGAACCGAGTTTGTTACGGCCGGGGGCCAGAATAAAGGTTTATTCGGTATTAAGGCATTGTTTCGTCTGGGTGATTTCAATTTTACCACGATTGCCAGTCTTCAGCGCGGCGAAAAGACCAAGCTGACGTATAAAGGCGGAGCCGGAGGCGGCACCACGTATACCAAAAACGATTATGATTATACCAAAGCCAAATATTTCTTCCTTAATGACGATTATCGCGAAAACTATCAGCGCTATACCAATCAAATACATACACGCATTCCGGATATAATTACATCCATCAGGGTTTTTCGCGGGGCAGACGGCAATCAAAGTCAATCCGGAAACCGTTATGGAGACGCCTCTTACGGTAATGATTTTTACAGCGGATATTTCCTTGAATTAAAAAATGATGAATACCGGATTGATAAACTTACTGGTATTCTTGAACTGCAAAACCCGGTTCCGGACGGTGAGGCCATAGCGGTATGGTATCAGACTGAAAGCGGACAAACGTACGGCACAATAACCTCTAACGCCTCCGACACCCTGCACCTTGTTCTTATCTGGGATAAAAATCCATCACCGGATAACTCGACGTGGAATCTGGAAATGAAAAACATCTATGATTTTTATATAAATGGGTTGTCGGCAGACGATGTCAATACTTTTAAAATTAAATATAAAAAATCTTCTAACGCTACCGTTACCTCCGTCCCGGACCGGAACAACAACACAAGGAATTTATTGCAGATCCTCCATTTGGACGAGCGGAGCGTTTCCGGAGGCTCAACCGATGACAGGGTTGATATAAGCGACGGGTTAAATTATGGTTTATATCTTGAAAATGGCCGGGTAATTTTCCCGCGTTTACGCCCTTTTGACCCTGACAATGCCCCTTTAGATGGGTTCAGCCCCGAAGCGTATCCTGATGTAATTGATGGCGATAGTGTGCGCCTTCGGAACATTTATGACCGGGTCCGCGATAATCAAAATAATAATGAAATCCAGGCAAACTCCAAATTTACATTAGAAATTGTCAGCACAAAAAGATCCGCCACCATCCCGCTGGGCTTTAATGTTCTGGAGGGCAGTGAGGAAATTCGCTTAAACGGTCGGCTGCTTACCAAAGACGTGGATTATGTTATTGACTATTTTTCAGGCACCATAACAATCAATGATCCCGAAGCGATACTGCCCAGTTCCGATCTTGAAATTACCTATGAACAGGCTCAGTTGTTTCAGATTGATAAAAAAACTATTTTCGGAGCCCGGGCTGAATACGGTTTGGCTGAACTGGGGTTGGGGCAGAATTCATTCATAGGTTCTACGGCGCTGTTTCAAAGTCAGTCGACAATAAACAAAAGAGTTCAGTTGGGTGAAGAGCCTTTCAGGAATTTCGTGTGGGATATAAACACTTCTTTGGAATTTGACGCAAAATACCTGACCAAAGCGGTGAACTACATTCCGCTGGTATCTTCAGTCCAGCCATCGAAGATTAATATCAGGGCTGAATACGCCAAGATATTTCCCTCTCCAAATACCAGCAACGGATTGATGAAGCACGAGGAAAACGGGGTTGCGTATGTGGATGATTTTGAGGCCGTGAAGCGTACATTTCCGCTTGGTACTTCCCGGAAAATGTGGGCTTTAGCCAGCCGTCCCACCGGCGCCATAGCGAGTGCCCGGGGCCGGACTATTTGGTTTCAGAAACAGGAACCCCGGAAAAACATCACTAAGCTGAAAACCACGGCCGGTGACCAGATAACGGTGCTTGGCATTGCATTCCAGCCGGATTCCGCTTACGGATATACAAATTCCTGGGGTGGTATCATGAGAGGTTTTCCCGCTTCAGCAAAAAATGACCTTTCAGAAAGCCGTTTCATTGAATTATGGCTCAATAATAAAACCCATACCAATTGCATCGTTAATATTGATATTGGTGAAACCAATTGGGACCAGAACGGGGACGGCCGCACCAATAAAGAGGACCCGGATCCTCAAACACCAATCACAAAATCAGAAGATGTGGGCCTTGACGGTTGGTCTGACACTCAGGAGGACTCCCTGCTTACCTTTCTTGGTATTCCAAGAGGGTTACAGGAACTTAGTAACCCGAGAGACCGATTTATCATAGACAGTTTACAAATCCTATATCCGTGGGGAAAAATCAATTATTCACGCTCCGGTCCCGATGATGATCCTTTCGGGGATAACTGGCGAGAAAGCCATGCAAGGCCCGACGATTATAGCGGCAGTCCTATCAGCGCCAATAAAGATATTGATGCGGCCATCCGTAAAAATGATTTAAGTAAAATCAAACTCAACGGAACCGAGGACAACGCCGGTTTAAGCGGCAAAAACATAGATGGCGTTCGTGTTGGAGATACAGAAGTATTGGACGGCAGCGGCACGATAGACGGCAAGAAAGAAAACTTTTTCCGTTATACATTTTCCACGGATACCAACAGCGCAGATTCATCTTTAATTGTCGGCTACGGCGATGAAGGTTGGTTATTATACCGGATTCCTATTAATCTCCCTGATACCGCAATCGGTAACGCTAACCTTAAAAATTTGTTTAATACGGCAAGGGTTTGGATTACGCCTTCGGATAACAGCGGTAAAGTTATTGCGTTGCTTTTTGGCGAATTCCAGTTTGTAACCAGCGAGTGGACTTTTCCGTCTGATTACAAGGATGGCATTATCCTCGCGCCGAACGGCAAAGAGCCCGATCCTGTAGAGGCGAATAAAATTGTCGAAATCACGTCCGTTAACACCGAAGAGTCCAGCCGTTATACCCGGCCGCCCGGCGTAAAGAGGGAATACGCTACCGGTCAGTCCGGTGCCGACAAAAGAGCGGTTAAGGAGCAGTCGCTCTCGCTTAAATTGAATCAGCTTCCCGCTCATTCCTCGGCTATTATTGTCAAGAATATAACCGCGGCCGATTTCAGAAATTACAGAAAACTAAAAATGTTCGTGCACGGTGATGAAGACATCTCCAGCGGAATCATTCTTCCCAGAAACGAAGATTCCACCTTTTACAGCCCTATTCGTTTTTTTATGCGCATCGGCACGAACAAGAACAATTATTATGAAATTGACCAGCCGTTATTCGCGGGCTGGGCGGAAAAGAATTTCATTGAAATCGACTTCGACAAATTAACCGCTCTGAAAATAGACGCCGGAGTAGCGGCCGACAGCAACAACATCAAAACCTTTTACCAGCCAAACAACCAGGTCATACGTATCAAAGGCAATCCCTCCATCTCCAGCATAACCCAGCTGTATATCGGCGCGACTAACACTGAACCCTTGCGTTCTTATTCCGGAGAAATCTGGGTGGATGAGATGCGACTAACCGACGCCAATGATAAACCCGGCCAGGCGGCTTCGGCGGCCCTTTCCTTTAATATGGGAGATTTTCTGAGTTTCAACACATCGGTCCGTTTCCGGACCTCCGAATTCCGTACTGTGGATCAGCGATTTGACGCCAATACCGGCGATACCAAATCATGGTCGGTCGCCGGCAATCTTAACCTGCACAAATTTTATATAGAAAAATGGGGCATATCGTTGCCGTTGAATATGAATTATAATTTCAATCAATCCGACCCCAAATATTTGCCCAATAATGATATTCTTGTTTCCGTCGCTAAAAAGAAGAACGAAGAAAACATATCGATTATTAAGGACAGCATCCGAATAACCGTTGATAGTCTGCAGTATTACAGGAATTTCGTTTTCTGGGACACGGTATCCATCAGCAGAAAAATGAGAGACAGTTCCCGTTATGACAGTCTGTATAACTTAGCCAACACATTTGACGCAAGGAACCGTTCCGTCAACACCACATACGGATTTTCTTTAAACTTTTCAAAATCAAAGTCGGAAGATAATTTCTGGTTATTGCGGTACACCATAGACAATGTTTCGTCCAATTTTAATTATACCGTCAGCGAATCCAAAAACGCGCAATATAAGATGAACCAAAACCGCTCCTGGTCATCATCCACAACGTATAATCTTCCCATCAAGAAAAAAAGCCTCAAGCCGCTTTCCTGGACGCCTCTTTCAGGCACGCCGGTTATTGGCTCACTATTTAAAAATATAAAAGAAACCGACTGGAATTACCTGCTTATTACCGCCTTTACAACGGATTTTTCGATTACATCAACCGAAAGCCGGAACATCGAGTGGTCGCTTTCCGGATCGCCCATCGAAAGGCCGCGTCAGGCAACGCTCACTTCCGGCCGTGGTTACGGCTTAAGCCTTTCGCCGTTGCAGTCTCTCAATTCCAATATATCGGTAAAGTACCAATCGGACCTGCGGGGATTATCTACCGCTGAAATTCTGAAAGGCGTACTGAAAGGATTCAATCCTTTTGACGGATTCGATGATTTTACTTTTAATTCATCGGTGGATACCATTAAAAACCAGAGGGGCAATCTGAAAGACACGCTGATATATAACCGCGATTATTCGGTTATGAATTCTTTCAATGTTAATTACAGCCCTCCGGTTTTTCCGTTTGCGACTCAAACTTTAACGTATTCCTCTTCGCACTCTTCGAACCGTATGCGTGCGCCCACTTCGGCTTATAACATTACTTCACAGTTAAGCCGTAACGTTCGTATTGACGGTAATTTCAGCCTTAAAAATTTTGTGACCGTACTAAAAGAATCTTTTAGTACGGGTCGTGCCGCCGGTCAGCAAAACCGAACGGAACAGGATGGGCGCAAAGGGGGACGCAGGGAAAGACAAAAAAGCCTGAACACCAAAGAAGCTGATCAGAATACGAAGGAAGCCAAACAGGACACCGTAAAAAACAAAGGCGCCGGGATCTCGTTTAGTAAACTGGCTTCCAAGATGGGCAACTGGGGCGGTAAAGCGCTTCAGGTTATCAATGACACGCGATTTAATCTTTCTTTCGACAACACTTACGCGCTAAATAATATTGACCGAAACGCCTTTTCCTCCTATTCATGGTTTGGTTATGCGACAACAAAGAATAGTGGTTTTATCGAGAATCTTTTCAATTTTGATTTAGATACCATCAACCAGTTCCGTAAAGATAATCTAGACAGCGCCAAAGGTCTTTTTACATACATGCCGCGCAAAGCCATCAATTACGGTTTCAATTACGGATTTAATTTCAATCTGTTTACGCTCGATCTGAAATACGACTATTCTGAATCGCGCACTCTTACCAACGGTATTGAAAGCCGGGTTATTACACGTTCAAAATTATTCCCGTGGCTAAGTTCACTACCTATACCGTTTTTTTATGATATTACCGTTCGATTTCAGAATATAGCCCGTTGGCCCGGATTGTCAGTGCTTTCAAAAATTACAAACAATGTTAATATAAGTTCTACATACAGCAAAAAAGAAACCATAAATATTGATGAATTAAGAAACAGTCCTACATATATCGATACTTTCAGAAGCAACAATAAAACATTTAAAATAAATTCTATTACCATACAGGAGACTTTTCCACAGATCAGTATTGATGTTTCATGGAAGGGGAATATTAATCAGTCATTTAGTTACATTAACACCCACGCATTGAACCGAAGCCCCAGTAAGGACCTTCTGACAAATAATCAAACTTTTACATCCAATATAAATTACGTGAAACGGGGCGGATTTAAGTTACCTTTATGGTTCTTAAAGAATAAAAAAATAAACAATGAAGTCCGGTTTGCCACCATTTTTAATTTAACCAACAGCTCCAGTTTTGAAATTAATTATAATAACGGAAAAAAGGAAAAACCGAAAAAAACCAATGAACGATCATCATGGTCTGTTGAGCCAAGAATAGATTATTCATTTACTACAAGGGTAACCGGTGGTTTGTTTTTTAAATATGAAAGTACTGATGATATGACTACCGGAAAAATTATTCGATTTGCAGGCGGTTTTACTGTAAACATTACCATTTAACAACGTGTTAATTACAAAAATATTTTATTGATATTTTGTTAATAAAAATGATGTTTTTTTTCTTTAATACATTTTTTTATTTTTTTCTTTAAAGCAGATAATTTATTAACAATTAGATTTTTAATTAATTTTATTATAAATATACATTTAAAATATTATTAACATTTTGTAACACATAATTTATTACTACTACGACTATAAAATATACTAATAATGATGAATTATATACTAAGAGAATTTATTTATATTTTAAAAAATTTTTCTAATTTTTGTAAAATACCAAACATGGTATTGGTTATATTATCTTTTATTATTAATAAAATTTGTAAAACGAATGTATTGTTGGGTTATCCGTTTTTATTAATGATTGAGCCAACAAATATTTGTAACTTACGTTGTCCGCTTTGTATAACCGGAACGGATCAAATGAAGAGACCGCAGGGAAACATGAATCTGGAGGAATTTACAAAAGTAATTTCTGAAATGAAAAAGTATCTCCTTCATGTAACATTATGGAGTCAGGGTGAACCGTTTATCAATAAAGATTTTCTTAAAATGGTCCGTGTGGCTTCGGATTATCATATCAGGACAATGACCAGTACAAATGGTTATTTTATAAAAGATAAAGCTGAGGAAATCATTGAATCGGGACTTAGTTATCTTATTGTTTCCGTAGACGGAATATCTAAAGAATCTTATGAAAAATACCGGATAGGCGGTAATTTCGATAGAGTGAAAAACGGAATTTCAGATTTGGTAAAAATTAAAAAACAAAAAAATGTTCAGCATCCGGAAATAGAGTTACAGTTCCTGGTAATGAAACACAATGAGCATGAAATTGAATCAATAAGAAAATATGCTTCGGAAATAGGCGTGGATTTTCTTTCATTGAAAACGGTTCAGGTGTACACTAAAGAACAGGCTGATGCATTCTTACCTGAAAACCCTAAATTCAGGAGATATGCAAATAATGACCATCTAACCGTGAATCTGAATGTAAAGAATATTTGCCGATGGCTTTACTTTTGTCCCGTTATAAACTGGGACGGAACTGTGTCGCCATGTTGCTTTGATAAAAACGCCGATATTGATCTGGGTAATGTTTTTAAAGATGGCGGGTTAAAGAAAATATGGAAAAATAAAAAATATACTGATTTCAGAAAATTCTTACTGAAGGGTCGGGAGAGCATTCCAATGTGTAAAAATTGTTCGGAAGGATTAAATGTGGATATTGTTGCAAAAGAGAGAATAAAAGCGTAAATTAATTAAAAAACCAAATCAGCAGGCTTACTATGAAAAAGAAAAAAAAGGAAAAAAAAGAGAAGAAGGAAAAGAAGGAGAAAAGAATAAAGAAATCAATTAAGAAAATTAAATTGAAAAATAATCTATTAAAAAAAGCCAAAACAAAATCCAAAGAAAAAAAGAAGAATTTAAAAAAGAAACCGGCCGCTACTAAAAAAATAAAAACTCCAGAAAATCAGGCAAAGAAAACAATCTTAAAAAAAGATACACCGGTTAATAAAAAAGCAAAGGCCGAAAAAAAACCCGCAGCTATAACCCATGTATCAAAACCGGTTTCAAAAAACTTAACAACTAAAACCATTTCTCCCGCAACGGAAGTAAAAACGACACCGGTTGCAGTTATCCGAACACCTAAACTGGATATCAAACAAATGATGAGCAGTACCGTTAATCAGGATGGGTTTTCCATTGTTTTTGTCTGTACAGGCAATATGTGCCGCAGCCCTATAGCCGAAGGACTCATGAGACAAATGATAAACCAGGAAATAGCACCGGACATCAGGGATAAAGTGTATGTCCAATCCTGCGGTATTTACGCGCTCGACGGCAACAAGCCCTCGGAAAACGCCGTGAAAATATCAGCGCAGCACGGCGTAGATATTACGAGCATTCGTTCTAAGCCCATCAACCGTATGATTATGGATGAAGCCGATATAATTTTTGCCATGTCCATCGAGCATCTGAATTTCATTGAGGATAATTATCCGAGCGTGAAAAGCAAAACGCACTTACTTAAAACGTACGGGGAAAAGCGCCAGCCTGTAATCAGCGATTCCATTCCCGATCCGATGGGTTTTACAATGGAATTTTACCAGAAGACCATCGAAGAGATTCAGAAAACCCTGGACCGCATATTTCCCTTAATACGAGAAGCGATTTACCAGAAGCTCGGTAACCGGTAATTGGGTATGATAATTAAATTCCTGGTTTTTTTGCTGGTTGCTTACGGACCAGGCGCGCAGGAGTCGGGAAAAAAAGAAAATAAGGCATTCAAAGTAGGAGAAAGCCTTAAATTTTCAATCGGGTGGGAATTTATAGACGCCGGAACCGCGACACTCTCGGTCAGCAGGATGACCACCATTGACAATCAACCTTGTTACCATTTTACAGCCATTACATGGTCTAACGCCTTTTTTTCAACGCTCTACAAAGTCCGTGATACATTAGAAAGCTATATGCACGCGGAAAAATTTTATCCTTTAAAATATATCAAAAACGCGAATGAAGGCGACTATAAACGGAGCTTCGTTACAGTATTTGACCATCAGAATGCAAAAGCCATGACCGACGATCGTGACTCCGGGAAAAGTCAAATTTCCATTCCGCCCGATGTGCAGGATATTATATCGGCTTTTTATTACATGCGAACCCGGCCTATTGAAGTCGGTTCCCGGTACGAGCTTTCTGTTTTTGATAACGGCAGGCATAAAAAAGTTACCGTAAAAGTAATCCGTAAAGAAACCGTTTCCGTGGAAGCCGGAGAGTTTGACTGTATAGTCGTCCAGACGCCGATTGGTCCGTTTAAAAACCGCTCCGATCTCTTTATCTGGCTGACGGATGATGCCAGAAAAATGCCAGTTCTGATGAAAAGCAAAATTGTAATCGGTTCCGTGCGCGCCGAACTGGAAGAATATTCAGGCACCTACTGAAGCGACAAGAGACGGGCACTTTTTTTGAACGCTTTATATAGGGGAAATTATGAGAATTGCATTTGCCGCAAGCGAAGTAACGCCTTTTGCCAAAACAGGCGGACTGGCGGATGTGGTCGGTTCCCTGCCAAAAGCTGTAGCCCAATCGGGATGTGATGTCAGGGTTTTCATGCCGAAATATTCCAGCATTGATGACTATAAATATGACCTGCATTACGAAGCTTCATTGGGCGAATTATCCATTCGTGTTGGCGGTTATAACCGTATCGTGCATGTGGAAACCTCTGTCCTGCCCGATTCCAACGTGAAAATATACTTCATCGACTGTCCGCAGTATTTCAACCGCTCCAGTTTATATACCAACGATTGGGATGAACCGGAGCGTTTTATCCTTTTTTCAAAGGCGGTTATCGAAGTTATACAGAAAATGAAATGGATTCCGGACGTCATACACTGTAACGACTGGCAAACCGGGCTGATTCCTGCTTTCCTGAAGGATAACTATAGTTGGGACCGCGTATTTGAACAAACGGCGACAGTGCTTTCCATCCATAATATAGCCTATCAGGGACGATTTGCGCCTGAGACCGCCCAAAAGGCAGAGGTCAGAATGGAATGGTTTTATCCCGGGGGACCTTACGAATTCCACGGCTCTTTCAGTTTTATGAAAGCAGGCATCATCTTCTCAGACATCATCAGCACGGTGAGTGAAACTTACGCAAGTGAAATACTTACGCCCGAGTATGGTGAAGGCCTCGAGAATATCTTATATGAACGGCGCGGGGATCTCATAGGCATATTAAACGGCATTGATGATGAAGTCTGGAATCCGAAAACAGACAGGTTTGTCAAATATCCATACAACGCAGAAACCATTGAAAATAAAGAAAAAAACAAAGAATACCTGCTTAACAATACGCCTCTGAAGTATATTAAAGGCAAACCTCTCATCGGCATCGTATCCAGACTGGTTGACCAGAAAGGATTTGATCTTGTTGCTGAAGTGTTTAACGACTTGCTGGCAATAGATGCTCAGTGGATTATTCTCGGCAGCGGGGACGGCCGTTATGAATATATGATTTCAAATATGGAACGGTTCGCTCCAGATAAAGTATGGACTTACATTGGCTTCAGCAACGAGTTGGCGCATCAGATTGAGGCCGGAGCGGATATATTTTTGATGCCATCACGATTCGAACCCTGCGGATTAAACCAAATGTACAGCCTGCGTTACGGAACGGTTCCGGTAGTCAGAAAAACCGGGGGATTGGCCGATACGGTAAAGGATTGGGATGAGTATAAGTGGGATAAAAACAGCGAAGAAGGAAACGGATTTTCATTTGTACATGCCACCGGATATGCCATGATTCAAAGTCTTTGGCGTGCACTTCATATGTACTACAATGACCAAAAAACATGGAGAAAATTGCAAATCAATGGCATGCTCCAGGATTTCTCATGGAGCGCTTCAGCGAAAAAATATATAGCGCTTTATAAAAAGGCCATTGATAAGAAAAAGCGATAAACAATTCCCTTTTTCAAACTATCGGCTAATCGAAAATCATACATTATCCATGAACCCGGTATATTGGGGATGATAAGACACAAAAAAGAAATATATTTTTCTCAATTTTATCGGGTTAAGTTATATAAGAGTCCACAAGTAAATAAAATTGACTATAGATTCTACCAAACAGAGCTATTTTGAGATAATAATGTTGTCGAAGGACACTTTTGTGTTCTGATCAACATATAAGCTTATCGAGCGATCGGCGGCTTTGTCGTCTTTGTAAGAAGTTATCAACTGGTTGTTAATATAGTAAGATATTTTATCTTTAATACACTCGATTTTTATAGTATTCCAATCCTTAATTTTAATAGATTTATGAGGAAGGTAGTTGCGTATAAATTCCACCCCGCTTTGCGCGGTATTGTGGGCCTCGTATCCATCACCGGTCAGCGCCAGAGAATATACTTTTCCGGATGGAGACGATACTATATCTATACTGTAACCGGCGGACTCTACTCCTCCGGTCCATTTAGCCTGTACTGTCATAGAAAAATCGTTATAAACATCCGGAAGCCAAACCGGCATGGGTGAGTTACCATCTAAATTATAATATCCATTTTTAATGGTGGTGTTAGCGTCTTCAGGCCAACCTCTTGTATTGCGGGTAAAATCCTCGGTATAAAACTTCTTATTTTTTTCCTCGAGCGGGTTGATATAATCAACCTTATAATTGTATCCCATTGCTTTAAGTTTTTCGGCTTCAGCTTTGGCCAACTTAAGGTTAAAATTTCTGGATATGTTAAGGTAATCCACCTCAAATACACCGTCGAAATTGTCATCGACCCAGCCTACCTGGCCTGCGGTATACTCGCAAAGTACAGCCCCGTTTGCTTTCATGATGCAATTCTTTTTAACTATGCCGCCCTCTTCGGCGTTACCATTGATGACTTTCAGGAGACCGTGCCTTTCATTGCCGTTGGAGGCGCCTTTGTACTCATCCAGCGCGTTGAATATATGGCCGGTTTCATGGGCGACCACCTCCCAGACTCTCGTATAGCCCCAGCCATCACAACGGTTGGTGATGACCATAAGCGGCCCTCCGAGATTGGCCCATGCCACGGAGCCTCCGCCTTTCCAGTCGCCGTCCTCGTCATTGGTGGCATTAATGACATAAATTACAAAAGCCCAGTCTGTCCTGTTTTTATCCCTTAGCGCGTTGGCATAATTACGGTTGATATCATGAAAGTTGCCGGTGCCATGACCTAATTTTAAAGAGACGTCCTTTATCCAGTTTTCGGCATCCTCACTGGAATGTATAATCGGTTCATATTTGGTTTTTACGGTTTTGAAGTCGTAAGTCCAGGATAAGCTGGCCCGGTAACCACCTCTTTCTGTCCACCATTCAAGGCCTTTTTGTATCTGGTGGAAAACATCTTCTTTGTCTTCCTGCGTCCAGTTTTCGCTGTTCGGATCGGATGTACCGTCGCTTTCAACAAATACTATTCCAACGGAAACACTTCCAATCATGTATTCGCTGGTTTCATTACGTCCGGGTTTCAGGGCGGGCTTGTCCTTGTCGCCATCCTTGTCATCACCGCGGGTAGCCATGGATTTGGCATACCACTTATTCCATGAATTTACGATAAACTGATCCTTTTTTGTTAAGCCCTCTGTATTCGGATCAATTCTGTCAGTGACGAATCTGACAGGTAAGCCCGTTTTTTGTAACTCGGTTTTGGCTTTTTCGGTTATATAACCCTGAAAAATTTTTGGTGGGAAACAATGGATTATATGGCCGTCATTATCCGTTACCATTTTTTTTAGATCAAGAAATTTAGTTGTGTCCTTGTTATTCAGGAAAACCATGGTTTTCTTACCCAGAAATAGGCTTTGGGAGAAAGTGAGATTTGTGAATAATAATAAAATAGTGAATGCCAAGGCAATAAGATTTTGTATCATATAGGCTCCTGTTTTTTTGAGGTGGATTTCTTAATATACAAAAAAATGGACAGAAAATCAAATTGATAAATATCAACAAGCGTGTTTTGGGTTAAGTATCAGAAAATATTAGCTTTGGAAATAAGAGGGTTTGTGGTATCGTCTTCGTGGTTGGGCAACGAAATGAAATTCGTTGAATGAAGGACAACATGAAGATTCAAATCTGCGTGGTTGGGTCAACGAAATGAATTTCGTTGGACGCTTGTCCGGCTGTCGGGTGAAATTCATTTCGTCCACAATCCTGGGGAAATAAACCGCTCTTGAGCAGGAAGCATGTTCACATGGGCAGTTTTCGCCTTCGTGGGTGGGCAACGAATTAAAATTCGTTGGACGAAGGACAACATGAAGGTTCAAATCTCCGTGGTTGGGGCAACGAAATGAATTTCGTTGGACGTTTGTCCGGCTGTCGGGTGAAATTCATTTCGTCCACAATCCTGGGGAAATAAACCGCTCTTGAGCAGGAAGCATGTTCACATGGGCAGTTTTCGTCTTCGTAGTTGGGCAACGAATTAAAATTCGTTGGACGAAGGACAACATGAAGGTTCAAATCTCCGTGGTTGGGGCAACGAAATGAATTTCGTTGGACGTTTGTCAGACGAAGGGTTATGAATAGGAAATATTTTTTCTTGAAAAATGGGTGATTATAATGTACATTTCATTACTGAAATTCAGATTATTTACCAGAATGACAACAGAGGATTTTGCATGAGACGATTAGCATACCCTATAATTTTATGCTTGTTTGTTATTTCGGCTGTTTTTCCGCTAACAGCCCAGCAGAAAAAGCAAACCGCCGCTGTGCTTGAGTTTGCCAGTCCCAACCTCAGTAAAGAAGACATGCTGAACCTCACCAACCGGTTTCGCAGTTTGCTCAGCCAGACGAATTCTTTTGACATGATCGAACGGGATAAAATGAAGGACATTCTCAAGGAACAAGACTGGGTGCTGACCGAAAACTGCAATTCCGCGGAATGCGCTGTTCAGGTGGGACAGTTACTCGGCGCGGAAATCATGTTCGCTGGCGATATTGGTAAAATGGGGCAATTGTACACCATCGACATCCGCATGCTCGATGTTTCCACGGGCAAGATTTTACTCACCAAAACCGAGGATTACAAAGGCGATATTGAAGGCCTGCTCGGCGTGATGAAGCTGATTGCAAATGAATTTGCCGGCATCAAGACCGAAGGACGTGGCAAAGGCGCAATCATTTTGGCGGGACAGGAATCGTTCGGCACGGCGGTGTTCAAACTACCGGTGGACGGCGCGACACCGGTGATTAACGGCGTGGCTGGTAATCCGGTGTTCAGCAAGGATATCAAGCTGAACCTGCCCGCAGGCGTACATAAAATAAAATTCACCAAATCCGGATACGCCGCGACACAGGAATTTACGGTGCAGATTAAGGAAAACGAGGAAACCTCTCAGGCCGTGGAAATGAAAGAAGATAAAACGGCAACCGCCGGAGCCGATCTTTCGTTGAATTTTGGGATAGTCCACATAACATCAATACCAGATAAAGCGAAAGTATTGGACGGCGATATCGAAGTCGGCACGACGCCTCTTTCCGGGCTCAAGCTGTCCGTGGGTTCACATACGCTGACACTGAAGAAGTCCAAATATCACACGCAGGCGTTTACCGTGGACATCAAAGACGGCATCAACCGGATTCCGGAAAAAACGCTCGCACCGAATTTCGGTACATTGAAAATCACGTCATTGCCTGCCGGGGCAAAAGTCAAAATCAACGGCATGCTCAAGCAAGGTACGACGCCGCTCACATTCGACGAGTTCCAGTCCGGGTTTTATGAAATCGAGGTGGAACGCGACCGCTACTTCGCGGAGAAAAAATCCGTGGAAGTAAAAGACCTGCAAGTAACGGAGCAGACGTTCACGCTGAAACCGCAGTTTGCCGATGTAACGATTAATTCCACACCCTCCGGCGCGAAAGTGTATCTCGATAATGAATATATCGGCACGACGCCGCTCATGAAAAAAGGCGAAGCGGAGGGCATACTCGCCGGGAAATACAACCTGCGGCTGACGATGAATTCCGATCTGTATATAGATTACGAAGACGCGATCACCGTGAAAGCCGGCGAGCCGCTGACGAAAACCATTGACATAAAATCCAATTTCGGAACGATAAAAATCGTGACGGAAATGACCGGCGTGAAGGTGATGGTGAACGGAATAGAGAACAAGGAATTCAGCCGTGATTTACAGGCGCGATTGAAGCCGGGCAATTATGAGATAGAAATACTCAAAGATAAACACCAGCCTGTGAAGAAAACCGTGAGTCTTGCCGACGGGGCTGTGGAGACCATTCAGGCGCAGTTTATTGCGAAGCAGGGCCGCATTATGGCGTATTCCGTGCCCGACGGCGCGGATTTTACGCTGACCGATGAAACCGGGAAAGAAATATACAAGGGCAAGAGTCTTGACCAGCAGGTGCTGATAGGAACTTACACCGTAAAAGCGCAGATGGAGGGTTACGGCAATATCAAAAACAAAACGATTACGGTAACCGAAGGATACAAAGAACCGATAGAATTTGCGTTCACCGATGAGGATAAAATAAAATTGAATCTTAATGAAAGTAATTTTATTGATTTACGTGATGGAAAAATTTATAAAACAATTAAAATTGGAAATCAAATATGGTTGGCTGAGAATCTAAATTATGACTCTGGTGAAGGATCTTTATGTTATGGAAATAATGACCAATATTGTAAAAAATATGGCAGATTGTATACTTGGGAGGGGTCAAAAAGGGCTGTACCAATAGGGTGGCATATGCCTACAAAAAATGAATGGAAAGAGTTTTTAGATTTTATTGGTGGGGAAGGATCATATGGTTTTAATAATTTAATTGGTAATCAGAACATTCAGTTTAATATTTTATTTAGTGGCTATGGCAATTCAGATAAAAGTTTCTCTAGCATCGGTAGTTATACAAAATATTGGTCAGCAACAGAGGAAAAAAATAATATTTGGATTGTATATATTAGTAAGGGAGGACAAGAAATAAAGATGGTAAATAGTGGACAACTAAATGATTATTATTCATTAAGGTTAGTAAAAGATTAATTTCATCGTTAGGTTAAAATTTAAGGAAAAATCTGAACATTAAACTATGTTAATCAGCTTGGGCGGAAGCGGCGCGAACGCTTATAAACAAATTATCCCCGGTGGGTCTTCCGGTTTCGACGCGTTTTTTGGCTGTTACCGTAGCGATGTGGGTTCCAGCGCGTACTTCTGGTCGTCGACGGAGTTCGGAAATGATGGCGCGTGGTACCTCTACGTGAACTCCGGGTACCAGAACGCCTACATAGAAGGCGACGGCTACGGTACGTATCTCGCGTTTTCGGTTCGTTTAGTCAAGGACTGAAGTTGACTATTTGGGGTGCAGGGGCGAAGCCCCTGCTTTTGGATTGCGGGTACATTTAAAAGCTGTCGAGCGAACCTTCGTGGTTGGGTCAACGAAATGAATTTCGTTGGACGCTTGTCCGGCTGTCGAGCGAAATTCATTTCGCCCATAAACATGAATAAAAACATCATTCTTTAGCAGAAGCATGTTTGGATGGATAGTTCTCGTCTCCGTTGTTGGGTCAACGAAATAAATTTCGTTGGACGAAGGACAACATGAAGATTCAGATCTGCGTGGGTGGGTCAACGAAATGAATTTCGTTGGACGCTTGTCCGGCTGTCGGGTGAAATTCATTTCGTCCACAATCCTAGGGAAATAAACCGCTCTTGAGCAGGAAGCATGTTCACATGGGCAGTTTTCGCCTTCGTGGGTGGGCAACGAATTAAAATTCGTTGGACGAAGGACAACATGAAGGTTCAAATCTCCGTGGTTGGGTCAACGAAATGAATTTCGTTGGACGCTTGTCCGGCTGTCGGGTGAAATTCATTTCGTCCACAATCCTGGGGAAATAAACCGCTCTTAAGCAGGAAGCATGTTCACATGGGCAGTTTTCGCCTTCGTGGGTGGGCAACGAATTAAAATTCGTTGGACGAAGGACAACATGAAGATTCAAATCTGCGTGGTTGGGTCAACGAAATGAATTTCGTTGGACGAAGGACAACATGAAGGTTCAAATCTCCGTGGTTGGGTCAACGAAATGAATTTCGTTGGACGCTGTCCCGATTAGTCGGGACATTTCGCTACCCATCCTCAATCCGAAGCGATCTTCAGGTCGCGCATTAAAATAAACATCAGAGCATCATACCGTATTCGTAGCTGACCAATCAAACGTACGCGATGGCAGGCCGCGCAATTTAAAGATAGCTAGCGTATCAGCATATAAATGGTGGTAGCAGCATTTATGCTGTGTAATCAAAGATGTCGTGCCATGATACTCAGCCTGTGGTTCGTCCCGACTTGTCGGGATCACCAATCAGGCTGAGGTAACCGGATAAAAAAACATAAACGGTAACCGCGACAGTTAGCGATGCAAGCAAATGATACATGAACGGTAGATTTGCAAAGTCTAAAAGATTTGGCAAATCATATTTTTGGATTGAGGTTACAGAATTTCCCCGTTCAGCGAAATCGTGTAATCTTTCACCATCATGGTTTTGTTTGCCATTTGGAGAGCTTTCTGGACGATAAATCCGGTTCCGCCGCAACAGGGGACTTCCATGTGAAGAACCGTTACTGACTTGATATTCTTGTTTGCGAACAAAGTCGCTAATTTTTCCACGTACATGTCCAGCGTTTTGTCTAGCTTCGGGCAGAAAACCACCAGAATTTTATCCTTGAGGAACCTCTGGTGAAAATTCGGATAGGCGAACGGCACACAGTCGGCGGCAACCAGCAAATCGGCATTTTCAAAATAGGGCGCATTCGGGTTGAGCAGGGCTAACTGAACCGGCCATTGCCGCAATTCGGAGTCCATTTCTGCAACCGGGCTGGATGACTGTTGTTTGGCTTTGGGAATGATAACCTGCTGTTTAGAGCCCGGACAGCCGCAGGCGAGTGGCTCGCTTTTTTCAAGATCCGGCACCGGAATGTTTTTTTCTTTAAGATAATCAATCGCTTCCTGCAGGAATTTCATCTCGCCGTGGTCTTTCATGTGCCGTAAATGGGCTTTAATCGTATTCGGCCCCTGTTTGACGATATAATCCATGACTTTACGTTCGTTATACTCTTCCGCCTCACGCTCTTCGATAGTGATCGCGCCTTCCGGGCAATGGCCCACGCAGGCGCCCAGTCCGTCGCAAAACATATCGCTAATCAACCGCGCTTTGCCGTCAATAATCTGGATGGCGCCTTCAGCGCAGTTAGGCACGCAATCGCCGCAGCCGTTGCATTTTTCTTCGTCGATTTTGATGATTTTGCGTTTCATAATGAGACTTTCGTTATGTTTTAAAAGTTTGTTATATTATTTTCATCTAAGCGTGCATAAATTAAAGGCGATTATTTTCATGGAATCGGCAGTGGGCCTTAAGGTCAATGTACTTCATAAATTCTTTAGTAAATTCGCAGTAAAAGGGCATGTCCGAATTAGCGGGATTACGGACAAAATTGCTACAGGTCAGGCAGATTTTTGCGGATTGTATGGAACCGTCTGAATAATATTCACTTATTATTTTCAATAAGACTTTACTGAGAATTTCTTTTTCTTCAAGAGGCAGTGTATTTAAAACAGCATTCAATTTATCATAACGTTTTTCAAAATCCGATAGTTTTGAACGGATTTTTTCAGTTAGGGTGAAATAAAACACCCGCGCATCTTTATTGTCCCGGAATTTTTTCAAATATCCTTTATCTATCAAGGAAGAAACTGAATCGCTTACGGTCGGTTTTTTAAGATCATATTCTTTAGATAAATTGGATATTGTGCAAAAATCTACCGGATTTTTACTGATATATTCTATAAATTGGATTTGTATTGGACTTAATTTATCCTCTTTTCCGATCTCCCAGAAGTGTAATCTTTGGATTGCAAATATTTTATCAATTGCTGTAATTATGTTTTTATTTATTTTATCTGACATATTGAACACCCTAATAATAGTTAGGATTCCTAATAATATAAGACAAAAAAATCGATTTGTCAAGCATAATGGAAAAAATTTTTTAAAGTTTTTATTTTTTAGGCGTTTCTCAAAGAATCCACGATGCTTAAACGGGCCGCCCGGATTGACGGTAGGAATCCGCCTAAAAATCCCATAGATAAAGAGAAAATAATAGATGTAACAACAATTCCGGGCGACAGGCTGAATTTGAATTCCAACTGAGAAAAAGTCTGAAAGTTCAGTGTGGAAATCGAAAAGAACTGAAGTCCTGAGGCTAATATTATTCCGGCAAGACCGGCCATCAGGGCCATTAACATCGATTCTATCATGAAAGCCCAAAGGACATGGCTTCTTCTGAATCCGAGCGCACGCAAAGTGCCGATTTCAGTCGTCCGGTTAGCTACGGAAGCGTACATGGTAATCAGAGCGCCAATAGTAGCTCCTAAACTGAAAATGATAGTTACGAAAGATCCGAGCGCGCTGATGAATATGGCCAAAGCCTCGGACTGTTCCTCGAAATACTGCGATTCAATCTTCGGTTCAAAATACTGCAGCCGTTTGTCCGATTTGAAATTACTTTTAAATTCCTCGTACTTTAATTTGTCCTCCAGTTTGACAGTCATGGTTGATACGGAAGAGCCCCGGTTATAAGCGGCTAATAATTGTTTTGCGTCGCCCCACAATTCAGAATCAAACCCACTTCCTCCGGCGTCAAATATTCCGACTACCGGCCAGAAATCGCCTGCAAATTTAACCTTATCGCCGATTTTTGCTCCCTGAAACGATTTGGCAACGGATGCTCCGGCGAGGATTTCCCGTGCTCCCCAGTTAATCATCCTGCCATCAATAATTTTAATTTGAGGTCGTAAACGGAATACTTCGGGAGATACACCCCGTAAAGCGATGTTGCTCATGATATCCGGAGATTTATATAAATTAATAACGCCTACCGGTTCCGGGGAGACTATAGGGCGCCCATCCTCGGTTTTGGCAATCAGGGGCATGGATGAAATAACGTTTACGGTTTCGCCGTCAATGATGCTGGATACTTCCCCGTTGGAAGCCTTGCGGGCTATTAGTACGTTATCATCCAGACCGGTGGATTTTAATGTTTGCTGTACTCCCTCGGCCATCATGAGTACGGCTGTAAATACAAAGACCACAAGCGTTATGCCGCTAACCGTGATCAAGGTGGTTAGTTTGCGGTTTTTAAAATTTCGGGCAATGTATTTTAAGGTGATTTTCATGGCTAATTCCTTTTGAATCAAAAAACGAATTTAAATTTTTTTCGGAATGTACGTAGATATTTATTTTTCATAGCAGGTCGTTTAAATTTCATAAGGTAGTTAAATTAACTGTTTAATTAACCAATAAAACGTAATCCGTCAACAATTTTAGTACGAATTGTTTTAATTAAGGGAAACAGCGCCGAAAAAACCGCGACAAAAAAGGCGGCGAGGATAGCGAAAATGACGGTAATATCTTCCAGATTGAAAATCGGGAACCAGCCTTTAGGGACAACCTGTGAAAAACCCTCGATTACCGGAATCGAAAGAAAAAGCCCGAGTCCGGCTCCGATGAACGATATAATAAGCGATTCGCCGGCAATCAATCCCGTGATGTGGAATGAGGAAAAACCAAGCGTTTTCATGACGGCGTATTCGGTGGTGCGCTCACGGACAGACATAATCATGGTGTTGCCAAGCACCAGCATTATCACGCAAATAATGACAAAAGACATGATATTAATGGAAATGATAATCGCGTTCATCGAGCCCATCATGTTCTGGCCGAATACGCGTTCGGACTCGGTTTTGGTTTCAGCGGCGGAATTGGCAAATTGCGCGTCAATATTTTCTGATATATACGGAGCTTGATTCGGGTTGTCGATTTTAACGACATACCATCCAACATCGCCTTCGCGTCCGGGCATTTCGATTTTCATGCGTTCATCCACATACTTCCAATGGAAAAACATACCGGTTCCGTCGGTTATTTTATCCCTGGGCTGATAAATTCCGCGAACGACGAATTCCCAGCGGCCGGGGTAAATATCTCCTTCCAAAGGGATGATATCGCCGATTTTAAAATTTTCGGCCTTTGCGATATCGGCTCCAACCACGCAGGAGTTTCGTTCTTTCAGAAAAGCCTCAAACTGATCTTTTGGGAGTATGTATTCAGGATACACCTCAAAGAAGGTCTCGGGTTCGACGGCCATACGCGCAAAGAAATGGGATTGGTCAATATAGGTTCCACCGAACCAGTTGGCGAAGGTAACTTTTTCAGCGCCGGGTACTTTTTTGATTTTTTCCTTATAGGCATACGGAAGCGGAAAAATGAAAGAAACGGAATGCCTGACTATCAGGCGATCAACCGCCGCCGCTTCAATACCGGAATCCCAGGCGGTTACCACAGTGCGTAAAAAACAAAAAGCCAGAACGGCAACCGCCAGACCGGTAATAGTGAGAAACGTGCGTAATTTATGCCGAAAAATATTTTTTATAAGTAATTTCGCAACCATTTTCATTTCCTATTCATGAGATGATTCATAATTTTACCCGAGGAAGACACGACAAGCGAAAATTTGTATTTATTCGCAGTTTAAAATTTATTTTTATTAGGTTTATGTGTTTCTATTCAAGAGTTCCTTTATCCAGATGACGTTTTGTATGGGCTTTTTCGGCGGCGTGCTGGTCATGGGTAACCATAATGATTGTTTTCTTCAGTTCGGAATTCAGTCTAGCCAGAAGGTCCATGATATCCTGCGCGGATTGACGGTCTAAATCGCCGGTGGGCTCATCGGCTACTATCAAAGTCGGGTCGCTTACGATGGCTCGCGCAATAGCCACTCTTTGCTGCTGACCGCCGGAAAGCTGATTCGGATAATGTTTCATCCGGTCGCCCAATCCAACGATTTCAAGAACTTTGCGCACGTGCGCATCGCGTTCTTTTTTGGATAAATTTGTCAGATGCAGCGGAAGCTCAACATTTTCGAAGGCGGTCAGAACGGGCATTAGGTTATAAAATTGGAAAACGAAACCTACATGGTTAGAGCGCCATTTTGCCAGAGCTGTTTCGCTTAAGGAATTCAGATTCGTACCGGCAACAAACACCTCCCCGCCTGAAGGGCGATCAATACCGGCTATCATGTTCAATAGTGTAGTCTTACCGGAACCCGAAGGCCCCATAAGGGCAAGAAATTCACCATCCGGAACCGTGAGATTAATGTTTTCAAGTACAGGAATTATTAGGCTATCTCTGCGGTAAGATTTTGACAGATTTTTTATTTCAACAATATAAGACATTATAGTCTCCTAATTAATTATTCGATAATAAGTTTTTCTTTATCACTGATTTCTTCCCGGGGATTATTAACTATCACATCGCCGGATTTTAGTCCAAATGTAACTTCTATTTTGTCAGAAAGGATTTCACCTGTATTAATTTCAGTTTCCACGGCAGAATTATTGATTACCCTGTAAACGATACGCTTGTTTCCGCTTGTTTTTATGGCGCTTAAAGGTATTGTTAATTTGGGTTTTGCGGCGAGCAAACTATCCGGAATGGGTTCTGTTAGAAAAGAAACTTTGGCGCTCATTTCCGGAAGTACCCGTTCATCAATTTCAAGAAATTTAATCTTGGTTAAAATTGTTGCTTTGGCGCGGTCGGCAGTGGGCACTATTTTCCAAACGACACCACGGTATCTTTTATCGGGATAGGCGTCGAGAATAATCTCGCAGGGTTGTTCTGTTTTGATGCGTTCGATATAAGATTCTGAAACATCGGCTTCAAGCTGTAAAGAGGTCATGTCGGCCATAGTGACAACCGCGCCGCGTGAGTTTAAAGATGAGGCGAAGGGGGCGACAATTTCGCCGACATCAGCATCTTTTGTGAGCACCGTGCCATCGAACGGAGCACGGATTATGGTATTTTCTATATCAATCTTTGCGCCTGCCACCGCGGCTTCGTATGCTTTAATGGTAGCACGGGCTGAGTTTATTCGTGCTTCGGATGCCAGATATTGCGCTTTGGCAATGTCATATTCCGATTCGGTTATGACTTTGGTTTGAAACAGGGATTCTCTTCTTTGAAAATCCTTTTGTATTTGGTTAAAATTTACTTCTTCCTGATTGAGCTGGGCTTTGGCCATATCCAATTGTGCCAGCGCTTGATTTAAGCGCGCATGGACATCGTCGCTTTCAAGACGCGCGATGATTTGTCCTTTTTTAACTTTATCGCCTTCTTCGACGCCCAGATAGACCAGACGACCGGTCCCTTTGGACGCTATGGAAGCTTTTCTCTGCGGAACGATGTAACCGCTGGCGGTAAGGAGTGATGCCGAGGAAGAAGGATAGATGTAATTCGCAGTAACAACGGAAACATTAATGGCGTTACGGAAAAAAAACTTATAGACGCCAAAAATTACAGCAATAACAAGAAGAAAAATTAAAACATTGACTATTGTCTTCTTTTTTTTCCGGGCTTCCTCTTCGTAATCCGGCTTGTTACGGTTAATGCGCAGGTCCGAAAGGTCGATATTTTGTTTTTCCATTAATAAGGGGCTTTATCTTGTTTTTTTGGGAAACGCACTTAATACTCGAGAAATATGAATGAAATATTAACCGACATACAAAGCCAGTTTATCGTTCAGATAATTTTTAACCGAATCGATGGCAATTCGTTCCTGCGTCATTTGGTCACGGTCGCGGACAGTGACGGTCTGGTTTTGAAGCGTTTCGCTGTCGATAGTGATGCAGAACGGGGTACCGACTTCGTCCTGGCGGCGGTAGCGTTTGCCGACGGTGCCGGATTCGTCATAAAAGACTTTCATCTGATGTTTCAGCGAATTGAACAGGTTCATGGAAATTTCGGGCATGCTGTCTTTTTTTACGAGAGGAAGAATAGCCGCTTTTATTGGGGCGAGGACGGGATGGAATTTCATAACCGTGCGGATTTCCGTTTTTCCGTCTCCGGTGGGCGCTTCGTCTTCGTTGTACGCATTCACCAAAAACGCCATAAGACCGCGGGAAGCACCGGCGGAGGTTTCAATCACGTACGGAATGAATTTTTCTTTGGTTTCATCGTCAAAGTATTCGAGATTTTTCCCGGAAAATTCCTGATGGCGTTTCAGGTCATAATCGGTGCGGTTGTGGATGCCCTCAATCTCACCCCAGCCGAACGGGAAAAGGAATTCGATGTCTATGGCCGCGGAAGCGTAATGAGCGAGTTTTTCATGTTCGTGGAAATTGAGTTTATCCGGGGCCATACCGAGACCCATATACCATTTTTTTCGTTCTTCGCGCCAGTATTCGAACCATTGCATATCGGTGCCGGGTTTGACAAAGAACTGCATTTCCATCTGTTCGAATTCGCGCGTTCGGAAGAGGAAATTCTTCGTGTTAATCTCGTTGCGGAATGCCTTGCCGATCTGCGCGATGCCGAAAGGGACTTTTTGCCGCATGGTGTCTTTGACATTATAGAAATTGACGTAAATGCCCTGCGCTGTTTCGGGCCGCAGGTACACAATCGCGCTGGCGTCTTCCAGCGGGCCGATGTAGGATTTAAACATCAGGTTGAACTGTCGGGCTTCGGTGAATTTGCCTTCATCACAACATTTTCGGGCTTTGCGGCCTTTGTACGCTTTATTGCCGCACATCGCTTCGTCAATCTGATCGGCGCGGAACCGGGCCTTGCATTCTTTGCAGTCCACCATCGGGTCGGTGAAATTTTCCACGTGTCCGCTGGCTTCCCACACGCGCGGGTGCATGAGAATAGCGGCGTCGATGCCCTCGATATCGTTGCGCAGGGTCATCGAGCGCCACCACGCATTCTTGAGGTTATTTAAAAGCTCTACGCCCAGCGGGCCGTAGTCCCAGCAACCGTTGAGTCCGCCGTAAATTTCGCTGGACTGAAAAATAAAACCGCGTCGTTTGCAGAGTGATACCAATTTTTCCATAATATCGGGGGCAGCCATGACCGTCATCCTTTTTTAATTCAATTTCAAAAACAAGGAAAGAACTTATTGAAAAGAGAAATGAAATTCAAATATTTTGTAAATTTGAAAAATATTTTGTATGATTCATCTTGCAGCAGAATAGCCGCTAATATTCACAGATTACAGAAAAACTGAAAGTCAATTTGTGAAAAAAACTTGTCGCTTGAAACGGATACAAAATTTAAATTAACGCGGATTTTGAACGGATAAGAATGCGTATAATATTTATGGGAACGGCGGAATTCGCGGTTGCGGGACTTATTAAAACGGCGCAATCGGGGCATGATATCGTGAGCGTGATTACGGCGCCAGATCTGCCGAGAGGCCGCGGTCAGAAGGTGTCGTTTACGCCCGTGAAATCGGCCGCCCTAGAACTGGGCCTTCCGGTGATACAGCCGGAAAACCTGAAAGATCCGGCATTTGCGGAAACGATACGAAAATCAGATCCCGATTTGATAGTCGTCATCGCATTTCGCATTCTTCCGAAGGAAATTTTCACGATTCCGAAACTTGGCAGTATCAACCTGCACGCTTCCCTTCTTCCGAAATACCGTGGCGCGGCGCCAATCAACCGCGCGATTATGAACGGTGAAAAAGAAACCGGCGTTACAACGTTTTTCCTTAAAGAGAAAGTCGATACCGGGAATATAATTTTGCAAAAAAAAACCGAAATCGGCGAAGACGAAACGGCCGGTGAACTGCACGACCGTCTGGCCGTACTGGGCGCGGAAGCCGTCATCGAAACGATAGCGATGATTGAAAACAACCGCGCGCGTCCCTGGATTCAGGATGAATCGCTTGCATCGCCGGCGCCGAAGTTAAACAAAGAAAACACCCGGATAAACTGGAACCGTCCCGCGCAGGCAATAAAAAACTTCATCCGTGGACTGTCGCCATATCCCTGCGCATGGACGACCTATCAGGGAGAAAGTATCAAAATATACCGCGCCGATATTTCAGAATGCGTTACCGAAGCGGCCGATCCGGGGACCATCCTGTCCATAAATCCGCATACCGATATCCGCGTTGCAGCGGGCGATAATAAAATCATCCATATTAAAGAACTGCAACCCCAATCCAAAAAAAGAATGACAGCATCGGAGTACCTGCGTGGGTACCGGGTTGAAATATTGTCCCGATTTGAATAAATAGGAGATTTTAAAAGCCACATGCTAAGAAAACGAAGGGACAACAATCAGAAAATCAGCTACGATTTGTCATCAGAAAGTAAGGATATTAACGAGTCCGACGAACTGAATGCAGAAATTCTTGAAATACCTGACACCGAGGATGTAATCCCTGCAAAAAACGCTATGGCAGAAGGTCCCAAAAAAAATAACCCATCACACATAAAAAAATCATTATGGCGTGGCGTCAAGATATTTTTCATAATGTCCGTTACCGTTATTTTAGTTCTTGCGGGCGCCGCCTTATATTACAGCCGCGATTTGCCGTCCATTGAGCAGTTGGAAGTTTATGAGCCCAAACTATCAACTAAAGTCTATTCTCTTGACGGCAAGGTCATCAAGGAGTTTTATAAAGAGCGCCGGACGCGCGTGCCATTCCAAGAAATACCCAAGAACGTTATTCATGCTCTGCTGGCGACGGAAGATCATCGTTTTTATGAGCACTGGGGGGTTGATCTGATACGGTTTGTCAAAGCGCTGGGCGTTAATGTGGTGTCCCTGAGCAGTAAGGAAGGATTCAGCTCCTTGACGCAGCAGTTGGCGCGAAATCTGTACTTCGGGTCAGAGAAAACACTTTCGAGGAAATACAAGGAAATCCTGACGGCTCTTCAGATTGAGCGAAAATACTCGAAGAATGAGATTATTGAAATGTACCTGACGCATATGTATTTCGGCCATCAGGCTTACGGGATTCATTCGGCGGCGAAAATATTCTTTGCCAAGGAGGTTAAGAATCTTTCGTTAGAGGAGACTGCCTATCTGGTGGGCCATTTGCAGTCGCCCTCGTATTTTATGTATAACCTCAAAGCTGCCGATCAGCGTAAGAATGTTGTACTGAAAAGGATGCTCGACTGCGGCTACATAACCGCTGCGGAATATGACAGCGCCCGAACGAAAAAAGTGCGACTGGTACTCCGATACGAATCCGACGATCCGGGTTCCGCGCCTTATTTTTCGGAGCATGTCCGGATGGAACTGGAGTCCATGAAAGAGAAACTTAAAATCAATCTATACGAAGACGGACTGAAAGTTTACACCACACTGGATACGCGGCTTCAGGCCATAGCCAATAAAGCCTATCAACAGAGTGTCGCTGAAAAATTTGAGGGGCTCGACCGTTTTGGCGCCAAAGTCATCAAGGGCAATCCAGCGTTTTACCTGAAAAAATACCTTTCGCGGGATAATTATTCGATTGAAGAAATCAACCGCATTTTGAGCGATAAGTCGATGACGGATTCTATGGCCGCTTTTTACGGTACGGTACAGGCGGCCTTTGTGGCGATGGATCCGACCAACGGTCATATACTCGCCATGATAGGCGGAAGAGATTTTCAGAAATATAAGTTGAATCATGTGACCCAGATAAAACGGCAGGCCGGCTCGACTTTTAAGCCGTTTTTATATACGGCGGCCATTGATAACGGGTATTCGCCGAGTTATAAAGTACTCAACCAGGATGTGGTATTAATAATGGAAAACGGTACCCGCTGGACGCCGCAGAATTACGACGGCAGCCGAGGCGGTCCGACGACACTCCGGGAAGCGCTAGCCAAATCGCTCAATCTGGTCTCGGTGCGTCTGATGCAGCAGGTTGTCCCGGCTACGCAGGTGGTGCAGTACGCGCAACGCATGGGCATCACCACACCCATGCCGGCGGTGGACGCCCTCGCTCTCGGTGTATCGGATGTGATACCTCTCGAACTCGTTACCGCCTATGCGGTCTTTGCCAATAAAGGCGTTTTAACCGAACCGGTCAGCATATTGAAAATTGAAGATCGTAACGGCAACATCATCTGGCAGAATATCCCGAAAAGAAAAGAAGTATTGAGTCCGGAAACAGCGTATATAATGACCGATATGATGAAATCAGGAATTGACGCGGAATTCGGCACAGGACGTTTTGCGCGGCGGTATGGTTTTGACCGGATAGCGGCCGTTAAAACCGGTACGACTCAAAAATGGACCGACGGATGGTTTGTGGGATATACACCCCGCCTCGTAGCCGGCGTTTGGGTGGGTTATGATACCTATGAATTCAATCTCGGGAGTAAAAATCCGGGGGCGGTTGTGGCCTCACCGCTCTGGGGAAGGTTTATGGCTGAAGCTTATAAGGCGCTCGACCTGCCGGCAGAAGATTTTGACATGCCAGCCGGCGTTGTTAAAGTGGAAATATGCGAAGAATCGGGTTTGCTGGCTAACCCCGCATGCCCGAAAAAGTATTTTGAGGTTTTTAATTCCAAGTTTCAGCCAATAGATTTCTGCGACATACATACCGGAAAAACAAAGGCCAACAAAAAGAAAAAGTCTAACCGTTATTAAATAAAAGGTTTTTTATGAAAAGCGGATTAAGAAAAATTACTGCCAATAAAACGATTGACGCCCGGGGATTACCGTGTCCGGAACCATTAAGAGAAACGGAAAAAGGAATGGCGGGGCTAGCAGCAGGCCAGATCCTTGAATTGCTGGCTTCCGATGCAGGTACTAAGGTGGATATGATTGAATGGTGCCAGCAGAAGGGCTATGAATATCTCGGATACATCACGCATGAAGGTTACGACAGTATTTACATTAAAAAGTAAATCGCCGTGAAAGCAACGAAAAAAGAAATAACGGATTCCACGCCTTTAATGCGGCAGTACTTTGAGATAAAGTCAAAGTACCGGGACGTTATTTTGCTATACCGTATGGGCGATTTTTATGAAACCTTTGAAGAGGACGCCCGGACGGTTCACAAGGTGCTTGGCATTACCCTGACAAAAAGGGCCAATGGCAAAGCCGCTCATGTTGCCCTTGCGGGGTTTCCCTATCACGCTTTGGATAATTATTTGCCGAAATTAATCAAAGCCGGTTACCGCGTAGCCGTTTGCGAGCAGATTGAGGATCCGAAAACGGCAAAAGGAATTGTCCGCAGGGATGTTACCGAAATTATTACTCCGGGTACCGTGATTTCGGATAAGATATTGGATCACAAAACCAGCAATTATATGATGGGCCTTACATCCGGTGTATCGGATAATGGAATTCGGTTCGGAGCGGCCATTATAGAAGCTTCTACCGGTTTTTTTCTGGCCGGGGAACTAAACGAGAAAGAACTGCTGGATTATTTAAAGATGTATATTCCTTCGGAAATTATTGTTCCGGTATCGTTATATGAATCGGCAGGAAAAATGGTAAAGGCGCTAAACTGGCCGGTGGTTGTTTCGAGACAAGAAGATTGGTTGTTTCAGTATGGTTACGCCTACGACCAGTTGATTCAGCATTTTAACACACATTCTTTAAAGGGGTTTGGCCTGCAGGATATGGATTTGGCTGTTTCGGCTGCAGGCGCCACGCTGCATTATCTTAAAGAGACTCAGCGATTCAGTCTTGCGCATATAAACCGCCTTTCGGTCATGCAGCAATCGGACTTTATGTTTCTGGATTCGATTACGTTGAGAAACCTTGAAATACTCAGCACCGGGAAAACGTCGGTCAGTTACGGAGGTCTGGTTGAGATTTTAGATTATACCCGGACACCGATGGGCGCGCGCATGCTGAAACAATGGCTTTTAAGACCGCTGAGCGATGTGGAAAAGATACGATTGAGGCTGGACGCAACAGAAAATCTTATAAACAACCCGCGGCTGAGGGAAAAAACAGAAAACATTCTGAACGATATTTCCGATATGGAACGGATTATTACTAAAGTGTGCGCTATGAGGGCTAATCCGCGGGAAGTGCGCGCGCTGGGACATTCATTGGACCGCGTACCTTTTTTAAAATCGGAATTGCAGAAAGCCGAATCGACAGCCCTTCGTAGCATCCAGGATAATCTGATGCTATTAACGGATTTGACTGATGAAATCGACCGGGCACTGGTTGAAGAACCTTCTGTACAGATAAAAGACGGCGAAGTAATACGGAAGGGATATCATGAGGAACTCGACCGTCTGCGAAATATTGCTTTTGACGGAAAAAATTATATCGCCCAGATCCAGAATCGGGAGAGGGAGCGTACGGGCATTAATTCTCTGAAAATCCAGTATAATCAGGTTTTCGGTTATTATATTGAGATAACGAACGCACACAAAGATAAAGTCCCCGATGACTATATTCGTAAACAGACTATGGTGAATGCTGAAAGGTACATCACGCCGGAACTGAAAGAATATGAGGAGCAGGTGCTCAGCGCCGAAGAAAAAATCATCAAGCTGGAGCAGGAATTGTTTGATGAACTTCGAAAAAAAATAGCCGGATTTGCCGCAGAAATACAAATAAACGCCTCGCGGATTGCCGAAATGGATTGTTACCTTTCTTTTGCGCAGGCGGCCATTGCAAACAAGTATGTGAAGCCGGAAGTCAGCCATTCCGATCAAATACATATTATCGAAGGCCGGCATCCGGTGGTAGAAAAACTACTGTCTCCGGACGAGCCTTTTATTCCCAATGATCTTTTAATTAATCGCGATAACCAGATTCTATTGATAACGGGTCCGAACATGGCCGGTAAAAGCTGTTATCTGAGACAGGTGGGGCTTATTGTTCTGTTGGCCCAATCCGGATGTTTTGTACCGGCACGGAAAGCTGAAATCGGCGTCGTGGACAAGATTTTTACACGGGTCGGCGCTTCAGACAACATGCTTGCCGGTGAAAGCACGTTTTTAGTTGAGATGAACGAAACCGCAAATATTTTGAATAATGCTACCTCCAAAAGTCTTATATTGCTGGACGAAATAGGAAGGGGAACCAGCACGTTTGACGGACTTTCTATTGCCTGGGCAGTAGTGGAGTATTTGCACAACCATCCCGATGTCAGGCCGAAAACACTTTTTGCAACTCATTATCATGAGCTTTCAGAAACTGAAGAAATACTGGAAAGAGTTAAAAATTACCACATGGAAGTACAGAAATATAATGACAAGATTGTATTCGTCAGAAAACTAATGCCCGGCGGATGCGACCACAGTTACGGCATTGAAGTAGCCAAGCTGGCCGGATTGCCTTCGCATGTTATCCAGCGCGCCCAGGAAGTTATGCAGAACCTGGAATCCCATAATATATCCGTCCACAGAGAAAGAAATCCCGATGAGCGCAAGAACGGGGAATTACCGGCAGTTCAACTTACCTTTTTCGAAGACGGAACAGGTGAAAAAATAAAACGTGAACTGAATCGCCTCAATGTAGAAATGATGACACCGATTGAAGCGTTAAACAAATTACAGGATTTAAAAAAGATGTTGAAGTCCGGTTAAAGCTGAAAAAACTTGACTTTTTTTTCAAATATACCTAATATTAAATTTAGAGGATTTTAAACAAATCATTAACCAAGTAAGGAGAACAGCATGAAACGAAATTTGCTAGTAGTTGCCTTGACCTTTGTCTTCAGTGCGGCGCTTTTTTTGAGCTGCAGTGAAACAAAAAACACAGCCGGATTTGAAAGTCCGGACAAAATTAACGCCAAAGGCACCATAGCCGGACGTATTATCGACCGTTGCACCAACATGCCTGTCAGGGGTGTTAAAGTATCCATAGCCGAGAACAGCACGGTTGTTACTACGGACGCTTTTGGCGAGTTTGTTTTCAAAAATGTTCCGGTGAACGGATTAGACACTCCCGGCGGCAGTGTTAATACCGGTTCCTATGTGGTTATCATGGATTTTACGAGTTATAACAATTCGGTTAATGATCCTTTATTACGCTACAATTCCCATGAATATGTTACCGTCGATCTGATTTTTACGGATTTGAATGATGGCGATAACAGCGGCGGCGGCGGCGATGGCGGCAATGGACAGGATACGCCCGTAGACCAGTTAGTGGCAAACTGCGAATTGCTTGTTGGTAAGCTTAATACAACCATTACCGGCACGGTGGTAGATATGAATTACGTTCCGGTTTCCGGTGCGACGGTTTATTTAAAGAAAAATCTGAATTATACAGGGACCTGGGCCCTTATTGCTCAGACCACCACCAATTCAAGCGGCGCTTATACTTTCAATAATGTTGAAGCCGGCATGGATGTAACCATTGAAGCTATGGATGCCGCCCGGACGATGAGCGATGATCTGGATTTCTCTCTGACCTGCAACCAGAATCAGGATTTACGCATTCAGGTAGTTGCCGAGCAACTGCGGCTTAGGTACGATGATAATATCAATCCGTTTGTTTCGGTAATTTCTCCTATTAACAATCAGGATATTAACCCCACTGGACTGGCGATTGTTTACACGTTCACCGAGCCGATCAAGCAGACTCCGTATACGCGTACAGACCTTGGCAAAGGACACAATACGATTGTTGACGATATCGTCGTCACCTATGTGGGCATGAAAAAAGTCGCCACGGCTATTCCGTTTACAGCGGCCTGGAACGAAACGTTTACGCAATTAACCATAACACCGGCCGGGTTAACCCAATCGGCCCGTTACACGGTTAACAATTTCATATCGATCGGCGCCGCAAAGATAACTGATGCTGCCAATAATCCGGTGGTTAACAATGCCGGTGTAACCGGTGATTTTGAAGTGTTGAATTTTACAACCTCCGGTCCCACGACCGCCCCGGCCGCTCCGGGTTTGACCCGGGACACTCTGACCTACCCGACCAATTTAGTCAATTGGACCGGGGGTAACGTCAAACTGCGCTGGACGATTGATGAAAGCGCCGTTACGGTTAAATATTTTGAATTATACAAAAAAATCGGTAACGGTTCCTTTGAATTCCTCGCGAACATCCGTCGTTTAGATACCGTGGTGACTGTAAACACGAATGAACTGGTTTACGGCGATCCGGTTAACCCCAGACTCGGCCAGGCCGTTAAATATCAGATTCGCGCTATCAGCACCAATCTGGTTCCCGGACCGTTCAGCTCGGAAATCACAGTTTATGACCGCGTGCGACCGACACTTAATCAGGCGGCGCTCGTAAATCCGGGCGGGTCCACGACGTATGATTATATTTATATCCGTTTCAGCGAACCCTTAAATCGGGAATCCGCGGAAACCACCGGTAACTATTCCATTACCAACATCGGCGGCAGTAACCCGGCTAATATCCGTGATGTGGTTTATATCGGCTATGATAATTCCTTACCGGGCGGAAACGGATATAAAGTCCGCATTACGGTTGATGACGCTTCTGTAGTGGCTACCGAAGTACTCACCGTGAGCAATGTTACGGATGTAAACGGCAATACAATGGATACCAACGCGAACAGCTGGACATTCTAATTTTCAGATTGTTTTCTGCAAAAGCTCCGGGTAAAACCGGAGCTTTTTTTTTATCTTTTATTTTTTTATAATTCAGCAAACGCTAAAGATATCATGTAATAACGATGGATTTTAATAATATGTATCGCGTTCTTTTATGCTTTGTTTTTATTAACATTTTAGGTTTTAATCATGCCTGTACCTCCGAATCGCAACGGGTAGTTATTTTGTACACCAATAACACCAACGGCAATCTGACTCAATGTGATTGCGACGAGGTATCATACGGCGGGGTCGCGCGGCGTAAGCATATTATTGACTCTGTAAGGCATTATCATCCTTATGTATTGTTATTTGATGCGGGTGATATTCTGGACGCCTTTGGTTTCAGGCCGCCTCAGGACAGTTTACTTCTGACCTTGTACAGCAAAATGAAATATGACGCGATTAACATCGGCGATCAGGAATTTGCCAACGGTGAAACGTATTTCAGGAAACACATATTGGAATCCGATTTACCGCTCCTTTCTTCATCCATCAAAATTCAAAATCAGTTTCTTACCAGGAAATATATCCACAAAACCGTTGCGGGAATTACATTCGGAATTATCGGATATACTCCGGAAGCCGCATTCGAATATTCGCCGAAACGAAATGAACTTTCTCTGGCTTTTGAAGAAGATTTATCCGCCTTGACTGATTCGCTGAAGCCAACGCCCGATTTTATTATTTTACTTTCACAGGCCGGATTTGAAAAAGACATTGCGCTGGCTCAAAAATACCCCTTTGTGAACCTCATTATCGGGGGTCACAGCCAGATTGAATTACAGAACGCCTACCGGCAAGGGGAGACACTGATTCTGCAGGCCGGCGGTAACGGTCAGCATATTGGAATTCTTGAAATGACTATACGTGATAAAAAAATTATTGATTATCGAAATACATTAATCCGGCTTGATGATACGGTAAAGGAAGACACCGCATTTGCGGCCATCATTCAGGCATTTAACAATTCGAATAAGAAATAACCGTTTATGAAGAGCCGTCGGTTTTTGACTGGACCGATTTCAGGAATTGTAACTCATCAATGACTTTTTTAAGTTTTTCCTGGGTTTCGGCTAAAGAATTTCTTAATAAAACGCTTTGAGCATTATCGTTATAACGTTTAACAGCACTGCCAATGGCTGATTTTAAAATTCCGGTATCCCATGGTTTCTGCACATAACGGAATATTTCACCTTTATTTACGGAATCGATGAGGGCGCCCAGGTCCGTATAACCAGTTAAAACGATTTTTATGATCATCGGGTATTCCTGTGTCAGCTTTTCAAGCAGTTCAACGCCGCTCATATCCGGCATACGTTGGTCAACGATTGCTACGGCTACATCTGCGTTTGATTTAAGCAAATCCAGCGCCTTTGGCCCTGACTCCGCGAGGATAATTTCGTAATCGGAGCGCAGTATACGGCTCAGGGATGATAAAATGAACGGTTCATCATCTACACAAAGGATTTTGACTTTTTTATGGTCTGTTGACATTTTAAATATTAGTTTGTTATTTTTTACTTTCTTTTTATAATATACATATTTGTAATGTTAAAAACACTTAAATTTTATCATGCACCTCATTTGTACAATACTGGTTATTGGAACGATAGACTCGGGTTCTTTTTGCATACAGGAAGATACGACCTTATTATCGCTATGTGAACAATGGAATAATTTGTACTTACATTTACTGTATGGTACAAGCAATCGAATGGAAACGTCAAATCAAATAAAACAACTGACCGGGACCATTAAATCAAGAATGCCTGTATCGACGGATTCGATAGTTTACTTTCCCCTTGAGGGATACGGTATTCAGGATATTGGCGCTAATGGATCGGGTTTTCAACCCCGAGGCTATTATTTCAACGAGGGCAATGATCATCGCGGTCATCCCGCTCATGATATTTTCATCCGGGATGCCGACTTCGATTGTTTGGATGATAACACGTTTAAACCGGTTTATGTACTGGCGATGACCGGCGGAATTGTTCTGTCTGTGAAGGATGACTGGAGATGCGGAGACACGCTGCGAGGCGGCAATTATATATTGATTTATAATGAGCTTAAGAATCGTTATTATTATTATGCGCATAATCGGGACGTTTTGGTTAAGGTTGGCGATATCATCGGAGCGGGCACCAGAATAGCCACGGTAGGACGAACCGGCGTTAATGCTTTTAAAAGACGGTCGCCAACCCATTTACATCTGATGGTTTTGCAAATAACCGGGGGAAAGCCGGAACCCTATAATTTTTACAAGGACCTGAAGAAGGCGGTTTTTAAATAGTATGGATAATCTTTATTGTCTTCGAACGCTGGAATTTGATAAAGTCAGGGAAATACTTCTTGGTTACTGTCTGACCGAGATGTCAGCGGAAAAGGTCAGGCTGATGCGGCCGGAGACGGAATTAAGCGTGGTAAGCAGTGAACTCGATATCGCCGAGGAAATGAACGATTTGCTGAAATACGACGACGCCTTCCCTATAGAAGGTTTGCAAGATATACGGTCTCTGCATTCCAAATTAAGCATAGAAGGCGCGTTTTTATTGCCGCCTGAACTGATGAAAGTGCTGCATACACTGGAAGTATCCAGAAAAATCAAATCGTACATCATGAACAGGGCCGAAAAGTATCCGCATCTGCGGTGCGAAGCGCAGAACCTTCACAGCTACGCCGATATAGAAAACCGCATCCGCAAAACCATCGATGAACAAGGAGAAGTCGCCGATCATGCCAGTCCTAAACTGAGGCAGATACGCCGGGATATGGAAGCTAAAACGATACAAATCAGAAAAAAAACCGAGCAGATAGCCCGGCAGTTTACCGAATCCGGATACATGCAGGAAGCCATGGTGACGCTGCGTGAAGGCCGCATGGTGCTTCCGGTGAAAGACGAGTATAAAAATCAGATAAAAGGCTTTATACACGACGTATCCGCCAGCGGCCAGACGGTTTTTATCGAACCAGTGGAAACCCTGTCTCTGAACAACGAATTAAAAAAACTGATTTATGAAGAAGCCCGCGAGATCGAACGGATTCTCGCTGAAGTGACCCAGGCCATCCGGGAGCATAAGGAAACCATATTTCAAGATCTGGATATACTGGGAAGATTAGAGTTTCTTTATGTCAAAGCGCGTTTTACCGTTTCGATTGACGGAATCAAGCCTTATCTGAATGACAGCGGCCACGTACGGATAAAAAACGGAAAGCATCCGCTGCTGCTAATCAAGGAATCCGTCAAGCCTTTTGCCGAACGAAAGCCTATTGTACCTTTGAATCTTGAGTTGGGAAAGCCGCAGGATCCAAACCGGATATTGATTATTACCGGGCCGAATGCCGGAGGAAAAACCGTTGCGCTGAAAACCATCGGCCTGTTTGCCGTCATGGCACAGAGCGGGCTTCTCATTCCTGCCGATAAAGGGTCGCATATTGGTGTTTTTAAACACATTCTGGCCGATATCGGAGACGAACAATCCATAGAAAACGACCTATCCACATTTTCCTCGCATATGCAAAACCTCGCCGAAATTGTCAACATCGCGGAAGAAGGCTCGCTGATATTGGTGGATGAAATCGGCAGCGGTACCGACCCCAGGGAGGGTTGCGCCATCGCGATATCGGTGATGGATTATTTAAGAGAAAAACGCAGTCTTGTTATCGTCACAACGCATCACAGCGAACTGAAGGCCTACGCGCACAATACGCCGGGCGTACTTAACGGATCGATGGCTTTTGATAACGACACGCTCTCCCCCACCTATCAGTTCATTGCGGGCATTCCCGGAAGCAGCTATGCATTTGAGATTACCCGAAGGATGGGATTAAAAACCGAAATTATAGAAAAAGCCAGAAAGATTATGGGCGCTTCAGGGGAACAGCTGGACCGACTGATACAAGACCTTCAAAACCGTATTACCGAACAGGAAGAGTCCGTTAAATCCCTGAATGTGGAACGTTCCCGTTTGGAAGGGCTGAAGCAATTATACGAAGAGCGGGCGCAGGAATTTAAATCCAGGGAGCGGTCGCTGAAATTAAAAATGCTTAACGAAAAAGAGAAATTTTTCAGGGAAGCGTATGCCCGATTAGAAAAGTTGGTTGAAGAAATTAAAACGGATGCGCTGAACAAAGAGTTAATTAAAAAAGCTAAGAAAGAATTGACGGCTGAAGACCAGATAACCCAGAGTGAAATCCGGTCCTTGACGATGGAAGAAAAAAAGGCTGATATTCACTATTTAGATACTGTTCAGCCCGGCGACCGCGTGTATGTGCCTTCCCTAGACCTGCAGGGCACCGTGCTGAGTGTTCCCGATTCCGCGGGTCAGGTAGAAGTCGGCTTGGGTTCTATTAAAATGAAAATACGGATGAAAGAACTCGCGGCGCCACTTCAAACCGGTGAAGAAAAACCGTTGGAGCGTACCGGTACGACAAATTGGGACAGCGATCAGGTGCCGAGAGAACTGGATTTACGGGGACTCACGGCTGAAGAAGCCATTGAGTTAACGCATGAATACATTGCTGACGCGTATGTTTTAGGTTATCCGGAAGTCACGCTGGTTCACGGAAAAGGATCCGGTATACTGCGGAAGAAAATCGGGGAGTACCTTAAAAGCAATCAGCGCGTGCAAAGTTTCCGTCTCGGTCAATGGGGTGAGGGCGACAGCGGCGTAACGGTTGTGGAAATTAAGAAGGATTAATGTCTGGCGGGAACTTTTTTATCAATTATCCGGGCAATATGCAGACCGATGTTTAAAGACGCAGTGGCTGCGGGGGAAGGCGCATTCAGGACGTGAACGGAACGTTCATCTTCAATGATCCGGAAATCGTCTACCATGATTCCTGTTGGCGAAACGGCCTGCGCGCGTACGCCGGATTCCGCAGGGATTAAATCGGAAGAACGTATATCCGGTATTAATTGCTGCAACGCGCGTACAAATGCGGATTTATACAGCGATCTCCAGTATTCGCCAAGCCCGGTTTTCCAGTATTTAGCGGCCATTTTCCAGAAACCTGGAAAAGAGATCATATTTAGAATGTCTCGCCAATTGCAATCCGTTTTTCGATAAGCTTCCCGCGCCATTGCCAGAACCGCATTGGGACCGCATTCCACGCCGCCGTCAATCATCCGCGTGAAATGAACTCCAAGAAAAGGGAATTCGGGATCCGGCACGGGGTAGATAAGATTTCTGCATAAAAACCGCGCGGAAGGCGTAAGTGCGTAATATTCTCCCCGGAACGGTATGATGCGGTCTTCAGGAAGCCTGCCGCTCAATTTTAAAACCCGGTCTGATTGCAATCCGGCACAGTTGATAAGAAAGCCGGACTTGAACGTTCCTTTCGGTGTTTCAGCGATTATTTCGTTGCTCATTTTTTTAATTCTGACAACCGGAGAAGAAAAAACGATTTGATGATCCAGCGCAATGATTTTTTCCGCCAATACTCTGCAAACCTCCGTAAAATCTATAATGCCTGTTTCCGGTACATGGATTGCCGCTACTCCGGATACGTGGGGTTCGGCCTCTAGCAGTTCCGCCTTTGAAATAATGCGACAGTTAATGCCGTTTTGTTTTCCTCTTTCATAGAGACGGTTTAAACGTTCGAGTTGTGATAGAGCAGTAGCCACAATCACTTTACCGCAGATTTCAAAAGGAATTCCGAAAGCGGAGCAAAAGGATATGAGTTGTTTCCGGCCCTCGCGGCAATTTAACGCTTTGAGAGAACCCGGTTTGTAATAGATACCCGAATGAATAACGCCGGAATTCCGTCCGGTCTGGTGCAAGGCAAAACGGCCCTCTTTTTCCAGTATTGTTATCGAAAGCTCCGGCCGTAACTCCGTTATCCTGTAGGCGACGGATAATCCCACAATGCCCGCGCCAACAATAAGAATGTCCGATGATTCGCGAGGCGGTGCAGTCAATAGATATAATAAAAAATGTTAAAGTTACTCTTTTTCATCCCACAATGATTTAAAGGTATCATTATAGTAGTTCGCGATGAATGCCGAAACCTTTTCTTCATTGATACCGGCGCTGGAAGGCGATGCTATTGTTTTCATAAGCGGTCTTGTCTGTGCCACAATTGCATCAAAAAAATTTTTAATGGTTTCCTCATTTTCTATTTCCTGGTAAAAATCGCACATCATGTCGTACAACGTGGATAAAAAATACGAAAAGTCTATTTCATCAAATAAATAGCGCTCAATCAATTTTTTCAATGACCGGCGAAGTACTTTTTTACGATCTTTTTCTTTAATTGCCGTTTCTCCAAGAATGAACTCCCGTATGTCATAAATGTAATCCCGAGTCAGCTCTTCTTCAGGTTTGGATGCGATTTCGGTAAGAATTTTTTCGATATAATTTTTCCGTCCTCTTTTATGAGCTGACAGCATCAGCAGTGGAACGGACGCGTTAATGACATCCCGGGCTGATATATAACCTAAAAGATATTGATCCAATACCCGGATTACCTGCGTTTTGAGACTTGTTTTATTTTTTTCCGGTAATTCCGTCATTGGGGTACAGGTCTGTTTATTCCTAACGGGATCCGCTTGGACGCCATGCGGGATAATAAGCCTTGCTGTCGTTGATTAAACGCTGCTCACCCGAACCGTTACGGTGAATCATATATATATACCCTTTTTTCATGGAAAATTTTCGCGCATAAATAATATACGATCCGTCCGGCGACCAATAAGGGTCGTAGGCGTTGCCGGTCATGGTGACGGTATCCAATTCCGAACCGTTCGGGTTGATGGTGAATATATGCAAAGAGTCGTCGCCATTAATAAACAGATTGGAATGAAAAACGATTTTATCGCCGGAAGGCGAAAAACGCGGTCTTCGGGTGATGGTAGCTCCTGTGTTGGTCAGTTTGATTTTATTAGCGCCGGAGGTATCCATCATCCAGATTTCTTCAAATCCGCTGGAGGAAGACGTATAAAGAATTTTAGTGCCGTCAGGAGAAAATGAAGGACAGCAATAAATATTTATTTTATCGGTGGAATCCGTCAATTTTTTAGGAATGGAATCTCCGGTTAATGAATCTGAAACCGCTGTGATATAAATTTCAAATCGACCGGTGCGATTGGATATATATACGATACGGCTTCCGTTTAAACTCCAGTCGGGTCGGAGATTGATTGCTTCCAAATAAATATGATTGGAATCGATACGGAGGGTATCATAGGTTATTGGTGTGATTCGCTTTTTAACGGTTGATGCACTGTCCATATTAAGGATATAGATGTTGGACACAAAAGGATAATAATCCGAACGAACCCATTGAAGGCTGCTGAATGCGTATCTCCGTGGATTGCCGGACCAGGCTGGATCCAGTACCCCCCATTGCCCAACAGCGGCAGTAACATTCCAGACTTTGTTAAGCGCCGTATCCTGAACGGCAAAAATTTGCTGAAGGCCTGCGGTTTCAGAAACAAATAAAATATCCACCTGATTTTTGGTCAGGTCCAAAATCGGTACTTTATATTCCGACTTATCACAACCGGTTCCTATAAAAACAATAAGCATACCTATACATAGTGGAGAAAAATAAAATTTCATATATTTTCCTTATGGTTTTATTCTGTGTATCATTCTCGGGAAGGGTATGGCCTCACGCAGATGCTGGATACCGCAAATCCATGTAACGGTACGCTCAATACCAAGGCCGAAACCTGAGTGGGGAACGGATCCATACTTTCTGAGATCCAGGTACCAGTCAAAGGCTTCGGTAGGTAAATTATGTTCGCGAATTCTGGCGACCAGTGTATCGTAATCGTCCTCGCGCTGGCTGCCGCCAATAATTTCTCCATAACCTTCCGGAGCAAGAATGTCCATGGCTAAGGCTTTATCGGGCTCATTGGGGTCTCTTTTCATATAAAAAGCTTTGATGGCGGCCGGATAATGGTGAACAATCACGGGTTTGTCAAACTTTTCCGATATGGCGGTTTCATCGGGCGCACCGAAATCATTGCCGTATTCGAAAGTCAGGCCGGAATCTTTGAGTATTTTAACAGCTTCATCGTAATGCAGTTTAGGAAACGGCGCTTTGACTTTTTCGAGGCGTGTCGTATCGCGTTCAATGGTTTTGAGTTCTTCCTGGCGTGTTTTTAAAACGGTCTGTACTATATATTCGATGAAATCCTCGGCCAGTTCCATATTATCATAAAGGTCATTAAACGCCACTTCAGGTTCTACCATCCAGAACTCAGTAAGATGCCGTCGGGTTTTTGATTTTTCAGCGCGGAAGGTGGGGCCGAAGCAGTAAACTTTACCGTGGGACATCGCACCGGCCTCGGCATACAACTGGCCGCTTTGGGTAAGATAGGCCTTGGTATCGAAGTACTGGGTCTCGAACAGCGTTGTGGTGCCTTCGCAGGCGGCAGGCGTGAAAATCGGCGTGTCAATAAGCGTAAAGCCGCGGCCGTCGAAGAAGTCCCGGATGGCCTTTATAATGGCGTGACGGATTCTTAGTATCGCATGCTGGTTTTTTGAACGGAACCACAAATGGCGGTTGTCCATTAAAAACTCGGTACCATGTTCCTTCGGTGTAATCGGGTAATCGACGGCCAGGTGAATAAGTTTAAGATCTTTAACCTGAATTTCATAGCCATTAGGCGCCCGTTCATCCTTATGAACCAGACCAGTTATAGAAAAGGAAGACTCCTGGGACAGTCTTCCTGCCGTTTCAAAAACTTCCGGCGATACGTCCGGTTTGTAGACCGTGGCCTGGATGATATTGGTGCCGTCCCGCAGGAGAAGAAACTGAAGCTTGCCGCTCGATCGCTTATGGTAAAGCCAGCCTTGCAGGGTTACTTCTTTGCCGTCGGGGATATTGCCCTTGAATATGTCTTCAATATAGATTCTGTTTCGCATTCGTTACTCCTGATATAAGTAAAAATTCATCAGAACTTTTTAATTTCTTCCAACCAGTTTTTATTTCGTAATTCACCGCGCGCTGTCGAATGAATCAGTTGCATATTGCCGCTGCCGTCTTTATCGGAAAAAATAAACTGCACTTCGGCGGCCTCATCTTTTAATTGCAGATAATACCATATCTGGTAAGGGTTCACTTTGGGTTCGAATTCATGTTTTTCGATCTGCGAAGGCGGGCCGTAAATCATATAGATACGTCCCATGTCGGTACGCCAGCCTGCCCGGTTTGGGGTTCCAAACTTGGCGTTGACCTCCGCATAGCGTTTATAATATTCGATAAGGTTTTCATTCGCTTTGGTTCCGGGTGAAGGATCCCGATCTTTCCAGAATTTATCAAAAAACTTTTTTTTGCCTTCCAGATCCAGCTGTTTGAGAATTTTCTTTTCGTTGTCGGTTGCAAGGTAAGAGATAACATTTTCCGCCATTTCGGCACCGCGTAAATCCAAATCTTTGAAGAAAGAATCATCAGCAGCAATCTCGTCCACCGATTCGCCTTCGCGATAAATCATAAATTGTTTTTTGGAGACGGCAACTTTTTTGGTGCTTTCATCGGTTATGCGCAGGGTAAGATAATATTTGCCGCTGTAGAGTGATACAATATTCAGCGAATGGAGGATGACAGCAGACGTACTGGATTTTTTAAATTGCTTTGAAGGAAATTCCTTAATCACGGAACCGGCCTGATCCGTTACAATGAACTCAGCCGTATAGACAGGGTTTTTATCGGAGGCGCTGACAGAGAGGTTGTACACCTCGGCATATACAAACATCCGCGGCAGGTTGGAACCGAAAATAACGGAAGGATTTGGAATCACCACATAACCGTTTTTAAAAAACATATCGTCCATGGTGCCGCCCTTGATTATCTGGGTTGCCAGCTGCACATCGCTAATCTGCAAATCGGTTATGCTGAAATCGGGCACGGTGATGAGGTTCTGACTGATTCCGTAATTGCGGATGTCGAAAGAATCCGTAATAGTGACATGGAGACGGTAAAGGGACGGTTTGATGGCAAAGTTAGATTCAAACAGCAGCGGCACGTCAGCCGTCGTATCGGCGGCTTCGATGCGGTCATTGATCACGGTGGACCATGACTTTTCGATAATACGCTGGGTATCTTTATCATCGATCAGTTTTATATGTACGCGGTAAGCGGCTATATAAAATGAATCCTTAGGTGTAAACCGGAGTTCATTTCTGGGGATGTATAAAAACGCCTGTACATACGTGAGGTCATTCTGATTAATCAATTTAAAACAAGCATGATCCACGTAAAAATTCAAATTAGCTTGGGATGCGTTCAGCGAACTTTGTTCCTGGGCATTTATGCCTACAGTCAGTGCGACGGTCAGCCCTATCATGACACACCATTTCATAACTAAGCTCCTTTCGATAAAAACGATTTATCGAGGTTATCATTCAGGTTGGCATGCGATAAAAACGCTTCAATCGCGATTAACAATTCCGACTTACCGGTTCCTTTTTTAGCCGAGAAAGGGACCATTGTGCGGTAATAAATATTAAAGGATTTTTTCAGCGTAAGTATATTTGTTTTTTCGTGGTTGCTAAGCAGATCTGTTTTATTCAAAACCAGAATGCCGGTCAGTCCTTTTTGCTGAAGCCATAGTGCAAGCCGGATATCCTTTTCTTGCGGTACGTGGCGTGAATCGATAATATGTATAGCGAGGCGTGAAGAACATGGCATGTCGGCCCAGTTGTTCATCAATGTCATCCAATCGTTCTGGAGTTCTTTGCTGACACGCGCAAAGCCCACGCCGGGAGCATCCACGAAGTAAAAACGGTTATTAATTAAAAAATAATTGAGACATTGTGTTTTTCCGGGTGTCTGGCTGGTTTTGGCGATTTTTCTTCCTGTCAGACAGTTGATAAGCGAGGATTTACCGGCATTCGAACGGCCAAAAAACACGATTTCCGGCCGCCGATGTTTCGGCATCTGATCGGTTCTGTAGACGCTTGAAATAAAGTCAACGGTTTTTATCATCAATGCCATGCTTGCATTAACCGTAAATTAAATATGTATGGATTCACCGTAAGCATTCAGCGCGGCTTCCATCATGGCTTCGGAAAGCGTGGGGTGCGCGTGAACCGTGGCGCCGATTTCTTTATATGACGCGCCCATAGTTTTAGCGATGCCGAATTCGGCGATCATTTCGGTGGCTTCGGAGCCAAGGATGTGGGCGCCGAGCAGTTCGCCGTACTTGGCGTCAAAAATCACTTTGACGAAGCCGTCGCGTTCTCCGATGGCCCGGGCTTTGCCGCTGGCCATAAACGGGAAACGGCCTATTTTTATATTATAACCTTTTTCTCGGGCTTTCTTTTCCGTTAAACCGATGCTGGCGACTTGCGGCTGGCAATAGGTGCAGCCGGGAATGGCGTCATAATCCATGGGATGGGTTTCCTTGCCGGCAATGTTTTCCACGCAGATAATGCCTTCATGCGAAGCGACATGGGCCAGCCAGGGCGCGCCGATGATGTCGCCGATAGCGTATATCCCAGGAACGTTGGTGCGGTAATAGGCGTCCACTTTAATCCAGCCCTTTTCGGTAATAACGCCGGCCGTTTCCAGTCCGATATTTTCGATATTGCCCTGCACGCCGATAGCGACAAGACATTGGTCCGCACGAAGCGTTTTCTTGCTATCCTTGTGCATTACCTGGACGCTGATACCATCATTTTCAGCAAGAAGACTTTCTACGCGGGCGCCGGTTAGAATTTCAATGCCTTTTTTGGATAGAATTTTTTCCAGATTTTGCGATATTTCCTCGTCTTCAACGGGCAGAATGTTGGGCATCATTTCGACAACGGTCACTTTGGCGCCGAAAGTATTGAATAAATAGGCGAACTCGACGCCTATGGCTCCCGCACCGATGACAATAATAGACTTAGGAACTTCTTTTACGATAAGGGCGTCGGAACTGGTCATAATTTTTTTTCCGTCCGGATTGATACCGGGCAACATACGCGGGCGGGCGCCCGTAGCCACAATAATGTGCTTGGCTCCCAGACGGTCTGTCTCCTTGCCGCCGGCATCGCTTACTATCAGAGTGTGCGCGTCGGCAAACTGACCGGTTCCTTTGAAAACGTCCACCTTATTCTTTTTCATCAAAAATTCGGCGCCTTTGGAATTGGCTTCGGCTACCTGCCGGCTGCGTTTAATGATATCGGGGAAATTATAGTTTATATTTTCTACCGTGCAGCCCCAGTCTTTAGCATGCTGAATATACTCGTACACCTCGGCATTCTTGAGCAATGCTTTGGTGGGAATGCAGCCCCAGTTGACGCAGATACCACCAATTTTGTCGCGCTCAACTAACGCCGTCTTCATACCAAGCTGCGCTGATTTGATAGCCGCTACATAACCGCCGGGACCTCCTCCGAGGACAATCACATCATAACTTTTTAAGCTCATATTAAAAACCCTTTAATTAATTTTTTGCGGATTTTAATCTATAAAAAATTGATTTTAACCAGATATTTTATTAATTTATGACATAATAATCAATTTATTTGTTGTAAAACAACAAATACTGCGGGTGATAAAGTAAGGATGAGCGATGCCCATATATGAATTTCGTTGTCGTTCCTGTGAATCCGAATTCCAGGATTTATTCTTTTCTTCCTCCTTCGACATTCATGACGTGATTTGTCCTCATTGCCAGGATAAGAATGCCGAAAAATTAGTCTCCCTTTTTTCTTCCGATGTTAAGTCGGAGAACCGGACGGCCCCTCAATCGTCCTGTACACGAAAAAGTTGTCCGCCAGGGTGTCATTGTCACTAAATATAACCCATTAAAAAATTGTTTTATCTTCGTTATCATTTTATATAACTCCTGACATATAAATTTATAATCCCTTTTTTTCTGATTATTACTGGTTAGGCGTTACTGAGTTTAACATGTAATGCCGGTAAAACCGATAAGGATATATACAACAAAAAAATCATACCAATCAGAAATGAAATTGGAGCTTTAGAAACGGATTATGATTTTGATTATCAGGTTTTACCGGGACGAATGATTGTAATGTCCGCCAAACAAAAAATTGTTTATTACAGTCTTTCTGATTTTCAGATTGTTTGCCTTAAACAGTACTTATATCTTGTCGGAAAGAACCCGCTAAGGAAACCTGTGGCTTTTGCTAAATTTCTCATACTATAAACAATTAACGTAAATACTGCTAAAGCCGGTTTTATGGTTTTAAAGGATGTCGATGCAGTGCTTGGGCAACCTGCGCAGGACTGACCATTTAAAGGAATAGGAATTTGATTTATCCGAATGATTTTTAAACCCAGATTTGTCATTAGAAAATTAGGTTGAAAAACTATAGGGTGAAGAAACATCATTTGATCGATCCCAAAGGCCATTAAACCATGCTCGTTTTTTCATGGCCAACGATAGTTTCAATACTTTAG
>Ga0067045_1002777_pt1 | contig 50450 bp, 40 predicted proteins | sample TerdegcTABiofilm_FD_59184 | JGI IMG/M metagenome (GOLD analysis project Ga0067045, IMG submission 59184) | Combined Assembly of (Gp0054472, Gp0054536) Wastewater bioreactor microbial communities from Singapore -Terephthalate degrading...
GCCTCGCGGCCCCGCCTCTGTTTTTTTCAGCTCCTATTTCTCCCTGAGGATGAGTCCGCAGCCCATGGATTCCCCCAGCCGCGCGCACTCCTCGCACAGATCGCCTTCCCCGGGCACGTCCCCCGGCTCCAGGCGCCGCACCTCCACCTCCTTGCCGGTTTCGGGCAGGAAACGGCAGCTGCGGCACCAATGCCAGGCATTGTCCCCCAGCCGCCTTCCGGCCCTGCGCCGGAACTCCATGACGAGCGCCGCCATCGCCACTCCTTTGGAGGGAGAATCCTACGCCCGGCCTCGCGAAAGTCAATATCTACGAAACGAATCTTTCTCTCGTGACAGGCGCATCAGGGCTCCCCGGCTTCCAGCAGGGCCTGCTCCACGGCCCTGAGGCGCTCCGGGTCCTCCACCTTGCCGTTGCCCTGGGCGTCGCGCACGTAGAACACGTCCGCGATCCGGCCGCCCGAGGTGGCGATGCGCGCCAGCTGGATGTCCAGCCCCAGACGGTGCAGGGCGCGGGCGATGTCGTGCAGCAGGCCCAGCCGGTCCCCGGCCTTGACCTCGATGCGCGTGTAGAAATCGCTCTCAGCGTTGTCCACGTGCACGGCCGGGCGGTAGCGCGGGCGGGAGGCTTTGGCCAGCGGGGAGTTGCGCCGCTCGGCCAGACGGGCCTCCAGCTCCAGCTTGCCGGTGAGGGCGTAGTGGGCGCTACGCTGGACCCGCGCCCAGGCCTCGCCCGGGAACAGGCTGTCCGGCGGTTCCGAGACCACGAAGAGGTCCAGGGCCGCGCCGTTGGTCCAGGTGAAGAGCTCCGCGGAAAACACGTTGAAGCCGTGCAGGCTCAAGACCCCGGCCAGGGTGGCGAAGAGCCCGGGTCGGTCCAGGGCGGCCACGGTGAGCTCCCAGCAGCCTTCCACCGTCGAGGGCCGGGCCTCCACCAGGCAGACCCCCACCCCGCCCTTGCCCGCGGGCTTGCGCCGCCGGTCCTCCTCCAGGGCTTCCTCCAGGCGGGCGGCCAGGGCCAGGTGCCGGACCACGCTCTCGGGGTCCAGTATCTGCAAGGCCCGGGCGGGCATGGCGTCCAGGCTGCGCTCCACGAATGCCCCGTCGAAGCGCCCGGCGCACAGGCCCCGCACCCGGTCGCGGGTCTCCACGATCCTGCGGGTGGCGTCGGGCTCGGACAGGGGCCCCTCGGTGAGAAGCTTGCGGGTCTTGAAATAGAACTCCGCGAACAGGGCCGCGGTCCAGTTGTTCCAGGCCCGGGGACCGGTGGCCAGGCTGTCGGCCACCGAGAGCAGGGCCAGAAGGTCCAGGCGGCGGGCCGTGCCGATGATCCCGGCCGCGCCCGAGAGCACGCCCTCCTGGGACAGGTCCCGCCGCGTGGCCGTGATGGGCAGGTACAGGTGGCGCTGCACCAGGAAGGCCACGTCCTCCACCACCTCCGCGGGCTGGCCGTAGCGCTGGAGCAGGCTGCGGGCCAGCGCCGCGCCCTGCTCCGAGTGGTCCCCGGGCAGGGGCTTGGCCAGGTCGTGGCAGAGTCCGGCCAGAAGGAGCGTGGCGGGCGAATCCATCCGCGCCGCGGCCTCCAGGCACCAGCGGCAGCCGCCCGGGGCGTTGCGGCCGTCCGTCCCGTCGCTGCCCAGGGCCAGGAAGCGGGCCAGGATGCGCACGCACTCCAGGGTGTGACGGCCCAGGGGGTGGAGGTGGTAGTCGTCGAACTGGACCAGGTCCGCGGCCTGGCCGAATTCCGGCAGGATGGCGGCCAGGAGCCCGGTCTCGGCCAGGACCTGCGAGGCCTGCTGGCCCGAGCGGGTGTCGGCCAGGAAAAGCTCCACCATCCAGGCCAGGGTCTCGGGCCGCCCGGCCAGGGCGCGGCCCAGGCCGGGAAGGGCCGCGCGCACGGCGCGAAGGGCCTGCCAGGACACGTCGCGGCCGCTGCGGGCCGCGGCCAGGAACAGATCCAGAGCCAGGGCCGGGTTGCGGGCCAAGGCCGATGGGTCCTGAAACTCCAGGCCCGCGGGTCCGGTGTGCAGCCCCGGAGCCACGTTCCGGCAGGGCTCGGGCCTCTCCGGGCAGCAGGCCCGGCCCATGGCCCGGCGCATGCTTTTGACCCGGGTCATGGCCCGGTGCAGGGCCGAGAGGAAGGCCTCCACGGCCAGACCGGGCCGCGGGCCGCTGAAGCCCAGGGCCTCGGCCACCTGCGGCTGGTGCTCGAAAATGAGGGTGTCGGCGTGCCGCCCGGCGGCCAGGTGCAGGGCCGTGCGCGTGCGCAGCAGGAAATCATGGGCCTCCTCCAGTTCCACGCGCTCCTCGGCGTTGAAGACCTCCAGCCTCTGCCCTGCCAGGGCGAAGATCCGCTCCAGCCAGCGCATGTGGTGGATGCCGCGCAGGCCGCCCAGGCCGTTCTTGAGGTCCGGCTCCAGCAGGCCGGAGCCGTCGCCGAACTGGCTTTCGCGCAGGGCGTTCTGACCCTGGAGCCAGTCCGCGAAGGCCCGGGCTTGGCGCGGGCCGATCTTCCTGCCGAAGGCCTTCTGGAACTCGGTCCAGGGTCCCGGATCCCCGGCCAGGAAACGGGCGTCCAGGAGCGAGGCCAGAACCTGCGGGTCGGATCTGGACAGGGCCAGGCAGTCGCCGATGGAGCGCACGCCGTGGCCCAGGTCCAGGCCCAGGTCCCAGAGCGGGAAACAGAGGGCGCGGGTCAGTGCTTCGGCCTCGCGCGGGATGCGCCCGGCGAAGAGCACGAGGAGGTCGATGTCCGAGTGCGGGCAGAGCTCGCTGCGGCCGTAGCCGCCCACGGCCAGCAGGGCGAAGGGACGCTTGCAGGCCACGCCCAGTTCGGCCGGGCGGGCCGTGAAGTAGCGGTCCGCGGCGGCCGAAAGGCGGGCCGGGAATCCTTCCAGGTTCCCGGCCCGGGCCGTTTCGAACAGGGCTCCGCGCGCGGCGCGAAGAGCCAGCGCCGCGCGGGAGGCTGCGGGGCTGCCGTCCATGCGGCGTGGGCCTAGATGGCCGCCTCGCCGGTTTCGCCAGTGCGGATGCGGACCACTTCCTCGACGGGCGAAACGAATATCTTGCCGTCGCCCACCTGGCCGGTGAGGGCGGCCTTGCGCGCGGCCTCCACCACCTCGGCCACGCGGGAGGCCTCCACGACCACCTCGATCTTGACCTTGGCCACGAAGTCCACCTGGTACTCGGCCCCGCGATAGACCTCGCGGTGCCCCCCCTGGCGGCCGAAGCCCTTGACCTCGGTGACGGTCATGCCCTTGACGCCGAGCTGGGCCAGGGCATCCTTGACCTCATCCAGCTTGAAGGTTCTGGTGATGATCTCGATCTTCTTCATGGGCGTTTCCTCTCTGGAGTGCGCGCCAGCCGGACTACGGCTGGTACCCCGTTTCGCTGTGCTGGGAGATGTCCAGGCCCTTGACCTCGTCCTCGTCGCCCGCGCGCATGCCGATGGTGGCGTCCACCACCTTGAACAGCACGGCCGACATGACCCCGCAGAAGGCCCAGGTGGCCAGCACGGAAACCAACTGTATCCAAAGCTGCTTGGGATTGCCAGCCAGCAGCCCCTGCGCGTTCACGCTGGCGAACACGCCGGTGAGCAGGGCCCCCAGGGTGCCGCCCACGCCGTGCACGCCCACCACGTCCAGGGCGTCGTCGTACTTGAACTTGTTCTTGAGCAGGATGCCGCCGAAGCAGACCAGGCCGGCCGCCGCGCCGATGATCAGCGAGGCGCCCGGGGTCACGAAGCCCGCGCCCGGGGTAATGGCCACCAGGCCGGCCACCGCGCCGGAGGCCGCGCCCAAAGTGGTGGGCTTGCCGCCGTGCAACCACTCCACGAGGATCCAGACCAGCGAGGCCGCGGCCGTGGCCATGTGGGTGGTGACGAAGGCGTTGGCGGCCACCTCGTTGGCGGCCAGGGCGCTGCCGGCATTGAAGCCGAACCAGCCGAACCAGAGGATGCCCGCGCCGAGCACGGTCATGGGCAGGTTGTGGGGGATGAACGGGGTGTGGCCGTAGCCCTTGCGGCGGCCGAGCATGATGGCCACCACCAGGGCCGCGGAGCCCGAGCTCATGTGGACCACCGCGCCGCCCGCGAAGTCCAGGGCGCCCATCTGCTGCATCCAACCGCCGCCCCAGACCCAGTAGGCCATGGGGCAATAGACCAGGAGCAGCCAGAGCGAGGAGAAGACCAGGAAGCCCGCGAACTTCATGCGCTCGGCAAAGGCCCCGGAGATGAGCGCCGGGGTGATGACCGCGAACATGCACTGAAAGATCATGAAGGCCAGGTGCGGGATGGTGGCCGCCGGGCTGCCTTCCACCCCCATGCCCACGCCGTTCAGGAACAGAAACTCCAAGCCGCCGAACAGGCCGCCCAGGCTCTTGCCGAAGGCCAGGGAATACCCGGCCACGGCCCAGAGCACCGAAACCAGCCCGATCATGATGAAGCTGTGCATGATGGTGGAGAGCACGTTCTTGCTCCGCACCAGGCCGCCGTAGAACAGGGCCAGGCCCGGCGTCATGAAGAGCACCAGGGCCGAGGCCACGAGGACGAATGCGGTATCCGCAGCGTTCATGAAAACCCCTCCGAAATGATGTGTAAAAACCGACCAAGCCCGGACAGCGCCGAACGGATTTTTTGACAAAAAATGGAATAATCACCTTTGCTGCGACGAATCTGGCGCGAGTTGCCGCTTTACGCCAATACTCTTTGAAAACAAGATGTTATCGCTCGCTCACAGCAAAGAATCAAGAAAACATGTGACTTTTTCGTCAAAAAATTGCGTTTTTGAGGCGCTTGGGAGGAATCAAGCAAGGGGAATGCCAGCGCAGAACGCCCGCGGATTGCGGCCGGGTCACCAGGCAAAGGGCTCGCGCTCGCGGAACTCGAACATGTAGGGCATCTCCGGCGGGGCCACCGGCTCGGCGGCCTCCACCTCGATGAGGAAGTGCTCGTTGCAGGCGCTCACCGCGGCCCCGGCCCCGGGCGGAGGCGACTTGGCCAGCTTGGGGTCGGGCAGCGGCTTCAGCCGTCCGTACACCTCCAGCCACTGGCCCGCCGGGGCCTGGCCCAGATCGGCCAGGAAGCAGCAGGACACGGCGTCGGCCAGGCAGCAGACCACGGCCGTGCGGCTGAGCAGGGCCAGACCAGCGGCCTGGGCCCGCCGTCCCTGCCGCGCCTGGCCCAGAATCACGAAATGCGTGGGCACGTCCTGGGGCCGCTGGTTGGCCAAAAGGAACAGCTCGCCCAGGTTCATGCGCACGTATTCGCGGCCGTCGCGCCGCACCCGGGAAGGCGGCAGTGGCTCGGGCTCCGGGTCCAGGGTGCGCGGGGCCTGGTCCGCCGGGATCGCGGCAAAGCCCACCTCCGGAGCCGGGGCGGCCGCCGCCGGGGCCGTTGCACCCGGGGGCGGCGCGGTCCAGAACACGGCAAAGGCGGCCAAGCCCAGGAACGCGGCAAGGCTCAGGAGCCGGAACAGGCCGCCGGGCCTGGGCCCGGGGTGGCGGAAGGCGGCCAGGGGGGCCACCAGAGTCAGGACAGCGCCCGTGGCCAGGGAGAGCGGGGCGAAACGCGGGTTCAGGAACTGCCAGTATTTGCCCGACAGGGCCAGGCCGATGAGCAGGGCGGCCGTGGCGAGCAGGGCCAGGGATTCCAGGATGGAGAGGAGCCGGCCGCGCACGCCCTACCCCCAGAACAGGCCCAGGCCCAGGCAGAGGACGAAGATGAGCACGGCCGGGACCCAGATCAGGAGCCGGAACACGGGCCAGCGGAACACGGCCAGATAGGCCGGAATGAGCTTCAGGTCCAGAAGCGGCCCCAGGGCCAGGAAGGCTAGGTGGGCGGAGCGCGGGAACATGGTCAGGCTGGCGGCCACGAAGGCGTCGGCCTGAGAGCAGACCGAGAGGAGCACGGCCAGAAGCATCATGGCGGGCACGGCCAGGGCCGGGGTCCCGGCCAGGGACTCCAGGGCGGCCTGGGGCAGGAAGACCTTGAAGACCGCCGAGGCCAGCGCGCCGAAGACCAGGAAGCGGCCCATGTCCAGGAACTCCTCGGCCGCGTGACGCAGCACGGCCACCGGCCGGGGGCCGTGGTGGTGGCCACAGCCGCAGCCGCAGCCCTCCACCGTATCCAGGCTGGGGGCCAGCACCTCGGCGGCCCGCCTGCGGCCCAGGATCAGGCCCAGGGCCGCGGCCGGGATCATGACCAGCCCCACCCGCAGCAGTACCATGGCCCAGTCGCCCCGGTAGGCCACCCAGGTGGAGAGCAGGCAGATGGGGTTCACCACAGGTCCGGCCAGCATGTAGGGCACGGCCGCGGCCACGGGCAGGCCCTTGCGCATGAGCCGGCGGGCCAGGGGCACCATGCCGCACTCGCAGGAGGGCAGGACCAGCCCGGTCAGGAGCCCGGCCAGGATGCGGCCCGGCAGGGATGCGGGCAGCAGCCGCTCCAGGGCGCCCTGAGGGGCCAGGACCTCCACCAGTCCGGCGGCCAGGGAGCCCAGCAGGAGGAACGGCGCGGCCTCCAGGACGATGGCCGTGACCACGGCGGCGAAGGTGTGCAGGGTGTTCAGATCCATGGGTGTGCTGGCTCGGGCCTTGACATGCATGCAACTTTGTTGCACTCATCGTGCAACAAAGTTGCATGCATGTTAGACAAAAACAGGAGTATCCGCAATGCGCCGTCTCATCCTCATTCTGGCGTGTCTGCTCTGCGCGGCGCCGGCCTGGGCCGAAAAACTGCCCATCGCCGTGGGCATCGCGCCCATGAAATACTTTGCGGACAAGATCGGCGGCGATCTCGTGGAAACCACGGTCATGGTTCCGGCCGGGGCCGACGCCCACACCTACGAGCCCAAGCCCTCGCAGATGCGCGCCGTGGCCTCGGCACGGCTTTACTTCGCCGTGGGCCTGGAGTTCGAGGAGGCCTGGGTGCCCCGCTTCCAGGCCGCCAACCCGGGCCTCAAGGTGGTGCGCACCGACGCCCGCATCCCCAAGATTCCCATGGCCGGGCGCCATCACCATCATGAAGAAGAGGAAACCAAGCCGCTGGAGTCCTACACCGTGGGTCAGCCGACCACGGCGCACGAGGAACCCGGGGACGACCCGCACGTCTGGACCGCGCCGCCCCTGGTCAAGTACATCGCCGAGGCCATGACCGAGGCCTTGAGCGAGGCGGACCCGGCCAACGCCCGCGCTTACCGCGCCAACGAGGGGAGCTTCCTGCGCGAGGTGGACCAGCTGGACGCCGAGATCCGCTCGGCCCTCTCCGGCCTGCCCAGGAACCGCCGCACCTTCCTGGCCTTCCACCCGGCCTGGGGCTATTTCGCCAAGGCCTACGGCCTGACCCAGGAGGCCGTGGAGAGCGAGGGCAAGGAGCCCGGACCCAAGGAGCTGGCGAACATCGTGGCCGAGGCCAGGAAGGACGGCATCAAGGTGGTCTTCATCCAGCCGCAGTTCTCGGCGCGCACGGCCCAGACCATCGCCGAGGCCATCGGCGGCCAGGTCACGGCCGCCGACCCCTTGGCCGAGGACTGGGCCGGGAACCTGCGCGAGGTGGCCCGGGTCTTCCGCGCGGCCCTCAAGTAGCCGCGGTCCGCGTCACGGCCGCGCGGGCGGCGTGTAGGGATCGGGCGCGCCCATGGGGATGGGCGGAAACTCCTTGAGGCTCTTGCCCATCTCCTCGCCGATGCTCATGAGGCGGTCGGCCACCCAGGAGTTCTGCGCTCCCACGTCGCGCTCCTCGCGGGGGTCCGTGAGCAGGTTCACCAGCTTGGGGATGGGCAACATCTGCGGAGTGTCGTACATGCTCTCCTGCCAGAGGATGTGGCCCTTCCAGTTGCGCCACTTGATGGCCGTGAGCCGGTTGGCCACAAAGGCCGGGAACCCCTCGCGGTTCGAGTTCTCCTGCCTGCCGGTGAAGAAATCCATCTGGTCCACCCCGTCGATGGGACGGTCCGTGGGCGTCGCGGCTCCGCCCGCGTGGGCCAGGGTGGTGAAGCAGTCCACGATGTGCACGATCTCGTTGCTCACCCGCCCGGCCGGGATCCTGCCGGGCCAGCGCAGGATGCAGGGCGCGCGCAGCGAGCCCTCCATGGCCGTGAAGTAGGTGCCGCGCCAGGGCCCGGCCCAGCCCTCCCAGGGATGGGTGGCCTCGGGGCCGTTGTCGCTGGCGAAGATCACCAGGGTGTTCTCCTCGATGCCGAGCTTCTTGAGGGAGTCCAGCACCTGGCCCACGCGGTGGTCCATCTCGGCCAGGCAGTCGGCCCAGTCGCCGTTGCCGGTTTTGCCCGCGAACTCCGGGTTGGGCAGGGTGGGGAAATGCATGAGGGAGAACGAGAAATAGGCGAAGAACGGCTTGTGCGCCTTGGCCTGGCGCTCCATGAAGGCGATGCCCCGGCGGGTGATCTCGGCCTCCATGAGGCGGCGCTGTTCCAGGTCCAGGGGCCGCAGGGCCTTGGGCTTCTCGCCCTTGCGGGCCTCGTAGATGCTCTGGGCGGCACGAGCTTCTTGTTCCAGCCCTGGCCGCCGCCCAGCGAGGGCCAGAGCCCCCCGGTCTCGTTCTGCGCGCTCCACAGACATTCGTCATAGGTGCGCGGAATGCCGAACCATTCGTCGAAACCCTGGTTGGTGGGGAAGCGCGACTCGGCGCTGCCCAGGTGCCACTTGCCCCAGATGCCCGTGGCGTAGCCCTGCTGGGAGAGGAGCTCCGCAATGGTTACCTCCCAGAGGGTCAGGCCGTCGGCCTGGCCGCCCAGGGGCACGGCATAGGTGCCGGAGCGGATGGCGAAGCGGCCGGTCATGAGCGCCGAGCGCGAGGGCGTGCACTGGGCCTCCACGTTGAAGTTGAGCAGGCGCAGGCCTTCCGAGGCCAGGGTGTCGATACGCGGGGTGGGCGCGCCGCGCAGGATGCCGCCGCCGTAAACCCCCAGCTCGCCGTAGCCGAGGTTGTCCACCAGCATGAACACGATGTTGGGCTTGGCCGCAAAGGCCGCTCCCTGGCAGGCCAGCACCAGGAAAAGCGCCGCCCCGCCCACCGTTTTCCAGAACCGTCCGCGCATAGTGGCCTCCTGTTCCTGCGGCCCAGCTCCGGACCGCCTTGCATTTGTCACATGAAGACAGGAAGTTATCCGCTGCAAGCCAGTGCTGTCAATGGCCCGCGGCCCTGTCCCGCTTCTTCACGAACCCGGCCGTTTGTGGCACAACTACCCCCGGGGGAGAAACATGGACGCACAAGAAACCCTGCGCCGGGCCGGAGTGGAGCCCACCACCCACCGGGTCCAGGTGCTGGACTGCCTGGCCCGGGCCGGGCGCGCCCTGACGCCCCAGGAGATCCTGGACCTCCTGGGCCCCTCGCGCATGAACCGCGTGACCCTCTACCGCATCCTGGACCTGCTCCAGGAAAGCGGCCTGGCCCTGCGCCACAACGCGGGCGAGCGCGCCTTCCGCTACTGCCTGGGCCAGGGCCGCACGGCCCAGGGCCACTGCCACTTCCACTGCACCCGCTGCGGCCGTCTGCAATGCCTGCCGGCCCAGGACCTGGACCTGGAGGCCATGACCCGCGACCTGGGCCTGCGCGTGGACCACGCGGAAATCCACTTCCACGGCGTGTGCGCCGACTGCCTCCGGCACGGGGACTGACCGCTCCCCGAGCCGCACCGACCGTTGGGCGGTTTCTCCGCCCGCTTTCGCGCCTTTACGGGATACGACCGCCGGTGCTACCCTGACCTGCAACCGGAGTCCTCATGCTGCTGGGAATCGACGTGGGCGGCACCCACACCGACGCCGTGGCCGTGGAGCAGAGCGGCGTGGCCGCCTCCTGCAAGGTGCGCACGGACCACGGCGACCTGCTCGCCTCGGTACGCGGGGCCCTGGAGTCCATCCTGCCCCAGGTGGACCGGCGCAGGATCCGCCGCCTGAACCTCTCCACCACCCTCTCCACCAACGCCATCGTGGAAGGCCGCACCGAGGAAGTGGGCGTGCTGGTGAGCGCGGGGCCGGGCATCGACCCCTACAACTCCATGCTCTGCCGCCACTTCCACGTGCTCTCCGGCTCCATCGACCACCGCGGGGCCGAGGCCCGGCGGCTGGACCAGGCCGAGGTCAACGCCGCGGTGGACGGCTGCCTGCGATCGGGCATCCGGGTCTTCGCCGTGGTGGGCAAGTTCTCCACCCGCAACCCGCGCCACGAAAACGCCATCCGCCTGTCCATCTGCCGGGACGAGGAGCGCTGCGCCGGGGCCGACTTCGTGACCATGGGCCACGAGCTGGGCGGCCGCCTCAACTTCCCCCGCCGCACGGCCACGGCCTTCTTCAACGGCGCGGTCTGGCGGCTCTACAACCGCTTCGCCGACGCCGTGGAAAAGACCATGGCCAACCTGGACCTGGGGCACGTGAAGGTGAACGTGCTCAAGGCCGACGGCGGCACCTTTCCCCTGGCCCTGTCCCGGCGGCTGCCCGTGCAATCCATCTTTTCCGGCCCGGCGGCCAGCGTCATGGGCATCATCGCGCTCTGCGACATCACCCACGACTCCGTGATCCTGGACATCGGCGGCACCACCACGGACATCGCCATCTTCGCCGCGGGCGCGCCCCTGGTGGAGCAGGACGGCATCCACATCGGCTCCCACCCCACCCTGGTGCGGGCCTTGAAGGTCCGCTCCATCGGCATCGGCGGGGACTCGGCCCTGTCCGTGCTCCAGGGCGCGGTGCGCGTGGGGCCCAACCGCCTGGGCCCGGCCGTGGCCGAGGGCGGGACAGCGCCCACCCTGGTGGACGCGCTGAACGCCGCGGGCCTCTGCTCCCGCGGCGATGCGGCGGCCTCCCGCGCCGCCGTGGCGGAGCTGGCCCAGGCCCACGGCCTGGAGCCCGGGGACCTGGCCCGGCGCGCGGTGGAGGCCGCGGCCCGGAGCATCCACGAGGCCGTGCGCGAGCTGGTGGCCGAGATCAACGACCGGCCCGTCTATACCATCCACGAACTGCTGGAGGGCCGGCGCATCGTGCCCAAGAAGGTCTATGTCATGGGCGGCCCGGCCGAGGTCATGAAGATGCCCCTGTTCCGCTGCTTCCAGCTCTCCACCGAGGTGCCCAGAGACTTCGCCGTGGCCAACGCCATCGGCGCGGCGCTGACCCGCACCACCTGGGACCTGGAGCTTTTCGCGGACACGGAAAAGAACATGCTCTTCATCCCCTCCCTGTCCATGCGCCAGAACATCCCGCGCACCTACTCCCTGGAGGAGGCCAAGAAGGACGCCGTGAACCACCTGCTGGGCCACCTGGGCTCCCTGGGCGTGGTCCTGGACGCCTCGGAAATCCAGATCAACCAGGCCGTGTCCTTCAACATGGTGGACGACCGGAGCACCGTGGGCCGGAACATCCGGGTCAAGTGCCAAGTCAAGCCGGGCGTGGCCTTCCGCCTGGCCGGGAGGGGCTAGCCATGCTGAAAGCCCACAACAGCCTCGGCGTCATCTTCTTTCCGGCCTTCGACTGGAGCATCTCGCCCACCCACCCGGAGCGCGAGGAGCGCCTGCTCTACACCCAGGACCAGCTCAAGGAGGAGGGGCTCTTCGACATCGAGGGCGTGCGGGAATACAAGCCCGGCGTGGCCTCGGTGGAGGACGTGGAGCGCGCGCACTTCTGCTTCCCGGACGTGGACGCCGTGGCCACGCGCTCGCACCTCATCGCCGCGGGCGGGGCCATCACCGCGGCCCGGCTGGTCATGGACAAGGAGCAGGACCGGGCCTTCGCCCTGGTGCGGCCGCCCGGGCACCACGCCATGAAGGTGGTCCACGGCGCGCGCGGATTCTGCAACATCAACACCGAAGCCGTGATGATCGAGTGGGTGCGCGAGCACTACGGGGTGCGCCGCATCGCGGTGGTGGACACGGACTGCCACCACGGCGACGGCACCCAGGACATCTACTGGCACGACCCGGACGTGCTCTTCATCTCCCTGCACCAGGACGGCCGCACGCTCTACCCGGGCTCGGGCTTCCCCAAGGAATGCGGCGGCCCCACGGCCCTGGGCCGGACCATCAACATCCCCCTGCCGCCCGGCACCTCGGACGCGGGCTTCCTCATGGCCCTGGACCGGGTGGTGCTGCCCATCCTGGCGGATTTCCGGCCCGAGCTCGTCATCAATTCCGCGGGCCAGGACAACCACTTCACCGATCCCATCACCAACATGAACGTCTCGGCCCAGGGCTATGCCGAGCTGAACCGGCGGCTTGCTCCGCACATCGCGGTGCTGGAGGGCGGCTACTCCATCCAGGGGGCCCTGCCCTACGTGAACCTGGGCATCTGCCTGGCCATGGCGGGCCTGGATTTCGGCGGGGTGCGCGAGCCCAACTACGATCCCGAGCGGCTGCGCGAGCCCAGGAAGGTCCTGGACTACGTGCAGGAGGTCTGCGACCTGGCCCCAAAGCTCTACTTCGACCCGCCCAGGGAGCCCAAGGACGGGACATTCGCGGGCGACTGGTTCGTGCGGCCCAAGAACATCTACTACGACACGGACGGCATCACCGAGGCCCAGACCGAGATGCTCTACCTTTGCGGCCAGTGCCGGGGGTTGCTCAAGATCGAGTCGCGCTCCACCAACAACCCGCTCTGCCTGGGCCTGGAGATTCCGCTCCACGCCTGCGACGCCTGCCGCAACATGGGCTACAAAATCCTGGAAGAATCGCAGCTCAAGGGCGAGTTCCGGTACATCCAGTTCGTGAACCGGCGGGACAAGGAATATGTGAGGTACGGGTTCTGAGGTGAGTTAATTTAGAACAGCGTGTTTCAACATTACCTGTCAGACAGAGGGATTATGCAGACAGTCCTCCCGGTGTATCTGCTAGACACAATAGAAAAATAAGCATACTTTTAACAAAATATGTTTTGAAAAATTTAATTTAATACCGCTCTTAGCCTCTGGAGGGAGATATGACTAAACGTAAGAACTCTCCTCTTGAGCCGACAAAACTTCAAGAATCAACTCTCATATTTATTAGCCACGATAGCCGGGATGCAGAGCTCGCGGAAGCTTTCAGTAAGCTTTTAAAGGCCGTCAGCGCTGGCATGTTGAAATCATTTAGAGCCTCGGACAAAAAAGGAAATGAGGGGATAGAGTTTGGAGATGAATGGTATAAGGCATTGATGTCGAATCTTGAATCAGCTTCAGATGTCGTTTGTCTCCTCACAGAAAGGAGCATCGACCGACCTTGGATTTTGTTCGAAGCCGGAGTTGCAAAAGGAAAATTAGAAACGCCTGTACATGGTCTAGCTATAGGCGTTCCCCTAGAAAGAGTAAGCACTGGGCCATTTTATCAATTCCAAAATAGTGATGACAGTGCAGACTCACTATCAAAACTTGTACTCCAACTATGCAAAAGGGTTAATGGACTTGAACCAGATAAGGACATTGTTGCGGCTCAAGTTGAAATATTCAAAAATTCAGCTGCTCCAATATTAAAAAAAATTGGGACACCGCGAAAAACAACAAAAGATCAACAGGAAGAAAGCTCTATACCAAAGCTATTGGAAGAAATGAAATTTCTTGTCAGAGAGCTTCCAATGCGGCTTGAAAAACGCATGGCCTGTTTTCCTGAAAACCAAGGCAATAGAGCTTATCTAAGGAGGATTGACCCGGGCGAGATTGATTATTTAGTGCGTTCATCTTTAGATGAACATGCCGCGCCAATTTCAATAATATTATACGCAAGTTTTCTGAAAAATCGTTTGCCTTGGGTATTTGATATCTCCCAGGCTGTTTATAATACAATTATGAGTGGCAATACTGCTGCGGCACGTCATGCATGTAAAACTGCCGTCAATATAATTAAGCGCACAATGTCTGGTGAACTTGGACGATCTTTCAGCTCCCATAGCATGGAATCCGAACATCTGTTAGATCTCCTGCGACACTCAATAATGAACTGCATGGAATATCTCGATATGGATATAAACAAAAAAATTTCTTCAATAAAAAACAAAAAATAACTTAACCTCCAGTTCGTTTTTTTTCTTACCCCAGCTCAAACGTCGTGACCCCGTAAACCAAGTTCAGATTCACGTGCGGGGCATGGCCGTCATACATGCGGGCGGTCTCGAACACGGGCCTGAGCCGGTGGTTCTCGGCCAGGGCCATGCCCTCGGTGTGCGGGGCAGGCACGTCCAGGAACACCGGCCCGCTGCCTGCCGCAGCCTTGAGCCCCAGGAAGATCGCCTCGGCCGCGGCCGGGTCCCGGGCATACAGCGGCCCGATCTTGTGGCCCGTGCCGCAGGGCCGCAGCACCCCGAACCCGTCCAGCCCGTCCCTGCCGTCCACGGCCAGGGCCGTGGCCCCCGGGGCCGCCAGCCAGGCCCGCAGGAACACCGCGCGCTCCTCGGGAAAGGTCTCTCGGTCCAGGGCCAGGGCAGCCGGGAAATCCGCGCCCGTCATGGGCCGCACCTGCTCCGGCCCCCCGCCCCCGCCCTCGGCCTGGAAGCGCAGGCTCTTGTAGGCCGTGCGGAAGCCCGAGCGGCCGTAGTTCTCCTGCTGGGCCAGCACCGCGTCCAGGCCCGTGAGCCTGCCCTCCAGGTGAAACAGGGCGCGGGACCAGAGGTGATGGCCGTAGCCGTGGCCGCGCTGGTCCGGGGCCACGATGTACAGGCCGATGAAACCGAAGCCCGCGCCGTAGCGCACGGCCGAGATGCAGCCCACCGGGCGGCCGTCCTTCTCGGCCACAAAGAAGCCCTCCGGGTCCGCGGCGAAAAACGGGTCCGCATCGGAAAGCCCCGGGTTCCAGCCCTCGCTGGCGGCCAAGTCGAGCGCCCAGGGCAGCTCCGCGCGGGTCATGCTGCGGACCGCGAGCCCCTTCACGGCTTGCCTCCGTTCCTGATGGTGATTTCGGGCAGGTTTCTCACGTGGATGTCGCGCTGCGGGAAGGGAATCTCGATCCTGTGGGCCAGGAAGCGCTCCCAGATGGCCAGGTTGACCTCCGTGGTCAGGCCCAGGAGCCCGTTCTCCGGGTCCGCGATCCAGAAGCCCACGGTGAGGTTCACGCTGTTGTCCCCGAAGTCCGTGAGGTGCGCCTTGGGCGGCGGGTCCTTGAGCACGCGGGACACCGAGGCCGCGGCCTCCTCCAGCAGGCGCATGGCCAGGGGCACGTCCGCGTCGTAGGCCACGCCCACGGGCACCGAGAACCAGAGCCTGCGGTCCGTGCGGGTCCAGTTGATGACCTGGCCGCTGATGAGGTCCTCGTTGGGCACCAGGATGTCCTTGCCGCTCAGGGTGCGCAGCAGGGCGTAGCGGGCGCTCAGGGTCTGGATGGTGCCCACGTTGCCGCCCAGCTCGATGATGTCGCCGGGCTTGATGGACTTGTCCAGGAGCAGGATCACGCCGGACACCAGGTTGGAGAAGATCTTCTGGAGCCCGAAGCCGATGCCCACGCCCACGGCCCCGCCCACCACGGCCAGGCTGGCCAGGCTCACGCCCATGCTGGACAGGGCCAGGAGCGCGGCCACGGCGTAGAGCCCGAAACGCGCGCCCTTGGTCAGCAGCACGCGCATGGACGGGGACAAGTGCTCGGCCCGGGCCGCCCGGCTCTCCACGAAACGGGACACCAGCACCGCGGCCTCCAGGGCCAGGACCAGGACCACCACGGCCTGGAGCACGCCCAGCACCGAGACGCGGACCTCGCCCAGGCTCACGGCCAGGGAATCCAGGAGCCGCATGGCGGGCTTGAGCAGGCCCACGGCGTTGAGGGCCGCCGCCGACCAGATGAGCACCGAGACCAGTCCGGCCCAGAAGCGGTCCTCCATGGGCGCGGTGACCAGGGCGATGAGCACCCAGGCCAGGCTCAGGGAGGAGACCACGACCAGGAGGTAGGCGGGCTGGTGCAGAGCCTCGAACCCGGCCGCGGCCAGGCCGCTCAGGAAGGCCAGGAGAAAGGGACGCAGCGAACGGCCCAGGTTGCGGAGGAAGGAAGCCAGGCCCGGCGAGGCCGGGCGCTCCATCCAGGCCGAAACCCGCGCCCGCACCAGGCCCCAGAGAAACCAGGAGAGGACCGCGGCGGCCAGGATGGCCACGGCCTGCATGGCCCCGGCCAGAGACAAAAGGTTGGCTTCCAGCCAGCGCCAGACCTCGGACAGGACGCGTTCCAGGGAAACGGGATTCATGCGGTCTCCTACAGGCCCAGGAGGACCCCGGCGAAAAGCAGGATGGCCACGAAGCCGTTCAGGGTGAAAAAGGCCAGGTTGACCCGCGAAAGGTCGTCCGGCCGGATGAGCCGGTGCTCGAACCAGAGGATGGCGCCCACGGCCGCGGCCACCAGGAAATAGGGCCAGCGCAGGCCGCCCGTGATCCCGGCCAGGAAGAAGAGCGCCGCGGCCGCCAGGTGGACGTTGCGGGCCAGGGGCAGGGCCTTTTCCAGGCCGAAGCGCGCCGGGATGGAGGAGAGCCCGTGGGCCGTGTCGAAGTCCTTGTCCTGGGAGGCGTAGAGGATGTCGAAGCCGCCCACCCAGAGGGTCACGGCCAGGGCCAGCAGGAGCCAGGTCCAGGCGAATTCCGGTCGCAGGCTGATCCAGCCCGCGATGGGGGCCAGGCCCAGCACCGAGCCGAGCACGAAGTGGCAGAGCCAGGTGAAGCGCTTGGTCAGGGAATAGAAGCCGGACCAGAGCAGAGCCGGCGCCGAGAGCTTGAGGCAGAGCGGGTTCATGAATGCGGTGGCGGCCACGAAGACCGCGGCGCAGCCCGCGGCGAAGCCCAGGGCGTAGCGCCTGCTCAACGCGCCCGTGACCAAGGGCCGGTCCTGGGTACGCGGGTTCCGGCGGTCGATCTCCAGGTCCAGGATGCGGTTGGCGGCCATGGCGAAGGAGCGCACCGCCACCATGGCCAGGGTCAGAAGCAGCAGGGGGCCCCAGCCGGGCCAGCCGCCCGCGGCCAGGAACAGGCCGGTGTAGGCGAAGGGCAGGGCGAAGATGGAGTGCTCCACCTTGACCATGCGCAGGGTCAGGAGAAAGGTGCTTGACATGAACGCTCCCAAGGGTTTGCCGTCTCCCCCGCTCTATCCTCTTCGCCCTGGTCTTGCAAATCGCGGCGGTTTCGGCGCACAATGGCGCTGAAACCCGGGAGGAACCCATGAGCAAGCAGACTGTGGTGGACGGGATGCTGGACAGCGGCGTCTTCGCCAGCCGGGCCGCGGCCGAGGCGGCCTACGACGCGGTGCTGGACGCCCTGGCCGAAGGCCTGGTCCAGGACGGGGACGTGGAACTGCGGCCCTTCGGCTCCTTCCGCGTGCGCGAGCGCAAGGCCCGCACCGGCCGCAACCCGCGCACCGGCGCGGCGCTCGCCATTCCGGCCCGCCGGGTGGTGGTCTTCCGCGCGGGCAGCGGCCTGCGCCGCGCGCCCGAGCAGGGCGAGGACTGGCTCGGCGTGCGCACCTACAGCCTGATCCTGGACTCCCAGGTACGCGAGATCAAGGCCTTCCTGAAACGCAGCCAGGCCAGGGAAAAGGCCGGCCGCCTGGCCAAGGAGGCCGCCGATGGCCTGCACCGCCTGGCCGACGAGGCCTCGGCCAGGCTCAAGGAATACGGCCAGGCCGGACGCCCGGCCTGGGCCGAGATCAAGACCGGCCTGGAGCGGGCCTACGGCGAGCTCAAGACCGCCTTTCTCAAGGCCAGGGACAAGTTCTAGGACGCGGACGGAGGCTTGGGCCGCAGCGGCCCGGAGCGGAGCAGGGCCTCGAAGTCCGCGGCGGACAGCGGCGGGGCGAAGAGATAGCCCTGCACCAGCCGGCACCCTGCCCCGCGCAGGAACTCCAGCTGCTCCAGGGTCTCCACTCCCTCGGCCACCACGGGCAGTCCCAGGCTGTCGGCCATGGAGAGCACGGTGCGGGCCAGGGCGCCGCCCCGGCCGCTCAGGTCGCCGATGCGCTCCACGAAACTGCGGTCCATCTTGATGGTCTGCAGCGGCAGGCCCGCCAGGTAGCTCAGGGAGGCGTAGCCCGTGCCGAAGTCGTCCAGGGCGAAGGACACGCCCTGGGTGCGCAGGATCTCCATGAGGGTCCTGGCGGCCTGAAAACTCTTGAGCACAGCGGTCTCGGTGATCTCCAGCTCAAGCTGCGCCGGGGCGAGCCCGGTGCGCTCCAGGATGCCGAAGACCTGGCCGGGCAGATCCATCTGCCGGAAGTGCTGGGCCGAGAGGTTGGTGGACAGGACCAGGCCCGGGAACCCGGCCTCGTTCCAACGCACGGCCTGGCGGCAGGCATCCTCCAGCACGTGGAAGTCGATGGCCAGGATGAGGCCGCTGGACTCGGCGAAGGGGATGAAGGCCGAGGGCGGCCGCAGGGTCCCGTCGGGCTCGCGCCAGCGCACCAGCGCCTCCATGCCCACGACGCGATTGATGGCGATGTCCACCTTGGGCTGATAGACCACGTGCAGGCGTCCCTCGGCCAGGGCCTGCCGCAGCTCGGCCTCCATGGTCAGGCGGCGCACTGCCTGGTCGTTGAGGTCCTTCTGGTACAGGGAGAAGGTGTTCTTGCCCTGCTCCTTGGCCCGGTACATGGCCAGGTCCGCGTTCTGGATGAGCCGCTCCGGGTCCTCGGCGTCCAGGGGATGCACCGCGATGCCCACGCTCACCCCGAGATAGACCTCGGAATTCTCCACGTGGAAGGACGTGCGCAGGGAGTCGATGAGGCCCTGGGCCATGCGCGGGAGATGGTCCACGCCCGAAAACCCCTCCACCACCACCGCGAACTCGTCCCCGCCCAGACGGGCCAGGGTGTCGGTGTCGCGCAGCACCCGGCTGAAACGCGCGGCAACCTCGCGCAGCACCTGGTCCCCGGCGGAATGCCCCAGGGAATCGTTCACGTGTTTGAAGTCGTCCAGGTCCAGCAGAAGCAGGCCCACCTGCCCGTCCTGGCGGGAGGCCGCACGCATGGCCCGGCTCAGGCGGTCCTGAAAGAGCTGGCGGTTGGCCAGGCCGGTGAGGGTGTCGTAGAAGGCCTGGCGCTCCAGCTGGCGCTCGGCCTCCTTGCGCTCGGAGATGTCCAGGACCGAGGCCACGGACAGTTCCGTGCCCGGGATCACGGACACGGTCATATAGACCTCGCGGACCTCGCCGCGGCGGGTGAGGACCCTGGTCTCGTAGTTGCGCGGGGCCAGATCCGGGCCCTTGCGGCGCATGGCGTGGTATTCCTCCATGCGCTGCCGGTCCTCGGGGTGGAAGAACCCGGGCCAGGGCCGGCCCAGAACATCGGCCTCGCCCGCGCCGCCCACCAGGCTGATGAACTCGTTGTTGGCCAGGCGGATGGTCTTGTCCGCCTCGATGAGGATGCTGGCCGTGCCGGTGTTCATGAACAGCGCGCGGTAGCGCTCCTCGGATTGGGTCAGGGCGTCCTGCGCGGCCTCCAGGGCGCTGATGTCCACAAAGCTTTCCAGGAGATAGGCGCGGCCTTTGAGCTCCACCCGGGCCACGCTCTTGAGCACGTCCACGGAGCTGCCATCGCCGCGCAATATCTTGGCCTTGAAGGATTCCCCGCTGTGGCCCTGGTCCAGGACCGGGCATTCCCCGTCGGCCTTGGGGCAGACGAAGCCGTGACAGGGCCGGCCCACGATCTCCTCGCGCGAAAGCCCGGTGAGTTCGCAGGCCAGGCTGTTCACGTCCGTCACCGTGCGCGACTCGGCCTCCACCAGCATCACGCCCACCTGAAGGGAATCCAGGACCTGCTTGAGAAAACGCTCGTTGTCCCGCAGGTCGCGGAGCATGCCGTCGATGCCCCGGGCCAGGCTGGACAATTCGTCGTCGCCCTCCAGGGACACGGGCCGGGGCGCCGGGTCGTGGGCTGCGGCCACCACCTGGCGCTCCAGCCGGGCCACCCGGGCCAGGACCTGGCGTTCCAGGAAGACCATGGTCAGCACGGCCAGGACCAGGCCGGTGAGGGCGATGGCCAGGAGGATGTCCCGGGTGGCCTGCTCCCCGGCCTTCTTGATCTCCCGCGGCGTGTGCACCACCAGCGACAGGGACGGGCTGCCGTCCAGGTCGGTGAGGATCTGCGCCGCGGATATCCTGGTGTCGCTCCACTCCAGTCCGTCCCTCTGGCCGCGCTCCAGGGCCAGGGGAAGCTGCACTATGTCCGAGAGCCGCGCGGCAAAGGCCGAGGTCACCAGCCTGCCCATGAGCAGCCAGCCGGCGGGGGGCCCCTCGCGGTTGCTGGTGAGCACGTGCTGGCAGGAAACCAGGAATATCCGGTCCGGCAGGACCATGAGCCCGGCAAAGGCCTGTCCCGTGAAATGCGGGGCTCCGGGCCGCACCCGCTGGCCCACGTATTCCCGGATGTTTTCCGGCACCTCGGCGTAGAGCCCGGCCAGGGGGTCCACATAGCCGCCCCAGACCATCTCGCCCCGGGCGTTGTAGATGAGCAGGATGTTCAGCTTCTGGGTCTGGAAGGTGTCCAGGGTCAGATTGGACTCGATGTAGGCGGAGGAAGGCGACTGGGCGAACTGGTAGGTGTCGTCCCACCAGGCCCAGTCCACGCACAGGGTCTTCAGGTCTTCGAGGCTGGAGTCCAGGGCGTTGCGGCCGCGCTGGAGGTTGTCCAGGGCCAGCTTCTGCTCCAGGGCGGCGAAGCGGCTCTGGAGCACGCCCCGGGACACGAACAGGAGAACCGAGACCACGAGACAGAAGATGAGGCCGATGATGGCCAGGGTGGATTTGCGCAACCCCCCGTGCGGAAAGGGCTGTTTCTCGATATCGCCGGACATTGCGGCAGAATAGCAGGCTCCCGGCGGGTCGGCTAGTATATTGTCACATCTCCCAGAGCGGAGTGAAGGCGAAGGCCTCCACGTCCACCAGCCCCTTGTCCGTGAGCTTGAGGGCCGGGATCACCGGCAGGGCCAGGAAGGACAGCAGGGCGAAGGGATTGCCATGGAAGGCCCCCATGGCCGGGGACAGGCTGGCGAGCAGCGCCTCCAGCCGCGCGGCGGTCTTCTCGAAGGGCGCGTCGCTCATGAGCCCGGCCAGGGGCAGGGGCAGGCTGGCCCGCACCCGGCCGTGCAGCGCGGCCACGAAGCCGCCGCCCAGACGCGCGACCTCCCTGGCCGCCAGGGCCATGTCCGCGTCGTCCTGCCCGGCCACGATGAGGTTGTGCGAGTCGTGGCCCACGCTGGAGGCCAGGGCCCCGGCCGCAAGCCCCAGGCCCTGCACCAGGCCCAGGCCCACGTTGCCCGTGCCGCGATGGCGCTCGATGACCGCCAGCTTGGCCAGGCCGCGGGCCGGGTCGGCCACGGGGCGGCCCTTGTCCAGGGTCGGCTCCAGCAGGCGCTTTTCCGTGAGGATCTGGCCCGGGATCACGCCGATGACCCGCACCCGGCCCCTGCCCTCGGGCAGCCGGAACAGTTCCGGCGTCAGTTCGGGCAGGCGCATGGTCCCGGGCGGTCTGGCCCCAGCCCCGCGGGGCAGGCGCAGGTCGCGCAGCCTGCGCCCGGCCAGGAAGACCTCGGCCACCTGGAAGCGCTCCAGGTCGTCCAGGACCGCCAGGTCGGCGCGGTATCCCGGGGCCACCGCGCCCCGGCCGCGCAGGCCGAAGTGGCGGGCCGTATTGACGGAGGCCATCTGCACGGCGCGCACCGGCGGCACCCCCGCGGCCATGGCGTGGCGCAGCTTGTGGTCCATGTGCCCGCGGTCGCGGATGTCCGTGGCCAGCAGGTCGTCCGTGGCCAGAGAGACGTTGGCCGCGTTGCACTCGTTGAGCGCCGGCAAGAGGTCGTCCAGGTTGTTCCCGCTGCTGCCCTCGCGGAACAGGACGTGCATGCCAAGCCGCAGCTTTTCCAGGGCCTCCGCGGGATTGGTGCACTCGTGGTCGCTGCCCGGCCCGGCCAGGACATAGGCGTCCAGGTCGCGGCCCGAGAGGAGCGGGGCGTGGCCGTCGATGGGCCGTTCCCCGGCGGCCAGGAGCTTGGCCAGGACCTCGGGGTCGCGGAAGAGCACTCCCGGAAAGTTCATCATCTCGGCCAGGCCCAGGATGCGTTCGGGGTAGGCCTCCAGGAAGCGGCGCACGTCCTCGGCCGAAAGCGCAGCTCCCGAGGTCTCCAGGTGCGTGGCGGGCACGCAGGACGGCATCATGAAGTAGAAGGTGAGCGGCGAGTCCGCGCTGGCCGCCAGCATGTACTCGATGCCCGCCGCGCCGAGCACGTTGGCGATCTCGTGGGGGTCGCAGACCACGGCGGCGGTGCCGCGCGGGGCCGCGGCCCGGGCGAACTCCTGCGGGCAGAGCAGGGTCGATTCGATGTGGATGTGGCTGTCGATGAGGCCCGGGACCACGTGGCGGCCGCCCAGGTCCAGCTCGGCCCGGGCCGCGCCGCCGTGCAGGCCCAGGACCAGGCCCCGGTCCACCAGGATGTCCGCGGGGTGGATCTCCCCCGAGAGCACGTTCACCAGGCGGGCGTTCCTGAGCACGAGGTCTGCCGGGACCTCCCCCCGGGCCACGGCGATGCGCCGGGCCAGCTCGTCCGTCGTGCGCGCCCGCTCCATGCGGACCTCCTTGTGCTGCTAGGCCACGTCCCAGGCCTGGCCCTGCGGGGTGTCCTTGACCTCCACGCCCAGGGCCGCCAGCTCGTCGCGGATGCGGTCGGAGGCTGCGAAATCCTTGTCCCTGCGCGCGTCCTGGCGCTCGGCCAGGCGGCGCTCCACCAGGGCCGGGTCGATGCCCTTGCGGCCCGCGCGGCAGGCCCGCAGCTCGGCCAGGAACTCCGCGGGGTCGCGGCCGAAGACCCCGAGCACCTTGCTCCAGGCCTCCAGGTCCGCGGCGATGCGGGTCCACAGCCCGCGCGCGCCCTCGGACTTGCGCAGGCCCTTGTCCTCAGCCAGGCGTCCGGCCAGGCGCACGGCGCCGAAGAGATGGCCCAGGGCCCCGGCCGTGTTCAGGTCGTCGTCCAGGGCCTCGCCGAACCCGGCCTCCAGGCCGTCCAGCTCCTGCACCAGTTCTTTCGGCGCGGGCGAGGCCGACCACTTGGCCTTGGCCAGCTCCTCGGCCATCTGCTGGCGCGCGGCATAGACCCGGCGCAGGGCCTTCTCGGCCTCCTCCAGGCCCTCGAAGGAGAAGTCCAGCGGGCTTCTGTAGTGCGAGGAGAGCAGGAAGTAGCGCAGGGTCTCGGGCAGGAACTTGTCCAGAATGTCGCGGATGGTGAAGAAGTTGCCGAGCGACTTGGACATCTTCTCGGAGTTGATCTGCACGAAGCCGTTGTGCACCCAGAAGCGCGCCAGCTCCGAGCCCGTGGCCGCCTCGGACTGGGCGATCTCGTTCTCGTGGTGGGGGAAGACCAGGTCCTGGCCGCCGCCGTGGATGTCCAGGGGCAGGGACATGTACTTCTCGCTCATGGCCGAGCACTCCAGGTGCCAGCCCGGACGGCCCGGGCCCCAGGGGCTTTCCCAGGACGGCTCGCCGGGCTTGGCCGCCTTCCACAGGGCGAAGTCCAGGGGGTCCTCCTTCTCCTCGCCGGGCTGGATGCGCGCGCCGGAGCGCAGGTCGTCGATGTTGCGGCCCGAAAGCTTGCCGTAGCCCGGGAAGGAACGCACCCGGAAATACACGTCGCCCGAGAGCGTGGTGTAGGCCTGACCGCGGGCGATGAGCTCCTGGGTCAGCGTGAGCATCTCCGGGATGTGTTCGGTGCACTTGGGCTCGATGTCCGCGCGCAGCACGCCCAGGCGGTCCATGTCCACGTGGAACTCGCGGATGTAGCGTTCGGCCACCTCCGAGGACTGCTGGCCCAGCTCGTTGGCCCGCTTGATGATCTTGTCGTCCACGTCCGTGAAGTTGCGCACGAAGAAGACCTCGAAACCCTTGCCGCGCAGGTAGCGCACGAGCACGTCGAAGACCACGGCCGAGCGGGCGTGGCCCACGTGGCAGAGGTCGTAGGCGGTGATGCCGCAGACATACATGCTGACCCGCTTGCCGTCCCTCGGGGCGAAGTCCTGTTTGGCGCGGGCCAGGGTGTTGTACAGTCGCATGTTCGTTCTCCGTTGTCGGTAGCGGGCCTCAGCGGGCCTCGATTTTCGCATTGAGCAGGGCGAGCGTCTCGGGCAGGTTGGCCTCGGCCGCGAGATAGAGCAGGGGCACCGGATCGGCCGGGGCCAGGGTCACGTCCAGCTCGCCCGGATCCCTGGCGAAGCGGCGCAGGGATTCCAGGGCCGCGGCGGCCGCGACGTTGCCGCGGGAGCGCGCGAGCGCCTCCTGGCCGGCCAGCCAGGCCTCCAGGCGGGAGGCGAGCAGGGTCTCGTCCACCCGGAACTGGGCCGCAGCCTGCCGCAAAAGGCGGCGCAGCAGGGAGCGGTCCGTGTAGCGCAGCTCCAGCCCGGCCAGGCTCGCCGCAAGATAATACCCGTCCAGAAAGCGGTCCATGTCCAGGTTGCCGAAGCGGCCCGAAAGCGCGGCCTCGAAGCCCTGGGCCTGGGACACGCGCAGGGTGCGCAGGTCCAGCAGGCGTTCCGCCGGATCGTAGCGGTAGGTCAGCTCCACCTCGCAGGCCGGGGCCTGCCAGCGCCAGACCGGGTCCTCGGCGGTGAAGCCGTGCAGCACCGCGTCGAGATGATAGGGCGTGGCGTGCTCCAGGTCCATGCCTCGGAACACGGCGCGCTCGGCCCGCAGCACAGGGCCGTCCGCCACCCGCGCCTCCACCCGGCGCAGGGCCAGGCCGCGTTCGGCCAGGTCCAGCTCAAGGCCGCCGTAAGTCACGTCCACCCTGGGCCGCAGGCCGTCCAGGGCCGCGTTCACCCGGCTCTCCAGCCAGGCCCGCAGCCCGAACCAGCCGCCCAGGCCCAGGAGCGCCAGGGCCAGGCAGATCCCCAGAAGGCGCTTGCCGCGTCCGCTCATGCGGCGCTCCGCGTGGCCGTGACCACGGCCACGGCCTTGATGCCCTTCTTCTCACCGGTGAAGCCCAGGCCCTCTTCGGTGGTGGCCTTGACGTTCACGCGCGAGCGCTCCAGGCCCAGGAGATGGGCCACGTTGGCCGCAATGGCCTCGCGGTGCGGGGCGATCTTGGGAATCTGGGCCACGATGGTCAGGTCGGCCTGCTCCAGGCTCAGGCCCGCGGCCTGGGCCATGGCGAGCGTCTCCTGGAGCAGCACGGCGCTGTTGGCCCCGGACCAGCGCGGGTCCGTGTCCGGGAAATGCAGGCCGATGTCCCCGCCGCCGAAGCAGCCGAGCACGGCGTCGGCCAGGGCGTGCAGGAGCACGTCGCCGTCCGAGTGGGCCACAACCTGGGGCGCGCCCGGGATGGGCACCCCGCCCAGGACCATGGGCCGCCCCTCGCCGTAGCGGTGCACGTCGTAGCCGTAGCCCACGCAGGGCCAGAGGCGCGTCTCGGCGCGCAGCAGGTCCAGGTCCGCGGGGGTGGTGATCTTCACGTTGCCCTCCTCGCCCGGCACCACGGCCACGGGGCAGAGTCCCTCGGCCAGGGCCGCGTCGTCCGTGGCCTCGGCCTCTCCGGCCCGGGCATGGGCCTCTTCCAGCAGGTCGCGGGCAAAGGCCTGGGGCGTCTGCACCAGGGCCAGCTCGCTACGGGCCAGGGTGCCCAGCACCCGGCCGCCCTCCACGCGTTTCACCGTGTCCTTCACCGGGCAGACCGGGATCACGGCCTGCTCCCCGGCGTCCAGGGCCGCGATGAGCCGCTGGACCAGGGCCGCGGAGGCAAACGGCCGGGCTGCGTCGTGCACCAGCACGAAGCCGCACTCCCGCGGCAGGGCGGCCAAGCCCAGGCGCACGGAGTCCTGGCGGCGCGGGCCTCCGGCCACGGCGGTCCAGGCCAAGCCCAGGCCGTCGGCGGCGGCCAGGGCGGCCACCCGGGCCTGCATGGCCTCCAGGTCCGCGGCCGGGAACACGAGCACCAGCCCGCGCAGCCGGGGCACGCGGGCCAGGGTCCGCGCCGAGCGCCAGAACAGGGGCACGCCGCCCGCGTCCAGGTATTGCTTGGGCCGGTCCAGACCGGCCGCGGCCAGGCGCGAGCCCGATCCGGCGGCCACGATGACGGCCCAGATGTCGCTTCGCTGGGACATGACTGCTCCGGAAAAGGGCGGCGGAGGAGGACGCTGCCTCCTCCGCCGCGGCCCTGAACAAACGGGAGCCGGACGATAAGCCGGGTTCTGTTCCCCTTGCGGGGCGGTCGTCATTCCTCTAGGGCGGCCGTTACCGGACGCCTCCAGCAGCCTACCCGGGGGCCTATGGCCGGGCCAGCCAGCCCCCCTATTTGGCCTTGCTCCGGACGGGGTTTGCCGAGCCGGCCGCGTCGCCGCGGCCGCTGGTGGGCTCTTGCCCCACCGTTTCACCCTTACCTCCCGGCGAACCGGAAGGCGGTCTGTTTTCTGTGGCACTGTCCGGGGATCGCTCCCCCTGGGCATTACCCAGCGCCCTGCCCTGCGGAGCCCGGACTTTCCTCCCCGGCCCTTGCGGGCCGCGGCGACGACCTGTCCGGCTCCCTTCTCAAACTAATGCCTGCCGCCGCAAGCGCAAGCGGCCTATTCTTCCTCGTCCTGCGCCGCGGCGGCGTTCGGCTCGGGCATGTGCTCGAGCCAGTAGATGAGCCGCTGGCAGTTGGGGCAGGCGATGATCTGCTTGCCCTTCTGCAGGTCGTTGTAGGTCTGCGGCGGGATCATGATGTTGCAGCCCGAGCACACGCCGCGGTCCACCGGCACGATGACCGGGTGGGCGATGCGCGCCCGGATGAACTCGTAGCGGCCGAGGATGGGCGGCGGCACGACCTTGCCGGCCTTCTTGCGCTTCTTGTCCAGGGACTCCACGCGCTTGCGGGCCTTGCCCAGACGCTCCTCCAAGGTGGCGGTCTTGGCCTCGTACTCGGCGCGCAGGCCGTCGGCCTCGGCGTCCAGGTCCTTGAGGGACTCCTCCTGGCGGGCGATCTCCTCCATGATGGCGATCTTCTCCTCTTCGCGCATGCGGTTCACACGCTCAAGGCTGTCCATCTCGCGCATCATGGCGTGGTATTCCTTGGTGTTGCCCACCATCATGAGCTTGTTTTTGCTCTTCTTGATCTTGCCCGCGTCCTCCTCGATCTCGAACTCGAGCTTCTTCTGCTGGCCCCGCAGAATCTCCAGGCGTTCGTTGATCTGCCCCTGGCGCTCCTTGACCGCGGCCACCCGGCCTTCCAGGTCCGAGAGCTCCAACGGCGCCTGCCTGATCTCGCCCTCGAGCAGGATGATCTCGTCGTCCACCGCCTGGAGCACGATCAACTGTTCAATCTGCTTCTGATACATAGGTCCCCTCTTTAGTCCCCGGACCACGCCCTCGCGCGGCCCTGCGTATTGGAACGCGGGCGGCGGACCGCCCGCGCGATTCCCTCATGCCCCGGCCCGGAAGCGGAAGGGGTCGGTTCCCTCGAAGAAGCGCACCTGCACGTCCCCGGCCAGGGAGGCCAGCTCCGCGGCGAAGCGGCGCATCATCTCCTCTTCCAACGCGAAATGTCCCACATCCACCACCAGCAGCCCGGCCTCCAGGGCCGCGTGATGCTTCACGTCGCCGGTGACGAGCACGTCCGCCCCGCCGGCCTGGGCCAGGTCCATGAGCGAGGAGCCCGAACCCGGACAGTAGGCCACCCGGCGCACGCGCCCGGCCTCCGGCCCGCACAGGGCCAGGGTCCGGCCGCGGCAGAGCTCCTGGATCCGGGCCAGGAAGGCCTCCAAGGCCATGGCCTTGGGCAGGTCGCCGATCTCGCCGAAGCCCGCCTCGCGGGCCGCGTTCTCCAGCCTGGACACGAACCATTCGGTCCCGGCCGGGACCAGAGCGGCCGCGGCCTCGCGCAGGGCGGGCCAGGCCGTCTCTTCGCAATACAGGCGCAGTTCCCCCGGAATGGACTGGACCCGCCGCAGACCGGGCATGGCCTCCAGGGAGGCCAGGGAACGGGCGGGCAGGGGCCGGGGCAAGGCCGCCCCGGCGGCCAGCAGGCGGCCGTCGGCCGAGGGCTCCAGCACGGCGCGGTTGACGAGGCCCAGCTCGTCGCCCAGCCAGCGGGCCGGGCCGTCCGGGCGGGCGTCCAGGGAGGTGTGGGCGGCGTAGAGCCAGGCGTTCTGGGAGAGGATCAGGCGGAGGATGTCGAGGGTGCGGCCGGGGGTGCTGGGGAGTTCGGGCTTGAGGAACAGGGGGTGGTGCGAGAGCACCAGATCCGCCCCCCAGTCCAGGGCCCGGGCCACGATGTCGGGCTCGGGGTCCAGGGTCACGGCCGTCTTGCGGATGCGCTTTTCAGGCCCGGCCACCTGGACCCCGGAATTGTCCCAGTCGCTGGCCAGGCGTTCCGGGGCCAGCGCCCGGATCAGGTGCAAAAACGCATGGATGTTCATGCCCTGCAAAAACCAGGATGCTCCCCGAGGTTTTCCCCTGGGGAGCATCCTGATCCTCCTGTGAGTGACGAGGCGTCGAATTTACCAAGCGTGGCGTTCTGTACCGGCAAGGTGCTTCCTTTGGTGGGCCAACCAGGATTCGAACCTGGGACCATCCGGTTATGAGCCGGGGGCTCTGCCAACTGAGCTACTGGCCCGAACAATGTTCGAGCAGGGAAAAATAGCCGAGGGTTCCTGGGATGTCAACGCCGCGAAGCGGGGGGCTGATCCCTCGACCAGAGATCGAGTTACAATTACGTTATTTTTTGTTGTTGCAACATTGCTCCAATTTACAGAATTCGACATAAACAGCATGGTGCGTTTGGGAAAAAATCCCGGATTCTCCTGGGTTCCCCGGGATTGGCCCGGTCCTTGCTATCCCCGGGTACCACTTTCGTCGCGAGGCCCCCATGTCCGAATGCCGCACGATCCTGCCCTGCAACGCCCCGGCCGCCCTGGCCGAGGGCTTTGGCCGGCTCCTGGAGAACATTCCGGATCCCGCGGCCCTGCTGGGCGGGGGACGGCTGCTGGTCCTGGCCAACGAGACCTTTCTCCAGGCCTTCGGCAAGGAGGCCGCGGCCCAGGACGCCGACCCCCTGCTCCTGGCGGCCTCCATCGCCGACCGCCGCAACCTGGAGCAGTTGCTGCGCAGCCCCTCGGGCGCGCGGCGGCTGCGCGTGACCCTGAAGACCGGACGCAAGACCGCGCCCTTCGAACTCACGGTCACGCCCCTGGCCGAGGAGCACAGCCTGCTCCTTTTGCGCGATTTGAGCGCCGTGGCCGCCCTGGAGCGTTCCGAGCGGCGCTACCGGGACATCTTCGACAACGCCGTGGAGGGCATCTTCGTGACCACGCCGGACGGCCGCTACGTGGACGCCAACCCGGCCCTGGCCCGCATGTACGGTTTCGACTCGCCCTCGCACCTCAAGGACCACTTCAACGACATCGCCTCCCAGCTCTACGTCCAGCCCGGCCGCCGCGACGAGTACATGGCGCTCATGAACGAGTTCGGGGCCGTGTTCGGCTTCGAGTCCGAAATCTACCGCAAGGACGGCAGCACCATCTGGATCACGGAGAACTCCCGCGCCGCCTTCGGTCCCGACGGCAAGGCGGAGTGCTACGAGGGCACGGTGGTGGACATCACCGAGCGCAAGCGCGCCCAGGCCGAGATTGAGACCCAGCGGGCCTATTTCCGCCAGCTTTTCGAGAGTTCGCCCCAGGCCATCGTGCTCATCGGCCCCGACGGCCGCATCGTGGACGTGAACTCCGGCTTTGAAACCCTCTTCGGCCACGAGGCCCACGCCGTGCGCGGCAAGCTCAACCGCGACCTGGTGGTGCCCAAGGACTTGGCTTTCGAGGCCGAGAACTTCAACCGCACGGTCCTGGCCGGGCAGCCCATCCAGAGCGAGACCGTGCGTCGCCACCGCCTGGGCCGCCTCATCCCGGTCTCGGTCATCGGCTACCCCATCCGCGTGGGCGGGCACATCGCGGGCGTGTTCTACATCTACACCGACATCACCCAGCGCAAGGAGTTCGAGCAGCAGCTGGCCCACCAGGCCTTCCACGACGCCCTCACCGGCCTGCCCAACCGGGTGCTCTTCCTGGAGCGCGTGGAGCGCGCCGTGGAGCGCGCCAACCGCCGCGACGACTACCGCTTCGCCGTGCTCATGGTGGACCTGGACCGCTTCAAGCTGGTCAACGACTCCCTGGGCCACCAGGCGGGCGACAAGCTGCTCATGGCCGCGGCCCGGCGCATGGAGTCCTGCGTGCGCGCCGTGGACACCGTAGCCCGCCTGGGCGGCGACGAGTTCGCCCTGCTCCTGGAGGAGTACACCAGCCCCCACGACGTGACCCGCGTGGCCCAGCGCATCCACGAGATCATGACCAGGCCCTTCAGCGTGGACAACAACGACGTGGTCTGCGGGGCGAGCATCGGCATCGTCATGAAGACCAAGAGCTACACCCAGGCCGAGGACATCCTGCGCGACGCGGACATCGCCATGTACCGCGCCAAGTCCCAGGGCAAGGCCCAGTACAAGGTCTTCAACAAGAAGATGCACGAGCAGGCCACGGAATTCCTCCAGCTGGAATCCGAGCTGCGCGAGGCCCTCATGAACGAGGATCTGGCGGTCCACTACCAGCCCATCGTGGCCGTGACCGACCAGCGCCTGCGCGGCTTCGAGGCCCTGGTCCGCTGGAACCACCCGCGCCGCGGCCCGGTGTCCCCGGCCCGCTTCATCCCGGTGGCCGAGGAGACCGGCCTCATCCTGCGCCTGGGGCAGTGGGTCCTGAACAAGGCCTGCGGCCAGATGCGCCAGTGGCGCGACAGCCACCCCGGGGCCGCGCAGCTGACCATGAGCGTGAACATCTCCAGCCGCCAGCTCATGCAAAAGGATTTCCTGGAGATGATCTGCCAGGCCCTGGAGAAGAACAGCCTGCCCGCCAACGCCCTCAAGCTGGAGCTCACCGAAAGCTCCCTGCTCCAGGAATCCCGCTCCTGCATGGACACCCTGCGCGGGCTCAAGTCCCTGGGCGTGCGTCTGGCCGTGGACGACTTCGGCACGGGCTATTCCTCGCTGAACTACCTCCAGCGCCTGCCCATCGACACGCTCAAGATCGACCGCTCCTTCATCAGCGCGGAGAGCAACCACGAGATCGTGCGCACGATCATCGCCCTGGCCCGCAACCTGGGGCTCTCCGTGGTGGCCGAGGGGGTGGAGCGCGAGGACCAGCTGGCCCGGCTGCTGCGGGAGAACTGCGACGAGGCCCAGGGCTTCATGTTCTCCAAGCCCGTGGACAGCTTCAACGCCGGGCGCCTGGTGGCCAAGCTTTTGGAATCTAGCGGGAATCCCGGATCCGCTGAATGAGGGCCGTGGTGGAATAGCCCGGCAAGAGCGGCAGGGAGACCACCCGGCCGCCGCCGGCCTCCACCGCCTCGCGGCCCACGATGCGCTCCACGGGCCAGTCCCCGCCCTTGACCAGGACCCGCGGCCGCACCGCGGTGATGAGCCGAAGCGGCGTGTCCTCCTCGAAGAGCACCACGTAGTCCACGCTCTCCAGCCCGGCCAGGACAAAGGCCCGCTCCCGTTCGCCCACCACGGGCCGCTCCGGCCCCTTGAGCCGGCGCACCGAGGCGTCGGAATTGAGCCCCAGCAGGAGCCCCTGGCCCAGGGCCCGGGCCCGCGCCAGCAGGTCCACGTGGCCGGGATGCAGGATGTCGAAACAGCCGTTGGTGAAGACCAGCTCGAAGTCCGGCCCCAGGGCGCGGCGGCGCTCCAGGAACGCCTCCAGGCCGAGGACTTTCTCGTGCGCCAGGGCGGTGTTCATCAGGGCCTCGGCCGCAGGTTGGCGCCCAGGCCCAGCAGGGTGAGCCCGAGCCAGTCCAGGCCGAATTCGAGGGCGGCCTCCTCGTCGGCCAGGATGCGCTCCTGACGCCAGGGCTCCAGCTCCAGGCGGTCGAAGACCTTCATGTCCCGCAGGAAGCGCTGGAAATCGTCGGGCTGGTAAAGCGCCAGGAAGACCATGCTCATGCGCCGGGAATCCAGGCCCCGCCCGGCCGCGCGCCAGGCCGCGGCCAGCTGCATGTAGCGGTCGTTGGCCCGGTTGTAGGGCTCCAGGCCCTGGTCCTGCAGCCACTGCGCCGCGGTCCACTGCCGCTCTTGCTCGAAACCCCGGCAGTGCGGCTCGCGCACCACGAAGAACTGCTCCAGGATCTCGCCTTCCGGACCCGGCCGCGTGGCCCGGCCCAGGGGATAGGTGCGGCAGGCCCCGGGCCGGTCGGCATAGACCGAGCAGCCCTCGGGCCGCACGAACGGGCAGGAGCGCTTCTCGTCGTCGCCCATGCGCAGGCGCATCTCGGGCAGGCCCGTGTCCCGGCGCTGGGAGACCTCGCCCAGGTTCTCCACAAAGACCCGGCTGGGCAGGCCGCCCAGGCCGCGGCGCAGGCGCAGCGCGTCGTAGGGCGTGAGCACGAGGTTCAGGTCCCCGCAGCAGGCGTTGAAGCAGGGCACGCCCGGGTGGCAGGCGAAGCCGAAGGTTTCGCCCGGTTTGAGCTCGGGCAGGCTGTCGAGGAATTTCTGGGTGGCGTCCTGGGTCATGATCCTTCCTTAGCGTTGCTCCAGCAGCTCAAGCCGCGCCAGCAGGTCGTCCAGGAGCCGGTCCCGGTCCGCGCGCAGGGCGGACTCCATCTCGGCCCGCGGGTGCATGGCCTGCATCTTGAATTTGTTGCCCAGGGCGTTGCCCAGTTCGGCCGCGGACTGGCGGCTGGCCGCGCCGGTGCGCTTCCTGTGCCGCACGGCCAGGTGGCCCTGATATACGGCCAAGCCCCCCGCCCGCGCAAGGCGCAGGTCGTGCTCCACGTCGTCGTACTGGGAGGGCGAAAGGTGCAGGGCGAAGCCGCCGCTCTGGGCCAGGGCCGCGACGCGGAACAGGTGGCAGCAGCCGGTTACGGACACGCAGGGCCGGACATAGGCGAACTGGCCCAGGTCCAGGGTCTGGATGTGCAGGTCCGAGAAACGGAAGTCGTCGGGCTGCGCCGGGTCCGGGGTTGCGGGCAGCACGGGGTGGAGGTCCGCGCTCTGGATGCGCCGGGGCTCGGCCGCGTCCACCACCTTGCAGCCCCAGACCGCGGCGTCGGGCCGCCCGACCACGGCCGCGCCCAGGCGGCCCAGCCAGTCCGGCGGCACCAGGGCGTCGTCGTCCAGGTACAGGGCGAAGTCCGCCTGCCGCACCTCAGGCCGCGCGGCCAGCCAGTTGCGGGCCGCCGCCGCGCCCACGTTCACGGGCAGGTCCAGGCGCACCAGACGTTCCCCCGCGCGCTCCTGCCAAGCGTCCAGCACCTGGGCCGTGGCGTCGGTGGAGCCGTTGTCCAGCACCAGGACCCGGGCCTGGCCCAGGTCCGAGGCCCAGAGCGCGGCCAGGGTGGCGTCCAGCTCCGCGGCCTTGTTCCAGGAATAGAGAAGCACGGCCAGGGACCCTGGCAGGGGGGCCAGGGCCTGGTCGCGGCTCAGGGCCAGGTCCGCGGCCAGGAGCGCGGCGCTGCTCTGCCAGGGGGCCTGCTCCAGGCAGCGGCGGTACAGGGCCAGGGCCTCTCCGCGGTCGCCCAGGGTCCGGGCGCAAAGGCCCTGCTGGAGCAGAAGGGCCGGGCCCAGGGCCTGGCCCGCGGCCGCGAAATGCCGTCCCGCCGCCTCGAACCGGCCGTCGAAAAAAGCGGCCTGCCCGCGCACGGCCTCCAGGGCCGGGGCCAGTTCCGGAGCCAGGGGCCGGGCCAGGGTGTGGGCCAGCCATTCGGCGTCGTTCTCGAAAAGCGCCAGGGACACGGCCTGGCCCAGCCAGAACAGGCCATGGCCCGCGTCCAGGCGCTGGCCCAGGAAGCGTCGCAGGGCCGGGATGTCCCGCGTGCGGGTCAGGTCCTCGTAGCCGCCCAGGTCCGCGGGCCGGTTCCAGTCCCGGGCCAGGGCCGCGGCCAGACGCTGGGCCTGCGCAGGCAGGGCGGAAAAAAGCTGCGGCGCGTGGAGCAGCTCCCCGGCCAGGGCGCCGTCCAAGGGGTCCTCGGCCAGGGCCGCCAGGACCAGGTCCGGGGCCAGGTGCGGGGCCGAGGCCAGGGCCGCGCGGGCGGCGGTCAGCAGGTGCCCGTGGCCGCAGGAGCCCAGCAGGAGCACGTCCCGCAGGGCCGGGTCCAGGCCGCGCCAGAAGGCGCTCAGGGGGTTGGCTTGTCCGGGCATCCGCGCTCCCCGGTTTCTGGGAAGGGCACCGACGCCGCCAGCTCCTCCACGGCCAGGGGCGCGCAGGGCCGCTCCCCGGCATAGACCCGCACCAGGTTGCGGCCCTTGGTCCGGTTGTCCAGGAGCTCGCGCACCAAGCGGCGGTTGATGCGGCCCATGTGCAGGCGCTTGAGCGGGTCCCGGGCCAGGGCCGCCACGGCCTCGGCCAGGCAGATGGCGTCCTCGGAGTCGCAGAGCAGGCCGTTGACCCCCGGCCGCACCAGCTCGGGAATGCCGCCCACGGCCGTGGCCACCACCGGCAGCCCGGCCATGAAGCCCTCCAGGAGCACGTTGGGCAGGCTTTCCTGGCGCGAGGAGAGCACGAGGATGTCGGCCCGGGCCAGCTCGGCCTGGACCTCGGCGTGGGAGATGGGGCCGGTGAGCCGCAGGCGGGACAGGGCCGCCGGGCTCAGGCCCTCCACCAGACCCGCGGTGCGGCTCGCGCCGCAGGCCACGAACTCCATGTCCTTGGCCTTGCCTGCTCCCTCCAGCAGGGCCAGCACCTCCAGGAACACGTCCAGGCCCTTGGCCGGGGCCTCGTTGCCCACGTAGATCACGCGCACCCCGCGCTTGGCGCGCAGGGGCGGCTCGCCCGGGTCCGTCCCCTGGTCCAGGAAGGAGTTATAGACCACGGAGAGCCGGAAGCCGGGCGCCCCGTAGCGCCGCAGCACCCGGGCGCAGGCCAGGGAGTTGCAGAGGTAGCCGTCCGAGAGCAGGGCCCAGAGCGCGGCCAGGGCGTTGGGCTTGAAGATCACGCCGCGGTTCATGAAGAGCCGGTAGCGTGCGCCCAGGAAGCGGGCCAGGATGGCGGGCTTGTAGGCCTTGTTGTGGAACACGTGGACCACGTCGATGGCCTGTTCGCGCCAGGCCGCCCGGAAGAAGCGGGCCGTGTCCCAGACCCGGCGGAAGCCGTCCCAGGGCAGGATGCGCGCCCCGGCCCGTTCCAGGGGTTCGCGCAGCACGGACTCCGGAGGCACCGCGGCCAGCACGGAAAGGCCCATGCCGGCCAGGGCCTGGGCGTTGTTGATCATCTGGCGGCTGCCGCCCGAGAGCTTGTCGGAGTCCGTGGCCAGGAGCACGGTGCGGATCTCGGGCCTCTTGCGGAAGAACTTGAAGAAGACCCTTGCGGACAGGCTGTTGCCGTACATGGCCAGGCGCGCGCGCACCCAGGCCGGGGTCTTTTTCATGCCCACGCCCAGGCGCTTGAGCCGGAAGGGGTCCGTGCCCGGGGCGTTGGGGCCGCGCTCCAGGTTGAAGGCCCCATCGAAGCCCGCGGCCCGCAGCTCCTCCTCGCTCACGGCGTCGAACTGGCCCCAGGGCCAGCAGAAGAGCTGGGGGCCGCCGCCGTTGATCCCGGCCAGCCGCTCCAGGCTCTCCCGGAACTCGGCCCGGCAGAAGGCCCGGCGCTCCTCCACGGAGCGCAGCCGGAAGAGCGTGCCGCCCCCATCGGCCACGGGCCAGAATCCGTCATAGACCAGGGCGCTGCCCACCTCGAAGCAGGGCAGACCCGGCCTGGGCTCGGCATAGATGCCGCCCGCCGACCAGTGGCCGCCCCGGCCCAGGGTCTTGCGCGGGCACAGGTTGCGGAACGCGCCCTGGTGGCGGCGGCCGTGGGCCTGGACATCCATGCCGAAGTCCTGGACCAGGGCCTTGAGTTCGGACTCGTTCATGAACTGGGACGGGTCCCCGGCCAGGGCCTGGCGGAAGGAATCGGGCAGGGAGAGCAGGACCGGGGCGCTTTTCGGGCCGCGGGCCGGGCCGGGCCGGGTGAAGTCCGTGAGCGCGAAGAACACGCCGGTCATGCCGTACTTGCGCAGCAGGGGCGCGGCCACCAGCCAGTTGGAAAGGTGCCCGTCGTCGAAGGTGATCACGCAGGACGGCCCGGCCAGGGGCTGCTCGCCCCGCACGTAGGCCAGAAGGTCGCGGCACCCGATGGTGCGGTAGCCCGCCCTGTGGATGGCCTGGAGATGGGCCTCGAACAGCGCGGGCGTGTGGCCGTCCACGTCCGAGACGTTGTGGTAGCAGAAAACCGGGACACTGCGCATCACGAACTCGCTCCCGGCCCGCAGGCCCCGGCGGGCAGGGCCTGGCCCACGGCCCGGGCAAAGGCTTCGCAGCCGGTCTTGTTGAACTGGTCCCAGGCGCGGGGGCCGTGGATCAGGGCCTTGGCGGCCGCGGCGCGCAGCCCCGGCCGGGTGTCGATGAAATCCAGGCCGCTGGCCCGGGCGAAATCCCGGAGACGCGCGGCCACGGCGTCGCTGGCCGCGGCCACCTGCTCCGGAGTGAAGCGCCGCTCAGGCTCGTCCCGGGTCTGGACCTGGCCGGACAGGGCGTAGCAGCTGAGCGGCGCGGGCACATAGACCAGGACGCAGCGCGTGCCCTTGAGCGCGTCGCGGATGTAGAGCGCGCTCTGCTCGAAGACGAACAGGCAGTCGTCCAGGTCCGGGGCGTCCAGGGGCGGCCCCTGGAGCCGGTCCGGCAGGCTCCGCTCCCGGCCGCCGACCATGGCGGCGTTCACGGTCCCGGACGGCGGCGCGGGATCCGGATCAGAGAAGTTGCGCGTCAGGCGGCGCCAGACCTGGTCGCGCAGGGAGCCGAACACGAGATTGGCGAACAGCAGCGTGTCCCCGGGCCGCTCCGGACGGCCCGAGGCCTGCTCCGCCACGAGCCCGTCCAGCACGCCCCGGAAGACCCCGGGCCGGCGCAGGGAGTCGTGCGGATGCTGCGGCAGGAAGCGCTGGTCCAAAAAACGCCGGTTACCGGCCAGGTCGTCGGCCTCGGAGAAGAACAGGAGCAGGCAGCCGGGGTCGGGCACGGCCAGGCCCAGGCGGCGCAGGGCGCGCAGGTTTTGCAGGGGCTCCAGCACCAGGCCTTCCACGCTGCCCGCGCCGCTGCGGCCGAAGCCGACCACGTCGCGGCCCAGGGCCTCATGGAGCAGGTGCGCGGTGTGGGTGCGGGCCATGGGGTCGCCGCCCTGGCTGACGAGCCGGCCGTCCTGGCCCTGGGCGCAGCTGTCCCCGGCCAGGGCCAGGTAGCCAGGCCGGGGCAGGAGCCCGCCCTTGGAACTCTGGCCGGGCAGGCTCACGGCGCGGGGAAAGGCCGCGAACAGGGCCTGGGGCAGCCGGGGCAGGAGCAGGGGAAAGACCAGGAACTCCACGAGCGCGTACACCAGGCCCACGCTCGCGAGCAGCAGGAGCAGTTTGGTCTGTTTCTTGGGCATGTCGGGTGGTCCGGCCCATGTGGTAGCAGATGCGCAGTCCCCGGGCAAGGCGCGGGCCTTGTGATACTTGGGCCGCACATATTGAAATGCGCGGACCAAGCAGTTAGAGACATGAACATGCCGGAGCGGACCATCCTCTTCATCGCCGAACCCCAGGCCGTGTCCAGCGTGTTTCCCACGCTCAAGGAGGCCGGGGTGCAGGCGGGGCTGGCCGACACCCTGGCCGGGGCCCTGAACTTCATCAAGAAGACCGGCCCGGCCCTGGTCTTTTCCCGGCCCTCGCTCCAGGGCTACTCGGCCCAGGACCTCCTGGCCGAGGCCGGGGACGGCTTTCCGCCCGTGATCATCTTCACCAAGAACGGCTCGGCCGAGGAGGCCCAGCGCTTCCTGGACCTGGGCGCGCGCGACTACTGGCTGGAGCCCCTGGTCTGGGACAAGATCCGCCTGGCCCTGCCGCGCCAGGCCCCGGAACCGGCCGCCGAGCCGGAGCCCGAATCCCCGCGCCCGGTCAAACCCTCCTCGGCCCCGCGCTTCCAGGTCATCGGCAAGCACCCGGCCGTGCTCCGCGTCCTGGCCCTGGCCCGCCAGGTGGCCCGCTCCAAGGCCACGGTGCTCATCTCCGGCGAGTCCGGCACGGGCAAGGAGATGTTCGCCCGTTTCCTGCACCACAACTCGGACCGCGCGGACAAGCCCTTCGTGGCCATCAACTGCGCGGCCCTGCCCGAACACCTCCTGGAGTCCGAACTCTTCGGCCACGAGAAGGGGGCCTTCACCGGGGCCATCAACCGCAAGCTCGGCCGCTTCGAGCTGGCCGACGGCGGCACCCTGCTCCTGGACGAAATCTCGGAAATGGATTTGGGCCTCCAGGCCAAGCTGTTGCGCGTGCTCCAGGAGGGCGAGATCGACCGCGTGGGCGGGGTGGAGACCGTGAAGGTGGACGTGCGCGTGCTGGCCACCACCAACCGGGACATCGAGGAGTTCGTGCGCGAGAAGAAATTCCGCCAGGACCTCTTCTACCGGCTCAACGTCATCCCCATCAAGCTGCCCCGGCTGGCCGACCGCGGCGACGACGTGCTCCTCTTGGCCGAGTTCTTTCGCGACAAGTACTGCGCGGCCTGCGGCCTGCCCCGGCTGGCCCTGTCCGAAGAGGCCCGCCAGTGGCTCCTGGGCTATGCCTGGCCGGGCAACGTGCGCGAGCTCCAGAACCTCATGGAGCGGGCCGTGCTCCTGGCCGGTTCCGGCCCCATCCAGCCGCGCCACTTCCTCATGGACTCCGAGACCTGGACGCCCGAGGACGAGGCCGGGCTCTCGCCCGAGGCCGCCCCGGTCCGGCCCTCCGCGCCTGCCGAGGCCCTTTCGGTCATGCCCCTGCACGAGATGGAGAAGGCGCTCATCTTCAAGAGCCTGGACGAGACGCGCGGCAACCGGACCCAGGCCGCCGAACTCCTGGGCATCTCGGTGCGCACCCTGCGCAACAAGCTCAACGAGTACAAGCAGCAGGGCCTGGACATCCCCTAGCCCTCAGCCCTGCTCCTGGCCGCGAAAAACCCCGGCCTTCAGCCCGTACTTGCGCATCCGATACTGCAGCGTGGAACGCGGCACGCCCAGCAGGGCCGCGGCCCCTCTGGCCCCGGCTACCATCCCTTTGGCCTTGGCGAGGGCCTTGGTGATGTGCGCCCGCTCGGCCTCTTCCAGAGTCTGAAAGCGCGTGTCCCCGTGTTCCAATCCGTATTCCCCGAAATGGCTCCGCACGTCCTGGACCGAAACCGTCTGGCCGGGCCGCAGGATGATCATGCGGCTGACCAGATTCTTGAGTTCCCGGATGTTGCCGGGCCAGGGGTGGCGGCAAAGCTCACCCACCACCTCATCGGGATAGGCGGGCGCGGGACGATGCATGGCCCGGGCCTGGTTCTCGTTGAGGATCGCAAGTAGGGGGGGGATGTCCTCAATGCGCTCGCGCAGCGGAGGCAGGTGCAGGGCGATGGTGCTCAGGCGGTAGTACAGGTCGGAGCGGAAGGTGTGCTCGCGGATGGCCCGCTCCAGGTCCTGGTTGGTGGCCGCGATGACCCGGAAGTTGGCGCGGATGGTGCGGCTCTCGCCCACCCGCTCGAAGGCCTGATCCTGCAGCACGTGCAGGATCTTCGCCTGCAGCGGTATGGGCAGATCGCCGATTTCGTCCAGAAAGATGGTGCCGCCGTCGGCCATCTCGAAGCGCCCCACCCGCTGAGCGCTGGCGCCGGTGAACGCGCCCTTGGAATGGCCGAACAGCTCGGATTCGAAAAGCGAGGACGCCAGCGCCGGACAATTCACCTTGACCAGCAGGCCGTCCCGGCGTTGGCTGATCTTGTGGATGTAGTTGGCGATGAACTCCTTGCCCGTGCCGGTTTCGCCGGTGATGATCACCGAGGCGTCGGTGCCGGCCACCATCTCCACCTGGCTCATGATCTCGCGCATGGCCGGACTGGCGAACTGAAGACCGAACATGCCGTCGCTGTCCTCGCTTTGGTTCAGCAGATAGTTCTTCTGGCGCTGGAGGTGCTCGTTCATCTCTGTGAGCTTGGTGTAGGAGAGCATGTTGTCCACGGCGATGGCCACCTGCGAGGAGAGCTCCCGGCAGAAGTCCGCCAGATCCTCCATGTTCGCCGGCGCCTTGCGAAAGGAAAAATGGATGGACCCGAGCACGTTGTTGCGGACCAGCAAGGGGAAGACCATGGTGGCGGTGAGCCCCACGGAAAGCATGTTCTCTACGGAGGTGAAATAGGTCTGCTGATTCAGGTCCGGGATGATCAGGGGCTCCCGTGTGCGCACCACCATATGGGCGATGATGCCCTTCTCCAGGGGGCGGCTGGAGCTGCCGCTGTCGGCCAAGGCCACGCCTGCGGCGGTGGCGAAATAGCTCAGGGATTTGCGCTCGGAGTCATAAAGGTTGATGCTGAAACGGTCATAGGGGACGAGTTTGCGCAGTTCCCGCGCCAGGGCGTTGAACAGACCCTCGCGAGTGGTCTGGTGCACAATGGCGTTGGTGACTTTGAGCAGCAGTTCGTAGCGTTTGGTTTTGTCCCGCAGCATCCCAACCACCTGCCCAATATTGGGCAAATTGTATCTTGCTGGTTTTCATAATAAAATAACAGAAAGCCCTGTCGCCGGCTCCGGTGCATTGCTAAACAAGGTCTTCCCGGTGCCGCCTGCATTCTACTATCGCCTCCCCTCTGAACTAGCAAGCCCAATATTGGACACACTGCCCAATATTGGGCTTTTTTTCTGCTTCGAATTCCAGATTGTTAAAAAATAAACAAGCAATTTTTGAGTGTTACGCCGAACATCCCTCCTGGCATGCCGCTTGCTCTTTTCAGCACAAGGAGGCGGCATGATCCTGGAGCTCCCATACGGACACGGTACCAAGCAACTGGCTCTTCCCGAGCACACCGAAGTTTGCCAGTTGCGCCCCACCGTCCCGCCGCCCCTGACCGATATCCAGGCCGCCGCGATCCGGGCCGTGGACACGGCCCTCGCCGCTCCGGAAATACGCCAGCTCGCAGTTCCCGAATCCCTGGCCGTGGCTGTTCCTGACGAAACCCGGCCTCTGCCGGTCGCGACTCTCCTCCCGATGGTGCTGGGCCGCCTCTTTCACCATTGGCCTCTCCTGCCCCCCAACCGCGTCACCATTGTGGTGGGAGGCGGCCTGCACCCACCCCTCAGTGAAGAGGAATTGCAACGGATCGTGCCGCCCCAGGCCGCCATGGGTTGCCGGGTCGTGAGCCACGACGCCCACCGCTCGCCCATGACTTTCCACGGCCAGACAAGCAACGGTACGCCCGTTCGCATCAACGCCGTGGTGGGCAAGGCCGCCTTCCGGGTGGTCCTGGGGCAGGTGGATCCCCACCAGTTCGTGGGCTTCACCGGCGGCTCCAAGGGCATCACCGTGGGCTGTGCCGCCGCCGAGATGATCGAGGCCAACCACGCGCTCATGTTCCAGCCGTCGGCCCGGGCCGGCGTGCTCGAGAAAAACGTGGTCCGCCGGGATCTGAACGAGGCGGGCCGGCTCATCGGCATCCATCTGGCCGTGAACGTCATCATGAGCCCGGCCAAGGAAATCCTCTGGATCGGCGCGGGCTCCCCGGAGGCCGTGCTGGCCGACGGCGCCAAGGTGTGCGCCGGGATTTACGGCGTGGCCCTGCACGAACCGTTCGACATTGTCGTGGCCTCCTGCGGCGGCCATCCCAAGGATATCTGTCTGTACCAGGCCCAAAAGGGCCTGAACATGGCCTGCCAGGCCGCCCAGCCCGGCGGCCGCGTCCTGCTGCTGGCCGAATGCTCCGGCGGCGTGGGCGACGACGCATACTTCAACTACGTGCGCCGCTTCGAGCGTCCGGTCGACCTCATGGCGGATTTCCGCGCCCAGGGATTCCGCATGGGCGCGCACAAGGCCTACCTCTTCGGGCGCTCCCTGAAGGACCACCAGGTCGTTCTGGATTCGTCCCTGGACGCGGCCACCCTCAAAGCCTGCCAGATCACCGCAGGCCAGGCCCAGGCCACCTTGGACGCCTGGCTGGCGGAACATCCGGGGCGGCCCCGCTTGGCCGTCATCCCCAATGCCAACACAGTGTTTTTCTACCGCACAAATGGGGCAGCGGGCTCTGTCACGCGGTGAAAACGAACGAAGGAGGTCGTGGCATGATTCAATTCCTGGTGCACGAAAAAGGCGATTCCGTGGGCGTGGCCACGGTAGACATCAAGGCCGGAGAAACGGTCAAGGGTCTGTTCATGGATTCGCAGGAGAAGGTCGAAGTCAAGGCCCTGGACGACATCCCCCTTGGCCACAAGATCGCCATGCGGCCCATGTCCGCTGGGGACACGGTCCTCAAGTATGGTCATGACATCGGCAAGGTGGTCGCCCCGTTCCAGAAGGGCAATCACGTCCACATCCAGAATCTCAAGACCAAGAGGTGGTAACAATGGGCCTGGGAAAAGTTCTCGGATACCGTAGGGAAAATGGTCGGGTGGGCATCCGCAACCATGTGGTGATCCTGCCTCTCGACGACCTCTCCAATGCCGCCTGTGAGGCTGTGGCCAACAACGTCAAGGGCACGCTGGCTCTGCCGCACGCCTACGGCCGCCTCCAGTTCGGTGAAGACCTCATGCTGACGTTCCGCACCCTCATCGGCATCGGCTCCAACCCCAACGTGGCCGCGGTGGTGGTCATCGGCATCGAGCCGGAGTGGACCAAGATCATCGTGGACGGCATCGCCAAAACCGGCAAGCCGGTGACCGGCTTCGCCATCGAGCGCACCGGCGACATCGGCACCATCGCCGAGGCCAGCCGCAAGGCCAAGGAGTACATGCACTGGGCTTCCGAGCTCCAGAAGGCCGAGGTGGACCTTGCCGAGATCTGGGTTTCGGTGAAGTGCGGCGAGTCCGACACCACCTCGGGCCTGGCCTCCAACCCTACCGTGGGCAACGCCATCGACAAGCTGGTGGATGCAGGCGCCACGTGTTCCTTTGGCGAGACCTCGGAAATCACCGGCGCGGAGATGGTCTGCAAGGAGCGTGCGGCCACCAAGGAGCTCGGCGAGAAGTTCTACGCCGTCTGGAAGGCCTACGACGATTTCATCAACGAGTTCAAGACCGACGACCTCTCTGGTTCCCAGCCCACCAAGGGCAACATCCGCGGCGGTCTGACCACCATCGAGGAAAAGGCCTTCGGCAACCTGCAGAAGATCGGCAAGAAAGCCAAGTACGTCGGCGTGCTGGGCCCGGCCGAGGCGCCCACCGGCAAGGGTCTCTGGTTCATGGACACCTCCTCGGCTGCGGCCGAAGCCGTGACCCTCTGGGCTGCAGCCGGTTTCGTGGCCCACTTCTTCCCCACGGGCCAGGGCAACATCATCGGCAACCCCATCGAGCCCGTGATCAAGCTCACGGCCAACCCCCTCACCGCCAAGACCATGAGCGAACACATCGACTATGACTGTTCGGCCATCCTGCGCGGCGAGATGACCCTGGACCAGTCCGGTGACAATTTGCTCGACATGCTCCGCAGGACTTGCAACGGTCGCCTGACCTGCGCCGAAGTCCTCGGGCACCGGGAGTTCATTCTGACCAAGTTGTACCGGAGCGCCTAGCGCGACGGCACCCCGGCCCCGCGCGAGCGGGGCCGGGGAATCGAAATCAATGGTTATGACCTTGAAGAGACGGAATCCGCGGAGCGAAACCAGGACCGGGCGCAACACCTCGCCCGAATCCCCATGGACCGCACCGCCAGGCGACACGAACCATCAAGGGAGAACGCCATGAAGTTACGCCCCCGTCGTATGTTCCTGCTCTTCGCCCTCGTACTCGGCCTTTGCGCCGGGTCGGCCCTCGCCGGTTCCTATCCCGAAAAGCCCATCAACATGATCATCGCCTTCACTGCCGGCGGCTCCAGCGACGTGCAGGCCCGCATCATGCAGAAGTATTGGAATAAGCTCGGCACGGAATCCTGGGTCTTCGTCTACAAGACCGGCGCCGGCGGGGCCATCGGCTTCGGCGAGATCGCCCACGCCGATGCCGACGGCTACACCATCGGCGGCGTGAACGTGCCGCACATCGTGCTCCAGCCCCTGGCCCAGGGCGCCCAGTTCAAGGTCGACGACTTCGCCTACATCTGCCAGGTGGTCAACGATCCCCAGGTGGTGGCGGTGCGCAAGGACAGCTCCTACACCTCCGTGAAGCAGGTCTTTGACGCGGCCAAGGCCTCCCCGGGCAAGATCAAGCTCGGCCTGGTGGGCCCCTTCTCCGGCCACCATCTCATGATGCTGGGCGTCAAGTCCGACCTCAAGCTGGACTTCGCCGAGGTCATGTACAAGGGCGCGGCTGACCAGAACGCGGCCCTCCTGGGCGGCGAAGTGGACGTGATCTTCGGCAACGTCAACGACGTCATGCGCAGCCTGGACCAGCTCACCATCCTGGGCGTGGCCGCCGAGAAGCGCAGCGCGTTCCTGCCGGACGTGCCCACACTCAAGGAGGCGGGCTACGACATCGTCTCCGACATCCGCCGGGGCTTCGTGGCTCCCAAGAACATCGACCCGGCCAAGCTCAAGTTCCTGCGCGAGGCTTTCAAGAAGATCTCCAACGACCCCGAATACCTCGCCGACATGAAGAAGGCGGGACAGCCCGCCGAATACATGGACGGTCCCGAATTCGAGGCCTACGTCAAGAAGCAGAACGAGATCGACAAGCGCCTGTTGGAGACCTACGGCCTCATCAAGATGTGACGACCATGAATCCGGAGGGGGCCGGTCTGGCGGCCCCCTCCACGGTGGAGCATCGCCATGACGGATTTCCTCCTGCCGGCCCTTGGCCACGTGTTCGAACCGCTCAACCTGCTGCTCATGATCGGCGGCCTGGTAGGCGGCATCATCATCGGGGCCCTGCCGGGCCTCACCGCCACCATGGGCGTAGCCCTCATGGTGCCCGTGACCTTCGCCATGGACCCCATCAATGGCCTGATCATGCTCGGGGCCATCTATGCCGGGGCCATCTACGGCGGCTCCAACTCGGCCTGTCTCATCCGCACCCCGGGCACGCCCTCTTCGGTGGCCACCACCTTTGACGGCTTCCCCATGTGCCAGGCGGGCAAGGCCGACGAGGCCCTCTACGGGTCGCTCCTGGCCTCGGCCTTCGGCGGATTCATCGGCGCCGGGTTCCTGCTGTTCATGTCCGCGCCCCTGGCCCGCTTCGCCCTCAAGTTCGGCGGCCCGGAATTCTTCTGGCTCTGCCTCTTCGGGCTCTCCACCATCGCGGTCATGTCCCGGGACAACATGCTCAAAGGCCTGCTCTCCGGGGCCCTGGGCCTGCTCGTGTCCACCATCGGTATCGATCCCAACGCGGGAGTTCCGCGCTTCACCTTCGGCTACTACCCCCTGTCCCAGGGCATCGAGATCATCCCGGCCATGATCGGGCTGTTCTCCTTTTCCCAGGTCCTGAACCTGCTGGGCAGCGACAAGCAGTACATCGCCGAATACAACCCCGCGCCCGGAGCCTTCATGCGCGTGGTGCGGAAGTTCCTAATCGACTGCAAGGTGAACCTGCTGCGTTCCTCGATCATCGGCACAGTCGTCGGCCTTCTGCCCGGAGCCGGCGGCGAAATCGCCTCGATCATCGCCTACAACGAGACCAAGCGCTGGGACAAGAATCCCGGACGCTTCGGCACTGGCATCCTCGAAGGAATAGCCGCCAGCGAGAGCGCCAACAACGCGGTCATCGGCGGCGCGCTCATCCCCATGCTCACCCTGGGCATTCCGGGCAGCGCCGTGGCCGCGGTCATCCTGGGCGCGCTCCTGGCCCACGGCATCCAGCCCGGCTTCAAGGTCTTCACGGCCAGCGGCGAGCTGGCCTATCCCTTCATCCTCTCCCAGTTCGTGGTGAACATCCTCATGGTGCCCGTGGGCTACCTCCTGGCCAAGGTCATGGCCAAGATCCTGAACATCCGCCTGACCCTGGTGGCCATCGGCATCGTGACCCTCTCGGTCATCGGCTCCTACGCCATCCGCAACAGCATGCTGGACGTCTGGGTGGTCCTGGGCTTCGGCCTCATCGCCTACTTCGGCGGCCTGGTGGGCCTGGACACCGGCGCCATGGCCCTGGGCATCATCCTGGGCCCAATGATCGAGGAGAACCTCGGCAAGTGCTACCACTTGGCCAAGGCCGAAGGCTCGTTCTGGGCCGTGTTCTTCACCAGCCCCATCTCCCTGCTCCTGATCGTGCTCACGGCCCTGTCCGTGGCCACCCCCTGCATCCTGGAACTGAAGCGCCGGCGCACGGCGCAATACTGCGAGGGAAGTTCCCATGCCTAGGCATCTGTCCGACATCATTTCCGGTCTGGCTTTCCTGCTCTTTGCCGGAGCCTTCTGGTGGGCAGGCAAGGACCTCACGGGCATCAGCCGAGTCTTCCCGGTGGGCCTGGAGGGCTTCCTGGCCTTGGGCGGCGCGGCCCTGATCTTCAACGGGCTGCGCCTGGCCCGCCGGGCGGCGTCCTGCGAGAAGGAGCGCATCGCCTGGAACCGCGTGGTCCTCATCACCCTGGCCTCGGTGGTCTATATCCTGATCATCCCGCTGGTCGGATTCTACGTGACCTCGGTGGTCTTCCTCTTCGTCCTGGCCATGCTCCTGGCGGAAAAGGGCAAGGGGACGCGGGGTCTGTTGCACGCCCTGGCCTTCTCCGCAGGGCTCGTGGGGATCATCTGGCTCGTATTCCTGAATATCCTTCAGGTGCCGACTCCCCAGGGCATCTGCTTCTAAAGACAGAACCTGCCCCTAAACAGGGGGCAGGCGAGCCGCCCATGCCCCGCAGCAACCTCATCCAGATCCTGCGCAACGGCCACGCGAACACGTGGGCCGTAGGCTGTTTCGCGGTGCACAACCTGGAGTTCATCCAGGCTGTGGTCCGGGCGGCCGAAATAGAGGCCGCGCCGGCGATGCTCTCCCTGGACGCCGAAGGCTCTTCCTTGCGCGATCTCGAGGATCTGGCCGCTGCGGCCCTGCACGCGGCGGAGCGGGCCTGCGTGCCCATCGCCGTGCACCTGGACCATGCCCGGCGTTTTGACCTCCTCCTGGCCGGTCTGGATGCCGGCATCACCTCCGTGATGTTTGACGGCTCGTCCCTGCCCTGGGAGGAGAAAATAGCCCTGACCCGGAAGGCGGTGCACCTGGCGCATGACGCCGGGGCGCACATCGAAGGCGAGGCCGGGCCGCTCTGCGAAACGGCGGACGTGGAGCAGGCCCGGCTCTTCGCTGAAGCCACCGGTGTGGACTGCATGGCCGTGACCCTGCCGCCGGACTGCGGCCGGACAGGACCGGCCCTGGTGCGCGAACTGGCCCGCCACCTGCCCCTCCCCCTGGTGTTGCACGGCGGAAGCACCCTGCCCCCCGCCCTTGTCGGCGAGGCGGTCCGCGCCGGAATCCGCAAGGTCAACGTGCGGCGGAAACTCTCCCGGGTCTTCGCCCAAACCCTGCTTCAGAACCTGGACCCGGAAAGTGGCTGTCTGGCCGCTCTGGACTCCGGAGTGGAGGCGTTGACCCACTGCATCTGCGGGCACCTGCGCCTGTTCGGCTCCAACGGCAAGGCTGGGGCTCCGGAATAGCGACAGCGTAGCCCGCCTCCCGTGCAAGCCTGAAGACGTCCCCATTGCGGTGATGGTTCTGGACCGGACCCGGCCCAACGTGTATCCTGGGTGGATGCCGCCGGCTCCGTCTCCCGCCCACAATGGCCGCATGCGCTGCCTGCGCCAGGGATCAGGCCGCCACGGTCCGGTGATCTACTGGATGCACCGCGAGCACCGCGCCGCCGACAACTGGGGCCTGCTTTTCGCCCAGGATCTGGCGCTCCAACGCGGCGCGCCCCTGGCCGTGGCCCATTGCCTGGACCCGGCCTATCCGGGCGCGGCCCTGCGGCACTATGCCTTTCTCCTGGCCGGACTCAAGGAGACCGAGGCGGCCCTGCGCGAACTCGGCATCCCCCTGCTCTCTTGCCTGGGCGATCCGGCCCGGGAGATCGTGTCCCTGGCCCACAAGCTCAAGGCCTCGGCCCTGGTCACGGACTTCGATCCCCTGCGCCACAAGCAGGCCTGGGTCCGGGCCGTGGCGGAGCACGCCGAGGCCGAGGTCTGGGAGGCGGACTCGCGCAACATCGTGCCCTGCCGCCTAGCCTCGCAAAAAAAGGAATGGGCCGCGCGCACCCTGCGGCCCAAGATCCACCGGCTCCTGCCCGAATACCTGGAGGAGCCGCCCCGGCCGAAGCCGCACCCGCACCCCTGGCCCTGGGAAGCCAAGCCCGTGGACTGGAAGCGCGCGCTCGCGGCCCTGGCCCCGGACCCCTCCGTGCCGCCCGTGGATTGGCTCGCGCCCGGCGAAACGGCCGCGGCTGCGGCCCTGGACGGCTTCGTCGAAACCCGGCTCGCGCGCTATGCCGCGCAAAAAAACGACCCCAACGCCGGGGCCGTTTCCCTGCTCTCGCCCTATCTCCACTTCGGCCAGCTCGCGTCCCTGCGCGCGGCCCTGGCCGTGTCCCGGGCGCAGGCCCCGCAGGAGGCCCGGGACGTGTTCCTGGAGGAACTCATCGTGCGCCGCGAGCTGGCCGACAACTTCTGCCTGCACGAGCCGCGCTACGACGCCTTCCAGGGCTTTCCAGACTGGGCGCAGCGGACCCTGGACAAGCACCGCGACGACCGCCGCGAGCACCTCTACGGCCGGGACGAACTGGAGGCCGGGCGGACCCGCGACCCGCTGTGGAACGCGGCCCAGCGCCAATTGACCGTCACCGGCCACCTGCACGGCTGGCTGCGCATGTACTGGGCCAAAAAGCTGCTGGAATGGACGGATTCGCCCGAGGCGGCGCAGGAGACGGCCATCGCGCTCAACGACCGCTGGCTCCTGGACGGCCGCGATCCCAACGGCTACGCGGGCATCGCCTGGAGCCTGGGCGGGGTGCACGACCGGCCATGGGGCGAACGGCCGGTGTTCGGCACGGTGCGTTTCATGAGCTACAAGGGGGCCTGCGGCAAGTTCGACGTGCCGGGCTTTGTGCGGGCCTGGGGCGGGACGGGCTGAGCCGCCCTACTTCATGCGCTTGCGGCAGCGCTCCAGCAGGGCCTGGGCCTCGGCGTGGCCGGGATCAAGCTGCACCGCTGCCTCCAGATAGACGGCGGCGTCCTTGGAATTGCCGTTGTCCGAAAAGATGCTGCCGACCATGAAGGCCACGTTCGCGCTGCTCTGGTAGAAGCGGGGGTTGATCTCCAGGGCCTTGTGCAGGGCGCGCAGGGCCTCGCGCTTCTTGCCCCCGTCGTTGTGGGCCAGGGCGATGTTGTAGTAGAGGCCCTCGTCGTCCGGGGCCACGGACAGGGCTTTCTCGTAGTTGGTGATGGCCTCCTGCCACTTGCCCTGCCGCCGCAGCGCGATGCCCAGCCGGTTGAAGTGCACGAGGTCCTCGCGCGTGAGCCGGTCTCCCTTGGAATCGAGCATCTTGATGAGGTACTTCTCGGCCAGGGACGGGGAATTGTCGCCCACGGCGTCGGCGATGTTCTCCGCGATGACACCGATGACGTTCATGGCCTCCTGGGTGGCCGCCACAATGGCCTGGTCGAAGTACTTCTCGGCCACGGCGATCTCGCCCTTGCTCACGTGGACCTTGCCGATCTCGCACTTGCGCTCGGTGTGCAGGGGCGAGAGCTTGTCGAGCTTCTTCAGATATTCCAGGTAGCGCTCCTGGTCGTGGTCCTTGAACACGTTGGCCAGGCGCTTGAGCGGCTCCAGGTAGAGCCCGGAACTCTCGTGGGCCTCCAGGTAGGCCTCCACGGCCTCCTCGCGGCGGCCCATCTCCAGGTAGGTGTCGCCCTTGAGCATGAGGCCCGCCGGGCTGCCCGGCTTGAGGCTCAGGATCTTCTCGGCCACCTTGAGGACCTGCTTGTAGTCGCGCTTGGCCAGAAAGGCCTTGCCCATGTCCATGAGCTCCGAGAGCTTGCCCTGGGGCTTGATGGTGAAGGCCAGCTTCTCGATGACGTTGTTGGTGGAGGCGGGCTTGGCGATGACGTTGTTCACGCCCAGTTCGTAGAAGTAGGCGATGTTCTCCTTGCGGGTCTCGCTCACCAGCACGATGATCTTCTGGTCCGGGAAGAGGTTCTTCACGTTGGCGATGAACTCGGTGGTGGGCCTGCCGCGCAGCATCCGCTCCAGGAGCAGGATGGTGGAGATCTTGCGCTCGGTGTAGTCGCGGATGGCCTTGGAGACCGCGGGCAGGTCCGGCACGATGTACAGGCTGTCGCGCTTCACGCCCACGGTCTTGTTGATGGCCGCGCGCAGGATCTTGATGAACACCGGGTCCTCGGAGGCCACCAGGAGCAGATTTTCCGTCTTATCGAGATATTCAAAGACGATGCGGTCGTAGAGGCCGGTATTCATGCACGTCCTCCAGGTACAAGAAAAATTCAATCGCGGCCCCGGATCGCGCGGGCCTGTGACGATCATAGCAGAAATCGGGAAACCGGGAAAGACTGATCTCTTATATATTTATCACATGATGAGCCGCAGAACCCAGACCGACCCGACACCCGCAGCCAGGGCCAGGGGCAAACTGCGGAAACGCAGGCTCGCGGCCACGGTGGCC
>Ga0067045_1002734_pt1 | contig 50441 bp, 54 predicted proteins | sample TerdegcTABiofilm_FD_59184 | JGI IMG/M metagenome (GOLD analysis project Ga0067045, IMG submission 59184) | Combined Assembly of (Gp0054472, Gp0054536) Wastewater bioreactor microbial communities from Singapore -Terephthalate degrading...
GAGTGGCAGTGCGCCCGTCGGGCAGAGATACTGTGTCAACCTTAAGATTTATTATTTTCCCATCGTATACCCGTTTGGTTGAAATGATTCTTTCTGTGATATCAGTCAATTTCATCACACCTTTCTCTTATTAGACATACATGCCGCTGACGCGGCACCAGCAGAAGGATGAAAATAGCTGGGGGAAGGGTGGTTGTCCCGAGTGAACGACTTGCGTAGCGCCGGTAACAGCACCTAGCGAAGCGAGGAAGCGGAATTGGGGGCGCGGACAGGATGTTCGCGCCAGCCTTCAGCGAGCCAGGACGGCGAGTTGAAGGCGGACCAATTTCGCCCAACGCGAGCTTTGGTGCGCATCTTACGCGGAGCACCGGAGTGAACAGGGACAATACCCTGCCGGGTAAATTCTATTTTCAGGATAGCTCATACACCCCAGCAATACCGGTAGTGAACATAAAACCTGACTTCGCCATGAATCGTCCTTTTCCTGCCTTCTTCCGGATTAACAGAGGACAACTATTCCTTTATTACCGTCCATAACCGCAAACCTCAACAATCTCCGCAGGCCAGCCTTTTTTGTTGAATTTTGTGGAAGGATTTTTTCTCCTTGTATAGAACTCTATTTTAAAAACGGATCGCTGGTATAACATGCCTTAGATGTCATATAGTTATACAGAGATTATTCCAAATAAAGGAGGAACTTTGTTTTGGCTATTAAAGTCGGCATTCCCAGCGCCTTGCTATATTATCTTTATTACCCGCTGTGGCAAGCCTTCTTTAATGAAATAGGGATTCAGGTAGTCACCTCCGGTAAGACGACGAAAGATATACTTAATAAAGGAGTTCGTGAAGCACTGGCCGACGCGTGCGTACCGGTCAAGCTTTTTTTTGGTCACGTCATGGAGATAAAAGACCGGGTAGACTATCTTTTCATACCCCGGGTTGTATGTATTAACCGCAAGACTGTATACTGTCCCAAATTCCTCGGTTTGCCGGACATGATCAGGCATTCGATAACCGATGTACCGCCGGTCATTGATATCCGTATGGATACGCGCGAGGGGCCATTTGCTTTATTAAAGGCATATTTAGAAATTGGCGGCATATTTGGAGCAGGTAAACTTTCTATTTACCGGGCGTACCGGAAAGCATGCAGGATTCTGGACCGTTACAAAAAGTTACTAAGAAACGGCTGGAACCCGCATGAAGCGATTAACCTGTTGGACCGGCCTGGTGCCGTTTCGGCAAAACCCCCCGAACCGGGCTTGAAGTTTGCGGTGCTTGGTTATCCTTACAATATTTACGACAGCTTTATTAATGTAAATATGCTGGATAAACTCCGGCGCATGGGAGTAAGCGTCATCACCGCCGAGAATATATCACCGTTTTTGCTGGCAAGACAAAAAAGCTGCGGCTTGCCGAAGAGGCTTTTCTGGACATTCAGTGACCTGGCTCTAAAAGCAGCCCACCTTTTATTCCGGCAAGGCCGGGTGGATGGTGTGCTGCACCTTACCGCTTTCGGGTGCGGGCCGGACTCTTTATTGAACAAGTTCATTGAATTAGAGGCAAAAAAGCACCGGGACATACCATTTATGACCCTGATGATAGACGAGCATACCGGAGAAGCTGGCATGTCTACGCGTCTTGAAGCTTTTGTAGACATGGTAAAGCGCCGGAAGGAGGCATTGGCATGCCAAAAGTAACTTTTCCGCGCATGGGAGAGTCATACCGCACTTTTAAAATGCTCCTGGAAGACCTGGGAAATGAAGTAATAGTTCCGCCGCGCCCCAGCAAACGCACCCTGGATCTCGGGATCCGGTACGCGCCTGAATTTGCCTGTTTCCCGCTAAAGATACTGATGGGCACTTACCTCGAAACCATAGAGATGGGAGCCGATACAATCGTTACAACAGGTGGGGTCGGCCCGTGCCGGGCCGGGGAATACGCCATGCTTCACCACAAGATACTGAGCGACCTGGGGCACAATATTAAAATGATTGTTTTCGAGCCGCCCCGCCTCTACCCTCTTAATTTCATCAAAAATATCAGGGCTTTAAATAAGTCCGGCGTTTCCATTAGAGGCATCATCTCCCATATAAAGCGGGCTTGGCGCAAGCTGCAGGCACTAGATAACGCCGAAAAATTAACCCATATCGTGCGCCCCCGGGAAATCAACCGCGGCAGCACTACCAGAGTGTACCGGAAAGTTCTGGAATGGATCGACCAGGCCTATACTACCGAACAGATCATAGAAGCTGAGGCCGCAGCTTTAGAAGCGCTCAGGAATATTCCTCAGGATCCCGAACGCCCTGTTTTAAAAGTAGGCATCGTTGGAGAAATATATGTCTTGCTGGAACCTGCCAGCAACCTTGAGATTGAAGAAACTCTGGGGAACCTTGGGGTCGAGGTAGAGCGGTCCATGTTCCTCACCGGCTGGACTAGGGACAATACGTGGAAAGAAACCACCGAAGGCATTACAGTAAAAGAAGCGGCATCTCCCTACCTTCCCGAACTGGTAGGCGGACATGGCCGTGATTCTATCGGCAATACTGTCCTTTATGCGAAACGCGGCTTTGACGGGGTGATCCAGCTCGCCCCGTTTACATGCATACCGGAAATTGTAGCGCGCACGATTTTGCCCCGGGTGAGCAAAGATTACGACATACCGTTCCTTACTTTCTTCCTTGATGAGCAAACCGGAAAGGCCGGCATGACCACCCGGCTGGAAGCGTTTATAGATTTGTTAAAGAGAAAAAAACAATTACAGTACAGTGCCGGAGCTTTAACAGGCTGATAAACTCAGCAGGTTAAAAAACGGAAAGGATATTTATGAAGGCATACTTGGGAATAGATGTTGGTTCAGTCAGTGTAAATATTGTGGTCCTTGACGAGACCGGAAAAGTAATTACCGGTCTCTACCTGCGTACCCAGGGCAGGCCTATTGAAGTAATCCAGGAAGGGTTGAAACAAATAGCAGGCTATCTCCCACCGGGATTAGAAATTGCAGGAGTGGGAACAACAGGCAGCGGCCGTTACCTGGCCGGAGTGATGGCCGGCGCGGATGTGATCAAAAACGAAATAACTGCCCATGCCGTAGCAGCGTCCATGATCATACCCAACGTGCAGACAGTTATTGAGATAGGCGGTCAGGATTCAAAAATCATCATACTACGGGATGGAATTGTTACAGACTTCGCCATGAACACAGTCTGTGCCGCAGGTACCGGATCTTTTCTGGATCAGCAGGCCTCCCGGTTAAATATCCCAATCGACCAGTTTGGGAAGCTGGCCCTTAAATCAGAGAATCCGGTCCGCATTGCCGGACGTTGTACGGTTTTCGCCGAGTCGGACATGATCCACAAACAGCAAATGGGGCACAAGATACCTGATATTATTAAAGGCTTATGCGAGGCATTGGTCCGCAATTATCTTAACAATGTAGGTAAAGGCAAGGAAATATTGCCCCCGGTGGTATTTCAGGGCGGCGTCGCCGCCAATGTGGGCATCAGAGCCGCTTTTGAGGAAGCTCTCGGTATTCCTGTTCAGGTACCGGAGCATTTTGGGATAATGGGAGCCATCGGCGCGGCCCAGCTAGCGCGGGAAGAAGTGGCTATAACTGGGCACACCCGCTTTAAAGGTTTTCAAATAACCGGCCTCCCCTACCGCACAAGCAATTTCGATTGCAATGGCTGTCCCAACGTATGTGAAATCGTGGAAATTTACGAAGATGATAAGGTAATCGGCCGGTGGGGCTCGCGGTGTAACAAGTGGGATATTGTTGAAGAAAATAGCTGAACAAGGTTGCCCTAATGCAATTTTACAATGATAAGCTGAAAATAGTATCCAAAAATCAGTTTGGAAAATTATTAAGGTAATGCTACAGTAATTTTCTGCAGTATTATCCTTATCTCGGAACAGGGTGTACGGGCCTTGTATCGGCTAAATAAGAATATCTTTAAAGAAATCTATTTATAAATTACATAATTTGTAATTGGTTAGCATCATTAGCTAATATCATTGATTTAACTATAATGTCCTTAACACTACTAAGTTCTTTAGTTAAACTATCCAATTCATCAGGGGCAGCTTCTACCGTTAGGTTTATGATACCACGATCACATTTAGAATAAGGAATTCCACTGCGATGTAATATTAATGAACCATATTTAGTTAATATTTGCTGTACCTTAGGTGCGTTTTCTGATTTTTGATTAACTAAAATACCAATAATACCAATATGCTTTTCCATTATCTTTCCTCCTTTTAAAAATTTAAGGGTATACAGTAAAATTATAGCAAATATCATTATGCTAAACAAGATAGACCACAGCAATTGTAACCTGGCAGACATGCTGGGCTACACGGAAAAAGCCGCGTAAATAGCGGCTTTCAACGTACTTTTTTTTAATTGCAACCCGGTTCGTCATATCTCCATTATGATGGGCAAAATCATCGGCCTTCTCCTAGTTTTTTCGTAAAGAAATTTCCCTAAAGCCTCTCTAACCTGTGATTTGATGGACGACCACTCCGATATACCCCGTTCAGCACATGTATCCAGAGCACACCTTACCTTTAACCTGGCCTCCTCCAGCAACTCTTCTGATTCCCGGACATAAACAAAACCCCGTGAAACTATATCCGGACCGGCTACTATTAAACCTGCCTCGCGGTTTATAGTAACAACAACAATCAGGATGCCATCTTGGGAAAGCTGTTTGCGGTCTCTCAAAACTATATTACCCACATCCCCAACACCCAAACCATCAACCAGCACCTTCCCCGCTGTAACCTTACCGGCAATACGCCCATTGCGGCGGGTAAATTCAAGCACCTGGCCGTTTTCGGCAACAAAAATGTTTTCCGGTAAAACCCCGACATCTTTAGCCAGCTCAGCATGCTTGATCAGCATCCTGTACTCCCCGTGTATAGGCACAAAAAATTTCGGGCGAACCAGATTAATCATCATTTTGAGGTCTTCCTGGCACGGGTGCCCCGATACATGAATACTCGAGGCTGATTCATAAATAACATGCGCCCCCCGTTTAAAAAGCTGGTCGATAATCCGGGCAACCACCTTTTCATTCCCGGGGATGGGGGTGGCCGAAATGATAATCGTATCACCCGGCACAATTTCTACCTGCTTGTGATCAGACAGGGCCATCCTGGTTAAAGCCGACATCGGCTCACCCTGGCTGCCCGTAGTGAGGATAACCACCTTATGGCCGGGCAGGCGGGAGGCCTCATCTAATTCGATAAATGTATTCTCAGGAATATTGAGATACCCGAGCTCATAAGCTACATTAACCACATTGACCATACTCCGTCCGACAACAGCAACTTTGCGGTTCTGCCTATGGGCTACCTCAATGGCCTGCTGGAGCCTGTGCACATTAGAAGCAAAAGTGGCAATAATAATACGCTCAGTAGCCTGGCTGAAGGTTTCTTCAAAAGTATTCCCGACCATCCTCTCAGAAAGGGTATATCCTGGTATTTCAGCATTAGTGCTGTCCGACAGCAAGACCAGCACGCCTTTCTCACCCAACTGGGCTAACCGGTGAAAGTCAATGATCTGGCCATCCACGGGTGTTTGGTCGATCTTGAAATCGCCGGTATGAACGACCACTCCCACCGGTGTATGAACGGCAATTGCTACAGAATCAGGAATACTGTGTGACACCCTGATGAATTCCACCCTGAACGGACCGATCTGAACAATATCCCTGGGTTTAACTGTATTGAGGGTGGCATCAACATTCCGCTCTTTTAATTTGCCCTGCAACAGACCTAAAGTAAGCTTCGTGCCGTATACCGGAACACTCAACTGTCTCAACACATAAGGAAGGGCTCCAATGTGGTCCTCGTGCCCATGAGTAAGCACTATCCCCCGGACAAAATCCCTGTTCTCCAACAGGTAGGTAATATCCGGGATAACAACATCTATCCCCAGCATTTCTTCTTCCGGGAACATTAAACCACAGTCAATAACCAAAATATTTTCCCCAAATCTCACCGCCATCATGTTCTTACCGATTTCCCCTAACCCTCCAAGAGGAATTAGAGATAACTTGGGTTCTCGCGCCAAATCCACACCTCCTTATATAAACCATAAAATCACTATGAGATCTAAACAGCACCCGGTGAGATAAACTAAGGAGAAGGTGGGGAAATATAATATTGACTGGAGGTTTAAGAAAAGTCATTATTTACATTCAACTGTTATTATACTTTATTTTCTTACCTGGTACAAGTGATATAAAGCCCGCCCGCCGCTTAAACGGCGTAGCCGTGGAATCCGGTTTCCACGGCTACGCCGTTTAATTTCCAGCAACAATATATACAATCTACAATAATTTCATACTTTCCAGCAAAGCCTTAATGCTTTCTTTCTCCGCATCTGTAGCTTCAACCATGGGAAGACGCAACCCGCCCACCTGCAAACCCCTGAGGTTCAGGGCGGTTTTTACCGGTACCGGATTGGTGGTGATGAACATTCCCTTAAAGACAGGCACCAGCTCCAGGTGGATTTTCGTAGCCAGTGTTGTATTGCCGGAAGTATAAGCGTTAATCATCTCTTTAATGCGCAACCCTACCAGGTGCGATGCCACGCTGATTACACCTTTACCGCCAAGCGCCAGGATAGGCAAGGTCAGTGAATCATCCCCGCTGTAAATAGCGAAGTGCTCAGGAAGAACTCGTTTTAGTTCACTGACTTGGTCCATGCTCCCGCTTGCTTCCTTGACCGCTACTATATTACTTATCTTTGCAAGCCTTGCCATCGTCTCCGGCAACACGTTTACCGAAGTCCTGCCGGGTATATTATAGATTATAACCGGCAGGTCCGTGCTTTCGGCTATTGCTTTGAAATGTTGAAAAAGTCCCTCCTGAGACGGTTTATTATAGTAGGGTGCCACCAGCATAACCCCGTCTACGCCGGCTTTTTGCGCAGCCTGAGTTAAGGCGATACTGTCAGAAGTCGAGTAACTGCCGGTACCTGCAATAACTGAAGCTTTTCCTCCCACCTCTTCAACAACAGTCCTAAAAAGCTCAATTTTTTCGTCTTTACTTAGTGTAGGTGATTCACCAGTCGTACCAGCTACCACCAGTCCGTCTGAACCGGATTGGACCAGGTGGCAAGCCAGTTTTTTGGCCTGTTTGAAATTAATCGTTAAATCCTTGTTAAAAGGGGTAACCATTGCAGTAATAACTCGCCCAAAATCGTTAACCAAGTCTTTCACCTTCTTTTTTTACTCACCTGGCCTGAATTGCCGGTGCAGGGCTTGAATACTTTTCTCCATTTCATTCCTTTTTACGAGAACCCAAATCGTTGTATAAGAATCTGACGATTGTAAAACTTGAACTCTTTCCTTTGACAGGGCCTCAACAATTTTTGCCATAACGCCCGGGACACCAGTCATACCGGCTCCCACAACTGCCACCTTAGCACAATCGGGTAATATCTCTGGCTTCACACCTATATTTTCCAGCAATTGCACAGCTTTGGCCGCAACTGAATTTTTCACTGTAAAAAGAACTGTTTCGGGGTGGACATTGATAAAATCCACACTAATTCCAGCCTGTGCAAGTATATCAAATATTTTCCTGTGATACTCCGTTACATCCATCCCGTCTTTTATAATTACCTTTATCTGCGTTATATCAGTAATATAAGTAATACCAGTAATAGTCCGATCCCTGGTGATATCGACAGCTCCCTTATATACTTCCCCATATGAAGTCACCAGGGTACCCGGCGCGTTGCTAAAAGTACATCTTATCCTTAAGGGGATATTCTTCTGCATCACGATTTCTACTGCGCGGGGATGAATTACTTTAGCACCTTCATGGGCAAGCTGGCAGATTTCGTTATAGGTTACTATATTCAAAGGCCTGGCATCAGAGACGATCTGCGGGTCCGCAGTCATAATCCCCTCAACATCGGTATAGATGTCCACCCGCTCTGCCTCCAGCGCAACGCCAAGAGCAGCTGCAGTGGTATCACTGCCACCCCTGCCGAGCGTGGTGACCTCACCCTCGCTGGTAACTCCCTGAAAGCCGGCTACAACTACAATTTTCCCCTCTAGCGCGTGTTTAATAATTTGCTGTGGATCGACCTTTAAGATCCTGGCGTTATTATACTCATTATCAGTGATTATGCCAGCCTGGGCCCCTGTTAAAAAAATTGCCGGGCAACCGGACTTTTGAATGGTGGCGGCCATTATCACCCCGGAAATAATCTCCCCGCAGGACATCAGAAGGTCAGATTCACGGGGTGTGAGGTCCCTGCTGCCAGCACGTGCATATGAAAGGAGCGTATCAGTTGCGTAAGGCTCACCCAGCCGGCCGATAGCAGAAACAACGACAACAGGGGAATAACCTTCTTCCTTTGCCTCCAGCACCTTGGCGACAACCTTCAAGCGCATTTCCTCATCAACCAGGGAAGTGCCGCCAAACTTCTGAACAATGAACTTCATAACGACTCCTTTCAACAGCTGCTCTTTAGTCGCTCTTTAATTTTTTTTCATTAAGCACCCATACTTAATAACCAGCTCTGCAATCTGAATCGCGTTTGTTGCCGCACCTTTACGGATTTGATCAGCGCAAACCCAGATATTAAGGCCGTTGGGGATAGAATTATCTTCCCTGATCCGCCCCACAAATACTTCATCCCGGTTGGAGGCAAATAATGGCATCGGGTACTTTTTAGCTGCCGGGTCGTCAACTACCACTATACCGGGAGATCTCTCCAACAGCCGTCTCGCTTCTAAAGCAGTAATTTTTTTCTCGGTTTCTATGTTTATAGATTCAGAGTGGCTGCGGTATACCGGTACACGAACGGTCGTAGCGGTAATCCCTATAGAATCATCATGTAAAATCTTATGATTTTCTTTAACCATCTTCCATTCTTCTTTTGTATAATCCATGTCCATAAATATATCAATATGCGGAATTAAATTGAAAGCGATTTGATAAGGGAATACTTCAGGAGTGACAGTACCCTGTTCCAATACTGCCCTGGTCTGGGCAGTCAGTTCTTCAATGGCTTCCAGACCAGCACCTGATACCGCCTGATAAGTTGATACTACTATTCTTTTTATTTTCGCGGCGTCATGGATGGGTTTCAGCGCCACCACTGCAATAATGGTCGAACAGTTTGGGTTGGCAATGATTCCTTTATGCCACTTTACATCTTCAGGGTTAACCTCGGGAACTACAAGCGGCACTGCAGGATCCATCCTGTAATTGCTGCTGTTGTCAATAACCACCGCTCCCCGTTCAACAGCTGCCGGTCCAAATTCTTTACTTGCTGCCCCTCCGGCAAAAAAGACTATATCAGCTCCATTAAACGATTCCGGGGTAGTTACTTCCACATTATAAGGCTTACCCCGGAACAGCATTTTTTTACCTGCTGACCGGGAAGTAGCGCAAAGCTTCAAATCCCCCACAGGAAAGTTGCGTTCATCAAGTACTTTCAGAATCTCCTGTCCTACTGCTCCACTGGCTCCAACCACTACTACCTTGTATTGATCCAAAGAATAACCCCCCACCACAAAAAAATTTTGTATTATTATGGTTTTATTTAAATTATAACCTGATGTGTCACCAGCAACGGCTGGTACTGTTTACCTTTCATTGCCTCCAGTACTGTATCCACAATCAAATCCCATTTAGCCACTAGAGAATTCGGTTTTCCAGACGGATTATCCTGCCCGAAAGGCACCATATAAATGTTTTTTACGTTCAACAGCAGTCCAATATTTTTTGCGTTCATGCTAAGACCGTCATTGGTTGAAACGGCTAATACTACCGGCCGCTGGTTTCTAAGCTGGGCTTTCACGGCCATTAATACAGGGCTGTCAGTTATCCCATTGGCCAATTTGGCCAAAGTATTCCCCGTGCAGGGGGCTACAACTATAATATCCAGAAGTTTCTGAGGACCGATCGGTTCAGCACCAACTATGGTTGCTATAATCTCCTTACCGGTAATCTCCTCAAGTATTTTTTTCCATTGCCGGCTGACACCGTATCTCGTATCGGTGGCATAAACTGCTTCACTCATAATCGGAAATACTTCGGCCCCTTCATTAACTATATTGCGCACCTGCGGTATCACGTCACTAAGACAGCAATGAGAACCAGTCAAGGCAAAACCAACCTTGACTCCCTGCAAACGCATCTAAAGCACCTCCATACCAAAAACCAATTAATTGCAGGCTGTTTCTTCTGTCAGGAACCGAATGATGACCTGCGCCAAAATCCGGCCTGCTGTTTTAGGCGCAACCCTGCCCGGCAGGCTCGGTGCAAGAACAGCTTTAATTCCTAAACGTTCTGCTGCCTGAAAGTCAGTCCCGCCCGGATCTGAGGCTAAATCAATGATAACTGTTTCAGGGGATAATCCGGCTAAAACTTCCGCCGTCAATACCGGCGCCGGGATAGTGTTGAATATTATATCAGCTTCATCAAGGTGACTGGACATGTTATGAAAAGGAACGGGAATAAAGCTCATCTCGATGATCCTGGCCAGATCCGCCGCTTTTCTTGCAACAACCCTGGTTTGAGCTCCCATTGCACCTAATAAACGGGCCAGAGTCCTTCCAGTTCGTCCAAAACCCAAGACGAAAGCCGAACTGCCGTGGATGGTAATCGGCAGCATCTCCATTGCCATCTGAATAGCGCCTTCCGCCGAAGGAATCGAGTTTAATATTGCCACCTCGTCTAACCTCATCAGTTCAATGAGACGAAGGTCCAGGCGGGAGGTCACCTGCTTCAGCAGCGGGCCTGCAAGGCCGGTAAAAACAAAGGTCTTGACGGGTAGTTGTGCCATCGTTTCTTCATTCAGGACTAAAGTCTGTTCGGATAGCACGCAGCGCAGAAAACCCTTTTCGTCAATGCCGAGAACAGGTAAGATAACCGCCTTGACACCTGCCAGGCATCCTTCTAAATCCGAACAAAGCACCAATTCGGCAGTCCCGCTTTTTACAGGTAGCCCCATGACATTTACCCGGGCGCCTGATGCAAGAAGCTCCTCGATCAAAACGAGATACCTGGCATCGCCTCCGATAACAGCAACCGTAATCCCTTCAAGAACTGGCTGCATAACCGTCAAGAACCCCCTCAACCCCTTAGCTGACTTTTACCCTCAATATATGTTTTTCTGGAAATAGAGGTGCTTGTCATTATTAAACTGTAACTAATCAAAAAGCAATTTGTCTAAACCATAAACCACCCTTTCAAGCTGGACTACCTTGCGGACTGCCAACAGCACTCCGGGCATAAAAGACTCCCGGGTGATAGAATCGTGCCTGATTGTCAAAGTCTGTCCCAAACCTCCAAAAATAACTTCCTGGTGGGCCACCAACCCGGGCAAACGGACGCTATGGATACGAATTCCTCCGCTTAATTTACCCCCGCGTACCCCGGCTATATTTTCTGATTCAGCAGGCAATCCTTGTTGGAAATCCCCTCTTTGTTCTATAATAGCCTCGGCTGTTTTTATGGCAGTGCCAGAAGGTGCATCTAGTTTTTGATCATGGTGCAGCTCAATTATCTCCACATGAGGTAAATGACGCGCAGCTTCAGCCGCAAATTTAATCATTAAAACAGCACCGATAGCAAAGTTTGGCGCTATCAAACCACCAATTCCCACTTTTTTTGAGAGGTTAATTATTTCTTGAATTTGTACGGAGCCCATCCCGGTAGTCCCAACCACCGGGCGCACCCCATGGTTAAGACAGGTTATTGTGTTTTGATAAACAGCCTGTGGAACAGTAAAATCCACAGCTACGTCAGGACGAGTACGGCTTAAAAGATCTTCAAGATCTTTTTCTAAAATTATCCCGGTTTCACCGGCCTCAATTAGTGAGCCGACATCTACTTCCTCTCCTCTGCTGTCAACCGCTCCAACCAATTCCAAATCTTCGCTATTCCAGATAGCCTTAACGACCTCGCGCCCCATGCGGCCGTAAGCACCGGTAACAACAACCCGTAACAAGACCACCCCTCCCCGGGAAATAAAAATATTCATAATAAGAGGCATTAACTTTTTAAACTTAATTGTCTTATATATAATCAAATATGTCAATAATAATTCAGGAAACAAAAAGTATTCTCATATTATTGCAGTATATAAAAAAACCCATTTTAGACATACTACAAATTGAGAAAGGGAGTGAAAGAGTGAGTAGCGATCCGGCAATTCAGGTTGAACATAGTCATAGTTATCCATTGATGAGTGGCTGGCCATATTTTACCTCGGCAATGCCCAACCCCTGGATCGGGCAAAGCGCTGTTGGAACAATTATTCCAAAGGTAAATATTATTGAAACCGATTCATCTTTTGTTTATATTTGCGATCTCGCAGGCGCGGACGGTAATCAATTAAACCTTGAGATATCTGCACACGAGATAGCAATTTCGGCTCCGGTGGTCAATCCTATTGACAAGCACCCCAATGCCCGGTATATTTACCAGGAATGGACGGGTGGTTCTTATGCAAGACTGTTGGTTCCCCCGGCTAATGTCGATCTCGATGAAGTAAAAGCCGACTTTAAAGACGGAATACTGGAAATCAACCTCCCTAAACTATCTAATAAATCTTATAAAGAGAGAAGACAAGGTTAAACCTTGCCTTCTCTCTTTCTCTTCTCTTTATCCAGTTCCGGGAACTACGTTCGCTGTTTTCGGTATACTTTCCGGGACCACAAGTCTGGTTCCATAATATTCTGTTGAAGCATAAAAGCTAAACTCGGCCAGTGGGTACCCCGACCCTCCAGTTAATAAATAATATTTTGTTTCATTCGTCTTATAATTAAAACTAATCCCGCTACCTGTTTTACCAATAAGTTTGTCTTCCATAAAACATCCTCCTGTTATAGTGGGTTATACTTGTTCTTTTAAGATATGGTCCTCCATCCCTGCTTCAATATATTTACACTTACTTTGCTTGCTTCCGGAAAATCATGCCGCTCGACAACACCGGCAAAAACAAAGGCATCCAGCCCGTACAAAGACTCCACTATGCCACTGGTCACTTCAAAATCAGCCCTGCTACCTGATAACTTTTCAGCAGGGTTAAAAGGATCTGACAAAGCCAATTCTTCAGCATAATCCTGATAAAGGGCCCATATCAACTGTTCAAGCTTGTTGTCAGGCATCAGTACGTTCAGGGTAATTTCTTCAGCCGCCTCCCGTCTGGAAATCATGTGACTATGAGCGTACAACTTTTCAGTCAGGTTATCAACAATATGCTCACTCCTTCCCTCCCGCAGCGGCTGCTGGTGCATAGCCAGCAGTTTTTTAGCCAGCGACCTGATCAACATGTAATTCCGGTGGACGTTACCAAGAGCCAGCGGGTGAATCCGTTCCACTAAAAGAGTAAATGCCTTGACCTGCTGGTCATTACTGCAAAATCCGGCCTTTTCCCCTGCCAGTGCGAGGTAAGAATACACATCCTCAATGTTTACCGGAATCCTGGCCGCAGGGTTGTTGGGGTCTTGCGGGTTAAACGCATTTACCACGCTTGGATCAATTGGGCCGAGTTCACCCATTTTGCCCATCACTATCTCATCTGCTCCCAGACATAATAACGTCCCCGCGCTGTAGCAGCGGAACGGAACGATGACACCAAAGCGAGGCGTATACTCCCGGATCAAATGGACAAGACGCCAGGGCGTCAGGACATCTCCCCCTCTTGTATAAAGAAACAAGTCGATCTGATTGCGCTCTCGCTGCTCGCGTTCTCTGATCATTTCCAAATGCCTGTAAAAAACCTGAGTCACATCCGGAGCTATTCTTGTATTAACGTTTTCCCGATCGCCGGTGATATAGCAAAGCACCGCAGAATTCCTCAATTCGGCAATTTCTCTGATCATTTCAATCCTTTGCTGACGCGCCATATTAGAACCCCCGCTACTTATCTTTTCTTGCTTAGTATGTCAACCACAAGCAATGTTAATGTTAAATCTCCTTAATAATTTTTTATAATTTAACGGTATAAATAATCAAAACAAGATAATAATATCCATGGGTACCCAATAATATTCTTATTAGAGGAGGTTAATCAATGCACATCTCATCTTCCTTCAACCCCAACCAGGTAGTGGCAATGAATCAGGGTTACCAGAGCGGCGTATCAGCCTTCCCAATCTCAATCAGGCCCAACATGCACGGCAACACTGTAACCTACGCATTCAACCCGTATCTTGGCCAATCTTCAGCCTTTAGCCTAAGCCCGGCTATTGCCGGCGCAGGTTTCAATCCCGCGTTAAACCAGTCACTGGCATGGGGCTGGAATCCCATGATGGCTTCCGCCGGTATGAGCGCCTGGAACCCCGCGTTGACTGCAAGTATCGCTCAAAACATTATACCAGGCAGCGGTATCAGCAGTTGGAGTCCCATGTTCAATCAACTACAGCCGCTGAGCATGGGTTTTAACACCCTTCAGTCAACAACAGGCCTGGCTCAAATGCGGGTTGACCTGCACGAGACTAACAGCGATGTAGTTCTGGCTTGCGAACTGCCTAATGTAAGTTTAAATGACCTGAACCTCACAGTCACCGACGACTCCATGTCAATCTCTGCTACAGCTTTCTCCGGGAACCGGGCAACCAGCCTGTACCGTACTGTAGCTCTCCCCACCTCGATTAAATCTGAACAGGTAGAGGCGACATACTCCAACGGCATTCTGGAAATCCGTGCGCCAAAGTCGGATATAGTCACCAGACGAAAAGTTAAGGTCAACCTTGCCTAAACCAACAAAAATTACAGAGGGGGCATTAGCCCCCTCTCAGATTGTTGATAAACTGTCAGGGACCTTGAGGTTGAAGGAAGCGAGCGATTTTGCGCAGCGTCGCAAGGGAACCGGGCGAAGTGAGGAAGCGATATTGGATGAGCGGACAAGGATGTCCGCGAAAGCCTGAACCGAGCCAGGACGGCGAGTTGAAGGCAGTCCAATATCGCCCGAAACGAGCCCTTGGTTCACTCGATGCGAAGCACGCTAAAGCGAGCGTTTCAACCTCAAGGTAATTTGTCAAAAACCTCGAGAGGGGGCGAATGCCCCCTCTCTTCAATATAATTTCATACTTAGAAAGAATAACGTTGATAACCCGGGCTGGTCTGATCAAGATCCACTATAATTACTTCCGCGCCGATTTTCTTAACGGCATCCCAGGGAATAACAAGTTGTTGCCTGTCTACCCAAAGGTTAATAATGTTATTCTTCTTGGGGAGAATGATCGAACGGATTTCACCTGAATCTACGTCTATGTCCATGTCGGATTCGCCAACCACACCCAGCCGGGCGCCATTATAAATATTGACTATTTCCTTCCCAATAAGATCGGTCATCCTCAATTTCAGTCACCCCCGCGCTATACTTTTCGCCAGGCCTGGATTACTCTCTGTAAATAAGGCTGAGCCAAAGCCAGGATAATAGAAATTGTAGCCAGTGGCTCCAGACTAAACTGGCCTAAATGCACACGTTCTGGAAGCTGTAATTCAATAAAAGTGCAAAGCAACACGAGAGAAAGATAAATACCCCCGGCCACACCAATAAGATTGGCCAGGGCCTGGGAAAGCGGGCTTGCTTTACTTTCGCCNATGGNNNCCCANTCNTTTTCCCTGTACCNGTANTGATAAATNCTTTCTNTTANTGANANNATAACCAGNANTAACACAATCAANCCAANTATNAANTCGCTGGNCATTGTCCCACCTCCATNATAAATNTATNNGGGACATGCNGCAATTATGANAAAAANAANTNACAGGATTANTATATTTTACCTGTNGAACCAAACCCTCCNGCNCCCCGNCCNGTTTCNTCNANCTCNTCNACCGGCTCCAGGANAGCCTCATANACCGGCAAGAANACAAGCTGAGCGATTCTTTCNCCCGGGGTGATNGTGTATTCCATNTCACTNTGATTGTGAATGGCTACAATAATTTCACCTTTATAGTCACTATCAATAACTCCCACGGCATTTGCCAGAGAAATACCGTGTTTTGCTGCCAGGCCACTCCTTGGAAAGATCAGCCCGACAATATGCCTGCAAGGAATCTCAATGGCAATACCTGTAGGGATTTTTATCCTCGCGCCGGGCGGTACTGCCAAAGGTCCGTCAAGGCAAGCCGGTAAATCCAGTCCCGCTGAACCCGCTGTGGCATAACGGGGAAAAGGTATGGAACAACCTATTCTTTCAGATAATTTTTTAACCCTGATAACAACAGAAAAACTCATATCAACTGTCCCAACACTTTCTCCAAACTGCCGCAGTCCCCCCAGGGACCAATAGTCGCAAGGGAAAAACACCTGGGATCAAGCATTTCTTCGGCCAGTTCCTGGATATCGGCAATTGTAACTTTGTTTAACTTTTCCACGACTTCTTCCGGGGGGATAATTTTCCCAAGGTAGAGCTGGGATTTTCCCAGCCTGCTCATCCGGGTACTAACATTCTCCAGGCTCAACAAAAGATTACCCTTGAGCTGATCTTTGGCCCTCTGGAGCTCCTCAACTTTCACGCTATTTAACCGGATGTCCTTTATTTGCTTAAAGATAAGTCCCAGCACTTCTTCCACGTTTTGTTTACTTAAACCGGCATAAACACAAAAAAGACCGGTATCATGATATGAACTATGGTAAGAGTAAACTGAATAAACCAGCCCGCGCTTTTCTCTAATCTCCTGAAATAACCTCGAACTTAAGCCTCCGCCCAGGATCGTGTTAATAATTTGAAAGGTATATGTTTTCTCATGTTCAAGGCTCAAGCCCGGAGTCCCCACACATAAATGTACCTGTTCAGTTTCTTTATTCCGGCAAACCACATCCCGTTTCGGCAATGGAGCTGTCATAGCCTTGGCCGGGACACCGCCTGTTCTTGATTCAAGAACAGGACGCAGCTTGCGAATGACTTCTTCTTTATCAATATTGCCGGCGACCGTTACAATCATATTGCCAGGGTTGTAATATGTTTTATAAAACTCAATTATTTTGTCCCTTGAAAGCTTTGTAATTACATCAGCGGTTCCGATGATAGGGCGGCCAAGCGCATGTCCCTGCCACATTGAACCCGCAAAAATATCATGCACCAGTTCATCAGGAGCATCTTCGTACATTTTTATTTCCTCAATGATAACATTTCTCTCGCGGTCGATATCATCAGGATCAAATATTGAGTCAAAAAGCATGTCGCTCAGCAGGTCTGCAGCCAGGCCAAAATGTTCGTCCAGAACTCTGGCGTAATAACAGGTATATTCCTTGGTTGTGAACGCATTTAGCTGCCCCCCTACCGCATCAAGAGCTTCAGCAATCTGCTTGGCTGTTCGCTTTTTAGTTCCTTTAAACAGCAAATGCTCAATAAAATGTGAAATACCGTTATTTTCAGGACTTTCATCACGTGAACCCACATCCACCCAGAATCCTAAAGCTACCGAGCGAACATATGGAACTTGCTCTAAAAGAATATGTATATTGTTATCAAGGGTAACTTTATGGAACATAAAACGGAACCTCCTCAAAAATGCAATTCTTAAACATATTCTTTAAAATCAACCTGATTCCTCTAATATCTCTTAAAAAAGATATATAGGGTACAAATACCTCTTTTGACAACGGCTTAAAGAAATTGAAAAAGTGTTATAATACTGATAAAATGTTTCCCACTTTTCCATTTGATTATTAACCGGCAAATTCCTTTAAATTCCTATGCTGTCCGGTGCAATAATATTAAATAAAAAAACCTCTTATTTGAGGTATTAGCAATAGCTTGTTTAAGGCTGCTACCGTGTCGAAACCAGCGCGCCTCGACACGTATGTTAGCAGCTTCTTAAATAAATATAACAGCGTCTGTTACCAGGTGAATAGACAGGTTCCATATTTTTTAACTGCGGCCAAGTTCACGGCGCTTTTGTGGACGTGAACTCCGGTCACGGACCCTGTCCCTGTCTTCTTTTGCAGCCTTTCCCTCCGGCGCAGGCATAGCATCTTTCTTGGAAAGCTTCAAGCGTCCCTGGTTATCATAACCGATAGTCTTTACCAGAATCGTATCGCCTTCTTTGACAACATCTTCCACCTTATTTACCCGGTGATGTTCGAGCTGGGAAATGTGAACAAGGCCTTCCTTGCCCGGCAACCCAAGAACACCTGGAATAATTTCCACAAAACAACCAAAATCCATTACCTTGGTAACCTTCCCGCTATAAAGTTCACCGGCCTGGATTTCCTTAGTCAGTGATTCAATAATTTGTAATGCTTTTTTGCCTTTTTCCTGGTCAACAGATGAGATAAATACCCTGCCGTCATCTTCGATGTCAATATCAGCGCCGGTTTCCTCTACAATCTTCTTAATGATCTTGCCGCCCGGACCGATAACATCACGGATCTTTTCTGGATCAATCGTCGTATGAATGATCCGCGGTGCGTGGGGGGAGAGATCCGGCCTCGGGGCTGGAATCACTTCAATCATTTTGTTAAGTATATGCATGCGTCCTTCATATGCCTGTGCCAGGGCGCGCTCGATTACTTCTCTGGTGATACCATCAATCTTGATATCCATTTGGAGAGCAGTAATACCTTTTGCTGTTCCAGCCACCTTAAAATCCATATCGCCAAGGTGATCTTCCAGCCCCTGGATATCGGTAAGCACTGTAATATTTTCATCTTCTTTGATCAGGCCCATGGCAATTCCGGCAACCGGAGCCTTTATCGGCACACCGGCATCCATTAACGCCAGACAGCTGCCGCACACACTTCCCATAGAGGTAGAACCGTTGGATTCAAGAGCTTCAGAAACAAGGCGGATCGTATATGGAAATTCCTCCTCTGTGGGAATAACTGCCAAAAGCGCCCGTTCTGCAAGCGCACCATGTCCTATTTCCCTCCGGCCGGGAGATCTTATCGGTCTGGTCTCCCCTACGCTAAACGGCGGAAAATTATAGTGGTGCATAAAACGCTTGGACTCCTCCACTCCCAGACCGTCCAAGATTTGCTCATCGGAAATTGTCCCCAGTGTCACTGCCGTAAGAATTTGAGTCTGTCCCCTGGTAAATAACGCGGAACCGTGAGGACGCGGTAAAACGCCCACCTCAACAGAGATAGGACGCACTTCTGTAATTGCGCGACCGTCAATTCGCAGCCTTTCTACTGCAATCATATGACGGACTATCTTTTTTTCAACCGCGTCAATAACTTTTCTTATTGAGCCTTCCTGTTCCGGAAAGGTCTCAATAAATTGCTGGACCAACTCGTCCTTAACTTCATCTATATAAGATTCGCGCGCTTGTTTTGATAACCTTTCATTAACACAACGCCGAAGGGCGGCTTCCATTTTTTCCTCTGCCGGTCCGGTTACTGTTTCCACTATAACAGGATCTGGTTCAGCAATATCAGGAAGTATTTTCTCTTTGGCCAGCCCTATAGCAAGAGCTTCTTCACGAAATTTTTCGATAAAGTCTACAATTTCTTTCACAACTTCATGTCCGTAAGAAATTGCTTCAATAATAACTGTCTCTGGAACCTCCCGGGCGCCTGCTTCAACCATCATTACCGCGTCCCTGGTACCGGCAACCACCAAATGCAACTCGCTTTTTTCAATCTGGGATAAAATGGGGTTTATCACAAACTGCCCGTCCACCCGGCCTACAATCACACCACCAATAGGATATTGCAATGGAATTTCTGAAATATGCAACGCTGCAGAAGCACCGATCATGGCAGCTATCTCCGGCGCGTGATCCTGATCCACCGACATGATTGTGGCAATCACCTGGACCTCATTGCGCATATCTTTAGGGAAAAGAGGTCGTATTGGCCGGTCAATCAGCCGCCCCGAGAGAACAGCCTTTTCGCTGGGCCGGCTTTCTCTTTTGATAAAACCGCCTGGTATTTTACCAACAGCATAAAACCTTTCTTCGTAATCTACTGTGAGCGGGAAAAAATCAATTCCCGCCCTGACGTGGCCGGCCATTGTAGCAGTCACCAGGACAGCAGTATCCCCATAACGGACAAATACAGAACCACCAGCCTGCCTCGCCAGCCTGCCGGTCTCCAGAATCATCGGGCGACCGCCGACGATAATTTCTCTCCTCAAAACTGGACCATTCAACATCTAGTTGCTATACCTCCTGTTATAAACATGGAATATTTAACAAATATACTTATCTTCGACATATTTAATATTATTTCCTCTCCAGGCAAATTAAAATACACAAACCCCGGATAGGAGACGAAAAAGCGGGTATCATACCCGCTTCCGCATCACTGCTACTTTCTCAAGCCAAGCTTCTCAATAAGTAAACGATACCGGTCAAAATGCCGGTCCCGCAGATAGTTAAGCAAAGCCCTCCTTTGTCCAACCATCTTCAGCAAACCCCGGCGAGAATGGTGATCACCTTTGTGAAGCTGCAAGTGACTGGTAAGGTTATTTATCTTTTCCGTCAGAATTGCCACCTGTACTTCTGGAGACCCGGTATCACTTTCATGAAGCTTGTACTGGGAAATAATAGTTTGCTTATGTTCAGAAGTTAAAGCCATGCCTTTCACCTCCTTTATCGAAAATCGCTGCCGGCCAAGTCAACCGCAGGAGAAACGTGTTACCTAGCCTGCAGTTCTTTTGGAAAGCTATTTACCAATGATCGTAATTACCAGGCGGCCGCCCGGTATATCCCTGGCAACAATATCAAAAACCCTGCCTGGTTTTGCAACAAAACCCCTGAACCGGGTAGCAGTTGGAATACGTCCCGGTATCCCGCTGGCAGCGTTAATGATATCATTAATTGTAATCCTGTCCTGTCTCATATCCCGTAAGCGCTTACGGGCGTGCCCGGTAATGATAACCCTCATCCTGGCTTATACTCTAGTTTGCATTGGATAGATACACCTGTTCGTCCACCTCCTGGGAGAGGAAGGCATACAGGGCATCCTGGAAGGCTGTTAACTGGACATCTTCCATGTTCGACCGGAGGTATATACTTTCTAATTCTTTTTTTAATGACTGAAACTCCTCACTCAAACAGATCACAGCGATATAATTGAGCCACTTTTTAATCTCCTCCTCGGGAGAGTCGAATCTTGGAATGTTCAGGTTTAACACCTCCTTCCGCAAATACGGGACGCTCAACTTGTTAATTGTAGCATAAATCTGTTACTAATGTAAACGCTGCCTGTTAAATTTATATTGAGAGGCACTTTTTTTTATTCGCATACATTTGCCCCCAGCCCTGGCCTGGATGATATCCTGCTCAATTTGTTTAATCAGTTCGGAAGGTGTTGTAAATTTTTTCTCTTCCCTCAATCTCATAGTAAAACTTACCTTAATATATTTTCCATAAAGCTCCTGGTAAAAAATCAAGCAAATGAACTTCAATATTTCTTTCTTTTCCGTGAAATGTCGGCTTGAAACCTATATTTGCCACCCCAAGGTAAGTTTCACCGTCCACCCGGACTTTCACAGAGTATACTCCATTTGCGGGGACCAGGTACGTTTGATCTATATTCAGATTGGCAGTAGGAAATCCCAGTCGGCCTCCACGCCTATCCCCTGCCACAACCTGTCCTTCGATAAACGGGTAATACCCAAGACACTCAGCCGCTTCAGCCACCTGCCCTTTCATCAACAGTTCCCTAATCAGGGAACTGCTCACCACTTGACCTCCAACCGTTACCCGTGGAACTACCAGCAACTGGTACTGGTACCTGGGAGCCAGTTCTTGAAGCAATTCCGGTGTCCCCCGGCCGCGGTGGCCGAAGGTATAGTTATAGCCGACTACAACTCCTCGGGCAGCCAACTCTTCACTAAGGATATTATTGACGAAATCTTCAGGTGAAAGCCTGGCAAACTCAAGATCAAAAGGCACCAGTAAAAGCACTTCCACACCCATTCTGGCTATAAACTTTTGTTTCGCTTCCTGCGATAAAAGCAACGGTGGGCAATTTTCCGGATGCAAGACAGCCATGGGATGAGGATAGAAAGTAAAGACAGCCGGTGTACCGCCGATTTCTTCAGCCAGATTCACCACTTCGGATATTAGTTTTTGATGACCTATATGTACACCGTCGAAATTCCCCAGGCCAATTACTATTTTATTGTGTTTATGCTTAAGCCCCTGCCAATGGCGGTAAATATACAAATTAACAACCTCCCACCCTAACGGAGACAGTCCCATCACATTAAGTATATTAATTATAAGTATATTAACTATATTATTTACTATATATATTAAATCATAATATATTAAATTATCGCTATCTAAATAATTTCCATAATGTCAAGCAAGTACACAAACCGGTTCAAAAACAAATCTTCTCGTATCTTCCATGTCAAGGCGCGTTCTAGCCACTGCCAACAACCCCTCCGGGCCCTGCAAACGAACCAGCACCCCTTCAGCCAATCCATCAGGAAGTTCAGCTACACCAGGTAAGTAAAGCTTTGAACCTGAACTGACTGCAGGTACCGCACCGTTTTTTACCCTGACCGGCGGCAACCCGGAAAGCGCTTTTTCTGTTGGAATAATGATATCAGAAATATCTTTAACAGCACGAATATCTTCCAGTGTGCAAGAGTCTGATATTGAAAAGGCGCCTACTCTCGTCCGCACCAAAAACGACATATGGGCACCGTACCCCAGATAGTTGCCGATATCTGCACATAATGACCGGACATACGTCCCTTTGGAGCAAGTCAAATGCACAAGAACCACAGGTTTCGGACCTCCCCAACCGGCGCCCCCAATATACTCAATGTTTTGGATGGTCACAGTTCGCGCACGGCGTTCGACATCCAAACCAGCCCTGGCTAACTCGTACAGCTTCTTGCCACGCCATTTTATTGCGGATACCATCGGCGGCACCTGAGAAATTTCTCCAGTAAAAGCCGCGAGGGATGCCTTGACGGCTTCTTCGGTCAGAAGCGAAGCGTCGTGCTCTTCCGTTACTTCACCGAAGGAGTCTCCAGTAGAAGTAGCAACCCCAAAAGTGATTTCAGCGCGGTAATCCTTGTCACATTCCGTAATGAACCTTGCTATGCGGGTGGAGCGGTCCAGGCAAACAACAAGCACCCCCGCCGCTCCAGGATCCAGCGTCCCTGTATGCCCCGCTTTTTTTATTTTTAAGGTGCGGCGGATAAAATTAACCACATCGTGGGAGGTCATCCCGGGAGGTTTGAGTACATTAATAATACCGTTCACAATACTCTCCCTCCGGCAGTAGAAACTGCTGCCGCAACCACTTTATCCTCAATTGTTTTTAATTCGCCAGAAATTACACAACCGGCGGCACGGGAGTGCCCGCCTCCGCCAAAAAGAGCGGCCAGGCGGTTAACGTCAACATTCTCTTTGGAACGAAAACTAATTTTACACCTGCCATCAGATAATTCATGAAAGAGCATCCCAACCTCAACACCTTTAATCGATCTGGCATAGTTTACTATTCCTTCAGTATGCTCGTCCCCGGCTCCAGTACCCCGGAGCATGTCACGGGTTACAGTCATCCATGCCACTTTACCGCAAGAACTGAAAGATAAGGTGTTTAACGCCGCACCTAACAGAAGTTGGGCGGCCCGTGATTTTTCTTCATAAAGATGGAGATTAACACGGGAAACAGATACGCCAATCTCAAGCAAACGCGCCACCCGCCTGTGGGTGGCAGGTGTGGTGCTGTCATATTGAAACGACCCGGTATCGGTTGCTATAGCAGTATACAGACAAATTGCCGCATCTAAAGAGATATCCACCTGCATCAAATCAAACAGGTCGAAAATAATTTCCCCGACTGCGGCTGCCTTTGGATCAACGTAACTGAATGTCCCAAAAGAGCTGGAACCGGAATGATGATCAATGTTTACTACCACCATATTCCGCAGGGGTAATTCACAATAACCGTTACCCAGCCTTTCCGGCACGGGGCAATCCAGGACGATAAGCAGATCATATTCACCCTCCGGCGGGCTGCCCACCCGGAAGTCCTGAAAACCAGGCAAAAACTCATACACTTCAGGTACCGGATCAGGACCGGCCGTGGTTACTTGTTTGCCAAGTTGTTTCAAAGTTAAACTTAAAGCCAGCGCCGATCCAAGGCAGTCACCGTCAGGCATGACATGCCCACATATTAATATACGCTCAGCAGCAGAAATCGCCCGGGCTATGTCCTTAAGACTGCTCATCGGAAATGCCACCCTTCACCCGGACTTCATCTATTAATTTAATCAGGTGAACACCACGGCCTATTGATTGGTCAAGCTTAAAATTTATTTCCGGTATATAACGGAGACGGATCCGCCTGCCCAATTCACTCCGGATGAATCCCTGTGCTTTCGTAAGTGCTTCGATTGTTGCCTTCTGGTCTTCAGGCTCTCCGAAAACACTTGCATAAATATCAGCATAACGCAGATCTTTCGACACCTTAACTGCAGTGATGCTGACAAAACCAATCCTTGGGTCTTTCAACTCATCTCTCAATAATTCAGACACTTCTTTTTTTATGGCTTCTGCCAACCGTTCGGGACGGAAAGACATCACCATAGCACCTCCCATGTTAGAGGTCAGATGCCGGAAGTCAGCAGATATAGATAATAACCCCTTCAACCTCCCTGGCATTACCAGCCATGCTTCAAAAATACGCCTAAATTAAGATAGCTCCCTTTTTATAGCTTCAACGGTGAAAGCTTCGATAATATCCCCCTCTTGAATTTCATTGAACTTTTCAATAGCAAGGCCACACTCGTACCCTTGCAAAACCTCCTTTACATCATCTTTGAAACGCTTTAATGAATTTAACTTCCCTTCATGAATTACTATACCACCACGCACCAGCCTGATACTGGCATCTCTTTCAATTTTCCCTTCTAAAACGTAACAACCTGCTATAGTACCGATTTTTGAGGCCCTGAAAATCTTACGTATTTCTGCCCTGCCGAGGTTTACTTCTTTATATTCAGGTTCAAGCAGGCCACTCATGGCTGACTTTTACGTCTTCAATCGCCTCGTATATCACCCGGTATAGCCGCACATCAACNTTCTCACTTTCCGCAGCNTTCCTGGCATTAACATCCGGGCGGACGTTAAACCCTAAAACAATAGCATTAGAAGCCGAAGCAAGCATGATATCAGTCTCAGTAATAGCGCCAACTCCACCGTGAATGATGTTAACTTTTACCTCTTCGGTACTTAACCGCTCCAGCGCCTGGCGCAAAGCTTCAACCGACCCCTGCACATCTGCTTTGATAATAATGCTCAGTTCCTTGATCTGGCCTTCCTGTATCCGCTTAAACAGATCATCCAGGGATATTCTGGTATTTACTTTTAATTCTTCTTCACGTTTCCTTATTTGCCTGCGTGAAACTATACTTCTGGCAAGCTTTTCATCCTCTACAACGACAAATATATCGCCTGCCATCGGTGTTTCAGAGAAGCCCAATACCTCAACTGGAGTAGAAGGTCCAGCCTTTTTTATTCGATGCCCTTTATCATCAATCATGGCACGCACCCGGCCGAAAACAGAACCGGCTATAATGGTATCACCAATCTTCAAGGTACCATTTTGCACCAGTACAGTAGCTACAGGACCACGGCCTTTATCCAGCTCTGCTTCTATTACGGTTCCCCTGGCCAGCCGTTCCGGATTGGCTTTTAATTCTTTCATCTCAGCTACCAGCAGGATCATTTCCAAAAGATCTTTTATTCCTTCACGCTTTAAAGCCGAGACATTTACACATATAGTATCCCCGCCCCATTCCTCAGCTATCAACCCATATTCAGTAAGCTCCTGTTTCACTCGCTCAGGATTGGCGCCGGGCTTATCCATCTTGTTAATAGCTACAATAATCGGCACACCCGCCTCCCTGGAGTGATTTATCGCTTCAACGGTTTGAGGCATAACCCCGTCATCAGCGGCAACTACCAGGACGGCAATATCTGTAACCTGAGCACCGCGCGCCCGCATAGCGGTAAATGCTTCATGCCCCGGAGTATCGACAAAGGTGATTTTCTTTCCTCCATGCTCAACCTGATAGGCACCGATATGTTGAGTAATCCCGCCCGCTTCTGTGGCTGTCACATTGGTTTGCCTGATGGCNTCCANCAGAGAAGTCTTCCCGTGGTCTACATGGCCCATTACAGTGACAATACAAGGCCTTTGTACCAGCAGCCCGGGATCATCTTCCGGCTCCTGCATAAGCAAAGCTTCCATATCAACCGGAAGCTTTACCTCTACCTCATAACCGAACTCCACGGCTAGCAGGGTGGCGGTATCGCAATCGATATCCTGATTAATCGTCGCAAGAACACCTAGCTGCATTAGTTTTTTGATCAGTTCAGCCGGGCTTTTGTGCATCTTCAAAGCCAATTCTTGGACTGTTATCGATTCACCTATTACAATTGGCTTTTTCTCCACCGGCTGGATCTGCCCGTTCTGTTGCCGCTCTCTCGTCTTGGCAGTCCCTTTCTTGCGAGCTCCACCAGCTGACATTCTCGCACGCAGCCTTTCTTCAGCGATATCAGCTGCAGCAGCGCGCTTATCGTAGCGGCTTTTATTAACCGGCCGCCCGGCACCAGATCTGGCCTGTTGTTTTTGTTTATCCAAAGATTTGGCTTTTTCTTCAAAAATATGCTCCCTATCATCAAATCGCCCTTGCGGTTTCATTACTGTTAAATCAGGCTTTACTCTGACACCCTGGCCAGAACCTTCGTAAGGATGCCGGTCAAGTTTTTTTGGTCTTGCTCCCTGCTGGATACCTGGTCTTTGCCCCTGTTGGCCGCCCGGCCTAGACGTTCCCGGCTGCCTTTGCTCAACGGATCTGCCTGATCCTTTATCAGTGCGTTCGTAACGCTGGAGAGAGCCATCCGCAGCTTGGGCAGGCCTGCCTTGTTGTGGCTTGACATGCTGCGGGCGGTCCTGACGCCCGCGATCTTGCGGAGATATTTCCTGTTGTGTACGTCCTTGTTGATATCTGCTTTCTCTGATTTTATCATCAGGCAGCCTGACTTGTTGAGGCTTGCTTTGTTGAGACCTGACAGGTATTTGACGTTCTTGATGTTCTCCTGCCTCCTTGGGCTTGCCTCCCTGCTCGCTTCTTGCCTGCCCTCCAACAGTTTTTGAAGGTGGCGGGTTTTCTCCCTGTTTTGGTTTTTCTTCAAAACGCCGGTCCGGAGGGCGTGAAGGTACCCAGTCAACCAAACCAGACCCCGAAGAATAGTCTGCTTCCGGACTTTTCCCGCCTTTTCTATGCCCGGCCAGCTGCCCTTTAATTCTCTGTGATTTTTTAATCTCTACCGCTGAAGGATCTGTTTTATTCTCTGTCTTTTGCTCCTGGGGTACGGAAAGAGCAGCCTTTACAGGAGCTGATTTCTCAGCGTGGGGATTGCTTATTTGAAAATACTGCAGCAGGCGTTCAACCTCACTATCTTCCAAAGTGCTCATATGGGACTTGATGTTTATTCCCATGGCACTTAATTTATTAATTATTTCCTTGCTTTCTATGTTAAGTTCCTTAGCGATTTCATGTACCCTTTTTTTAACCATATAATCACCTCCAGGATTTTAGTTTGTATTGTTAACATCTCCCCCTTCTAAAGCATCAAGAATTCTCCGGGCCATGGCTTCATCTGTGAAGGCAACCGCCGAACGGGGTGACTTACCGATTAAGCTGCCCAGTTCCACCTTTGAACTGCAAGAAATTACTGGAATATTTTTTAATCCAGCCAAACCCAACAGTTCCCGCCGGGTACGATCAGCGGCGTCTTCCGCAACGACCAACAGTTTTACTTGAGCCTTTGCCAGGGCATTTTTAACAGCAAAATTACCTGATATCAACTTACCTGCCCGCTGCCCCATACCAATCATCCAACCGATGGTCATTTATCTCACCAGCTTTTTCCCCAACTCATCAATAACTTCACCAGATATCGGGCTTTTGAGCGCCTTTTCCAGGCGTTTTCCCTGTAAAGCTTTTTTTAAACACTCTTCCTCAGGGCAGATGTACGCACCGCGGCCAGAGCGTTTGCCGGTGGGGTCTATTTCTATCGTTTCATCAGGCGTACGAACCACCCGAATTAATTGCTTCTTCGGTTTCATCTCCTGGCACCCGACACACATTCGCTGAGGTATCTTCTTTACCCTGGGCACTACTGGGTTACCTCCTATCCATTACCATCTATCCTGATCACTCTTGCTTTCGCAAGCTTCTCCGTACTCTTTAGAATATATTTCCTGCATTTGCGACTCGCTCTTGATATCAATTTTCCAGCCGGTTAGTTTGGCAGCCAGGCGCGCGTTCTGTCCCTCTTTGCCAATAGCCAGGGAAAGCTGGTAATCTGGAACAATCACCCTGGCCACCTTCTCCTCCTCCCATATCTCGACAGCAACAACCTTTGCCGGGCTTAAGGAACTGGCAATAAACTTGGAAGGATCGGGGTTCCACTTAATTATATCGATCTTTTCACCATTTAACTCATTGACAATATTTTGAACTCTTACTCCTTTCGGTCCGACACAGGCGCCAACCGGGTCAACATTTTCATCCTTAGAATAAACAGCTATTTTTGAACGGGCAGCTGCCTCCCGTGCAACAGCCTTAAGTTCGACAATACCCTCATGCAATTCGGGAACCTCCAGTTCAAAGAGGCGCTTTAACAGACCAGGATGAGTGCGTGAAACCAATATCTGAGGTCCTTTAGTTGTTTTTCTAACCTCGGTAATATATACCTTAATCCTTTCTCCCTGCCGGTATACTTCACCTGGCATCTGCTCCGAAGGAGCTAAAATAGCCTCCGTTTTCCCTAATTCTATCAGTACGTTTTTCTGTTCAAACCGCTGGACGATGCCTGTGACTATATCTCCTTCACGGTTAACGAACTCCTTAAAAATTATATTTCTTTCTGCCTCGCGGATTCGCTGAACAACTACCTGTTTCGCCGTTTGAGCAGCAATGCGGCCAAAATTTCGCGGAGTAACCTCAGTTTCAACAATATCCCCCACACCGTAACTCGGGTTTATTTTCTGGGCTTCCTCAACAGTTATTTCCAGTCGCGGGTCTTCGACCTTTTCTATAACTGAACGCTGGGTATAAACTTTAAAATCTCCTGTTTCGCGGTCAATATGGACCCGGGCATTCTGTAAAGACCCGAAATTTCTTTTGTAGGCAGAAAGCAGCGCTGCCTCGATAGCTTCCAGCAATACATCTACCGCAATGCCTTTTTCTCTTTCCAGGTCTTTCAGGGCTTCTAAAAATTCGATATTCATACTACTTCCTCCCTGAACAAATTAAAATTCCGCCGCCAGCCTTGCCGACGCTATTTGTTCCAAGGGAATAAATAATTCCACTCCTTCCATATCAATTACCACATCAGCTATCTGTACACCCTTAAGGCGTCCGCGAAACTTTTTGCGGCCGTTAACTGGCGCAAAAGTAACAATGTTAACCAGCTTTCCACTAAAACGGTTGAAATCGGCCAGACTCTTTAATGGTCTTTCAACACCGGGGGAAGATACTTCCAGCACATAGGAATGCGGTATCGGATCCTTTTCATCAAGTAACCTGTCTATCTTCTCAGAAATCAGCCGGCAATCCTCATGGTTGATACCTTGTGGTTTGTCGATAAAAATTCGCAGGTACCAGCGGCCGCCTTCCTTTTGGAACTCAACATCCACCAGTTCCATCCCGGCTTCCTGAGCAACAGGCAAAGCCATTTGCTGAACCAACTTTACTATCCGATGACCCGCCACTGGGACACCTCCTGTTATCCATGCAAAAATCGCGTTCAGGCAGCCATGATAAGACGAAAGAGTGGGCGTTACCCACTCTTCGGAATTCTAAAATCTCTCTACCCTTGACCCGAACCACATATACTATATCATAAAAAACATCTGTTGACAAGGGCAATCTTCTTTAACCCAATTTCGCTTCCTCGCTTCGCCAAGTGCTGTTACCGGCGCTGCGCAAGTCGTTCACTCGGGACAACCACCCTTCCCCCAGCTATTATCATCCTTCTGCTGGTGCCGCGTCAGCGGTATGCATGTCTGAATAGTTACGCGCCTGTCATAGCACTTGCCATGATATTGACAGCATCACAGGCTGCTTTTGGCCTGCCAAGTGCAATAGCAGCACGACTCATCTTCTCCAGCCTGCCGGTATCTGCCAGGTATGTCTTTACCTGCCCGGTCAAACCCCGTCCATCTACTCTGACGCCGGCCCCCATGGCAGCTATAAATTCCGAATTTCTTTCTTCTTGGCCAGGCAACGGATCAATAATAAAAACCGGCAGCCCCACAGCCATTGCCTCCGCACAGGACAGACCTCCCGCCTTCCCAACCATCATATCAGCTGCTGCCATTAATTGGTGGATGTTGTCGACATAACCGTAAACTTTCAATTGACAGGATAAGCCCGGAGCAATTTTTAAAAGCTTTTCTTTTAACGAAGTATTTATACCGGCTACAGCCACCAGCTGGCACTTAATAGAAGACTCTCCCAGTTCTTTTACAACCGTCTCCATATTCCCCATTCCGAGCCCGCCGCCCATGATCAGGATCGCAGGAAGCCCGGGGTCCAGCCCGATTCTATCTTTTAATTCCTTTTTATCATATCGCACGCTAAAAGCCGGGTCTATCGGGATCCCGGTGACCTGCACCTTTCCCGGATCAATTCCAAAGGCTTCACACTGCTGTTGCAGTTGCTCCGCTCCAACCAGGTATAAATCCACTTCCGGGAAAACCCAAAAAGAGTGAATTGTAAAGTCCGTAACAGCAGCTACAACCAATCCTTTAAAAAGCCCTTTCTTTTTCATGTAAGACATGATCCCGACGGGAAAGGGATGCGTACAGACTATAACATCCGGCACAAAATCTTTTATATATTTAACCAGTCTCGGCGCGGCCAGCATATTCAAAACCCGGTTAAATTCAAGCTTGCCCCGGCCGGATAAAGGCCGGCCGCGCTCAGCCTGACGATACAAGTAACCGTACACTACAGGGCTCATTTTCAATATTTCCATATATGTGCCCAGAACGACTTTTTCTACCAACGGGCTGGCATAGCGGAAAGTATCCAGAATTACAACTTCTATTTCCGGATAGAGACAGGCAGTTGCTTTTTTCAACGCCTCGGCCGCCCGCATGTGACCCGTGCCGACTGTGACGGACAAGATAAGGATTTTCTTGATCATTTACAGCCTGCTCAACAGCTCCTGTATATTTTTTGCCAATTCATCCACAGGTATCATCATCACTTCCCCAGTTCTGCGCACCCGGACTTCAGCCTCTTTATTGGCTACAGCTTTCGCCCCAATGGTAATCCGCAGAGGGTAACCAATCAGGTCGGCATCTTTAAATTTTACTCCGGCACGCTCCGGGCGGTCATCAAGCACTGCCTCTATCCCGGCTGCAAGCAGCCGTCTATAAATATCCTCCGCCGCAGCCATCTGGGGCTGGTCCTTCGTGCTGACCGGCACCACTACAGCATGAAACGGTGCTATTGCAGCCGGCCAGATAATCCCGTCCTTATCATGGTTCTGCTCAATAGCAGCAGCCATCGTCCTGGTAACACCAATACCGTAACAGCCCATGATAATCGGCTTGCTTTGACCGTTTTCATCGGTATAAAAAGCTCCCAACGCTTTGCTATATTTGTCCCCCAACTTAAAAATTTGGCCGACTTCGATCCCTTTTGCCTCCACCAATACCGAGCCGCATCTCGGACACGGTTCGCCGGCACGTACCGTCCGGATATCAGCAACAATGTCGGCATTAAAATCACGGGCAGGATTTACATTCATCAGATGAGCATCATCTTTATTGGCCCCTGAGACAGCATTAACCATAGACGCAATCTCAAGATCTGCAATTATCTTGACACCCCGGAGGTTAACCGGACCAGCAAACCCGACCCGCGCTCCGGTTATGCTCTGGACGGTGTCCGGGCCGGCCAGTTTTAAATGCAAGCAATCCAGTACATTGGAGAGTTTGACCTCGTTAACGTCCCGGTCACCCCGTTACCAGCACCGCTATAACCTCTTTCTCTGTTTCATAAAGCAAGGTTTTAATAATCTTTTGGTGTGGTATATTTAAAAATTCAGATACTTCTTCAACAGTATGGTAACCGGGAGTCGGTACCTCAGCCAGCATTTTTTGCTCCTCGCCAGGCTCAACGGCCGTAAGGACCGAAACAGCTTTCTCTACATTGGCAGCGTACCCGCACTCCTCCTTATCACAAAACAGTATGGTAGCCTCCCCGGAATCAGCCAGGACCATAAACTCGTGGCTAACACTGCCACCAATGGCGCCGGAATCGGCTTCCACCGGCCGGAAGCGCAAGCCGCACCGCTGGAAAATTCGAGTATAGGCCTCATGCATTTTCTCGTAGCTGACCTGCAGACCTTCATAATCCAGATCAAATGAGTAAAGGTCTTTCATAACAAATTCCCGCCCGCGCAACAAACCGAAACGGGGCCGCCTTTCATCCCGGTATTTATTTTGAATCTGGTACAGCAAAAGCGGGAGTTGCTTATAAGAACTGACCTCCCCCCTTACCAGAGCGGTAATAATTTCCTCATGGGTAGGCCCCAGGGCAAAGTCCCGGTCATGCCGGTCTTTGAAACGAAAAAGCTCAGGCCCGTAAACATGCCAGCGGCCCGACTCCTGCCAAAGCTCCGCCGGCTGGACAATCGGCATAAGTAATTCCTGCCCGCCCTGGCGATCCATTTCCTCCCGGATAATCTGGTTAATCTTCTTCAAAACACGGACAGCCAGCGGCAAATAAGTGTAAACCCCGGCCGCTTCACGGCGGATAAAACCGGCCCGAAGCAAAAGCTGGTGGCTGATTACTTCCGCCTCTGCAGGTACTTCCTTCAATGTCGGCGCAAATAATTCCGTCGCCCGCATAAAACTCCCCCAAACGCATGTATTATAGTAATTCTATCTCTCTAAGCAATTCTTCCACAAGCTTTCCTTCCGTAACTTTCCTGATAACCCTTCCTTTACGGAAAATAAGACCTGCTCCTTTACCACCGGCGATACCAACATCTGCCTCTTTGGCCTCACCCGGACCATTGACCACACAACCCATCACAGCCACTTTAAGCGGCTTGTCCAGAAATTGAAGCCTTTCCTCTACTTCTCCGGCAATCTTGATCAGATCGATCTCCGTACGCCCGCAGGTGGGGCAGGAAATAAGCTCAACACCACGCCTGCGTATCCCTAAGGCTTTAAGAATATCAAAGCCGACCCTTACTTCGTGACGGGGATGTCCAGTCAAGGATACTCTAATCGTGTCGCCTATCCCTTCACTTAATAGTACGCCGATTCCGACAGCAGACTTTACTGTACCGGATCGTATAGTACCAGCCTCAGTTACGCCAATGTGAAAAGGATAGTCTACTTTATCCGCCAAAAGGCGGTATGACTCCAGCATCAAGGGAATGTCGGAAGCTTTTAAAGATACCTTGATATCAGTAAAATTAAATTCTTCACACATACCTATATGGCGCATGGCGCTTTCAACCATCGCTGCAGCAGTAACCCCGCCATACCGTTCGAGCAGTTCCTTCTCTAGTGACCCGGCGTTTACTCCAATCCGGATTGGCACCCCGCGGTCCCGGGCTGCCGCTGTTACTGCCTCAACCTGCCTCCTCCCGCCGATATTACCGGGGTTTATCCTGAGCCCGTCCACTCCCGCCCTGATCGCTTCCAACGCCAGACGGTAATCAAAGTGGATATCGGCAATCAAAGGTATACTTATCCCTTTTAAAATAGCAGGTAATGCCGCCGCTGCCTCGCGGTCAGGCACGGCTACCCGGATGATTTCGCAACCGACGGCAGCCAACTCATTAATTTGGGCAATAGTAGCGGCAACATCTCTGGTGTCAGTGTTCGTCATGGATTGAACACTGATTGGCGCCCCGCCCCCTACCTGTACTTTGCCTACAAAAACAGGTCTTGTTTTTCTTATTTTCATCACCGCTGTCCCGGTTCTTGATTTAAAATAAACAGCTGTAAAATATCATTATAAGTAATAAATACCATAAGCAGCAACAGCAGACCGAAACCTACCAGATGAATGTAATTCTCCTTGACCGGATCTACCGGCCGGCCGACTATCTTTTCCCAGGCCAGGAACAGAATCCGGCTGCCGTCCAGTGCAGGGATCGGGAATAAATTAAACAATCCCAGGTTAATACTCAAAAAAGCAGCCAGCTGAAGAAGGAAAAAAAATCCAACCTGAGCCGCTTTACCAATTTCACTGACTACCCGCACAGGACCGCCAAATTCTGCCGGCACCTGCCCAAAAATCATTTTTGCAACGAAGTCAAGGATCATAAAAGTCATCCTGCCGGTCCACTCAATTCCCATAGCTACAGCCGGGCCCAAACCCGTTTTCCGGTAGCCGGGCTCCGGCAAGATACCAATCATGCCCCGGCCGTTTTCACCATCTCTGACTGTTTTGATTTCAAATTTTTTTTCAACATCGCCCCGCTGTACCGTTACAGTTATCCTTTCTTCCGGGCGTTCGCTGATCAGGATAACAAGTTCCTCCCAGGTTTCCACATGCCGGCCGTTTATGGCAACTATTTTATCTCCTGCAGCAATACCGGCTTTTTCCGCAGGGTAACCGGAAACAACTTCTTTAACTGCAGTTGTGTAAACAGGAAGCCCTTGAAACAAGTAAACCAACACCAGTAAAATCACAGCTAATAAAAAGTTCATCAGCGGCCCGGCAAAAATTACGGCAGCCCTTTGCCCTACAGTTTTCTTATTAAAACCGCGCTCATCATCTTCTATTTCTTCTTTGTCCGGCTCCATCCCGGCCATGCGAACAAACCCACCCAGGGGAAAGGCACGCAAATTATAGGACGTTTCCCCTTTAGGAATACCAAAAAGCCTGGGACCGAAGCCTAAACTGAATTCATGCACTTTAATTCCAACCATTTTGGCAACAGTAAAGTGTCCGATTTCATGAAATATAATTAACATGCCGAACACAAATACTGAAGCGATAAAGGTCAACATCGTAAAACACCACCCGCACATTTGGTCGTTCAAATCCGGTCCAGGCTTTTAACCAGCCACCTCCCGGTTTCCCTGGCCCAACGGTCGGCTTCCATAATTTCTTCAAGACCAGGCCGTTTAACTATCCGGTGCTTTTCCATAACCTCGCTGACCAGCGCAGGAATTGCCCGGAAAGGAATCTTCCCCTTAATAAACGAATCGACGGCAATCTCATTGGCAGCATTAAGCACAGCAGGCATAGTCCCGCCAGCCTCGCCGGCCTCAAAAGCGAGCTTTAACGCAGGGAACTTGCCGGTATCCGGCGCTTCGAAAGTCAAACCCTGCAAATCAGTTAACTTTAGCCTGGGAACACAACCAGGCACTCTCTCCGGGTAGGTCAGGGCATACTGAATAGGGAGGCGCATATCCGGCAGCCCCAACTGGGCTATAACAGACCCGTCTAAAAACCCAACAGCCGAGTGTACAATACTTTGTGGGTGAATAACAACTTCTATTTGTCCATAGTCTACCCCAAATAACCATTTTGCTTCAATTACTTCAAGCCCTTTGTTCATTAAAGTCGCTGAATCTATTGTTATTTTACTGCCCATTTGCCAGTTTGGGTGGTTAAGCGCCATATCTACCGTCACGTTTTCCATTTCTGCCTCGCTCAAGTCACGAAACGGCCCTCCGGAAGCAGTAAGGATGATTTTCTCAACAGCACTTCTGCTCTGACCGTTAAGACATTGCCAAATGGCCGAGTGTTCGCTGTCAACCGGCAAGATGGTAGTTTTCCTCCTGGCAACCAAGTCCATAATCAGTTGCCCGGCAGCAACCAGGGCCTCTTTGTTTGCCAGCGCAACATCCTTACCGGCGTTAATCGCAGCAATAGTCGGGTAGATCCCCTGTGCTCCGGTAACCGCGACCACAACAACATCGGCTTGAGGCAGACTGGCCAGGCCTTCTACCCCCGCCCTACCCCAGGCTAAATCCGGGGTCTCAGATGGAACAAGCCCATCACGCAAATATTTAAGCTCTTTTTCATCAGCTAAAACAGCAACATCAGGCCGGAATTCCCTGACCTGATCCGCCAGCAATCGCCAGTTTTTGCCCGCCGCCAGACCAACTACTTTAAACTTTTCAGGCAGATTACGCAACACTTCTAGCGTCTGCCTGCCGATTGAACCCGTACTACCGAGGACAACTACCCTTTTCATGATTAGACTCCAGTAAAATCTTCCTTAATTATTCTTATAATTAATAATCAGGTGTTCAGAATTCAGGACTCAGAATATCTCAAAACGATAAACCATCCTTGATATTCTGACTCCTGACTCCTGACTGTATTTGAAATTATTTTACCTTGATATTCAACACTCCTGCTTTTAAAGTTGCCTGTATGGCAATAAGCAAGATCGGCCCCATAATCAACCCCCAAAACCCCATAGTTTTCAAACCGGCATACATCGCGATAAGAGTTGCCAGGGGATGCAGGCCAAGACTGGCAGAAACGATTTTGGTTTCGAAAACCTGTCTCACCATGTATACCACTGCGTATAAAATTGCAAGCCTGGTTCCAAAACCGGTTGCACCTGTAGCAAAGGACCATATTATCCACGGAAAAAATATTGTCGCCGGACCAAGGACAGGAATGAGATCAAAAAGACCAATTATCAACCCTACGGTCAGGGCATATTTTGCACCAATCAGGTAAAGGCCTGAAATACTCAAGATAGTAGTGATGGTGATCAAAACGGCCTGAGCACGCAGGTAGGCGGTAAACGCCGTAGATATAGCACGCATTACCTCAATAGATTTTTCTCCCCAAGGCTTTGGAATAACGCGTAACAGCGCTTGAAGGATCAAACGGCGGTCTCTGGCGAAAAAATAAGTAGCCACGCCGCTCACCACAAGAACGGTCAATGTACCGGGAAGCAGCGAAATAAACTGGAATATGGAATTGACAAACCTGCTGATCAGACCCTGGAGATTTGCGGCAAGGCTGGTAATGCTCTGTTCCAGGGAAGCAATTACTCCTGAAGGAAGATTTACATAAAAAACCGTTGCTTTTTCGATCAAATCCTGGTAATAGGTCCTGAGTTCCGCGGCAACCCCGGGTAGTGAAACAGAAAGCTGAATCAACTCCGCAACCAGCTGCAATATTATTACGGTAAAAACAACACCGATTCCACCGAAGACAATGATCATAGCAATAATTGTAGATATACCGCGGGGAAATTTCAACTTTTGATGTAAGGTTCCGATTAACGGCTCCATCAAGGCACTGAACACAACTGCGATAATAAACGGGACCAAAGCCGGCAGCACATAGGTAATAACCCCCACGGCAATTAAAACAATTACGGCTGCGTAAATAATAATAAGTAAGTTTCTCGGCACTCTTTACTGTTCACCTCAAACTATTATGAATAACCTCACATAATAATACACAAGAGGGGCGGTAAACAAGGTGCTGTCAAAGCGGTCAAGAATACCGCCGTGCCCCGGTATCAATGTGCTGGAATCCTTAAGGCCGGCCTGTCTCTTTAGGGCCGACTCGAGCAGGTCTCCTGCCTCAGCGGCAACCCCCAGCAGCAATCCCAGCAGCAACAACTTGGGTACAGGTAAAAAGGGATAAATAATAGCAAACAAGTAAGCGATCAATACGCTCCCCAGCAACCCGCCGATCGCCCCTTCCAGAGTTTTTTTGGGGCTCAATACCGGGGCTATTCTTCTCCTGCCGAAGGCTTTTCCCAAAAAATAAGCTGCAGTATCACAGGCACAGGTCCCGGCAAACATAAAAATAAGCCAAATCCAACCGTCGGGAAGAGTCCTTAAAAGATAAAAGTAACACATCAGGCCTACATAAAGAGTTCCCATGAGGGAGCCGGCACTGTCCAATAGTGAGTATTGCGGGTAGAATGCCACGGTTGCAATCAACTGTAAGAAATAAAATAAATCGTAATGGTTGGACCTGGATAACCGTCATTATAAAGGTATGCACCACCGGTCAAAATTAAGCCGCCGGCCTGAGCCAGCCACAACGACGGCTTTAGTCCCAATCTGGACAGCATTTCCGTCATTTCCCTTATACCAAGAAAAATAATCAGCCCGGTCAGCATAATCAACGGCAATCCTGCGTGCCAGACAGCCAGCACAATTAGGGGTACGCCTACCAGGGCGCTCAATACTCTCTGCAGGAGCACATTTTCACCAACCCGTCAGGTTGTTCTATCACTCTTTAACCCTCCAAAACGGCGTTCCCGCTGCTGGAAATCAACCAGGGCCCGCAATAAGTGGATTCGCCGGAAGTCGGGCCACAAAGTAGTAGTATGCCAAAATTCTGTGTAGGCCAGCTGCCAGAGTAAAAAGTTGCTTATCCGGAAATCACCGGAGGGCCGGATCAATAAATCCGGGTCCGGCTGTCCAGCGGTATACAGATAATTAGACACTGTATCAACATCAATTTGCTCAACCTTCAAACAGCCTTTTTCCATATCGGCGGCGATTGCCCGGATCGCGTCAACAATTTCCATCCTTCCTCCATAGTTCAGTGCCAGGTTCAAAATCAGCCCGTCATTTTCGCGGGTTAGTCTAGCAGCTTCAACCAGGGCATCCAGAGCCGGCCGCGGTAACTCCTTCAACCTGCCGATTGGATTGATACGCACCCCATTTTTATGCAATTCATGAATTTCCTTATTCATGTATTCAACCAGCAGATCCATGAGGGTATTTACCTCTTCTTGAGGCCTTTTCCAGTTTTCAGTTGAAAATGCATATAATGTTAGGACTGGAATTTTTAATTCACAACAAACTCGTATAACATCCCTGAGAGATTCCACTCCCGCCCGGTGACCAAACGCCCGCGGCATCCCTTGTTTCTTTGCCCACCGTCCGTTACCATCCATGATTATAGCAATATGTTTGGGTAATTTTTGTTTGTCTATAACCTCCAAAAGCCTCTGAACTTCCAGATCCGTGTCAGTAGACTTTTTTTTGGGCCAAAAACCTGCGATCTTATTAAGCATGTTTATCATGAAAGAATGGCCTCCCGGGATCACAACGGTTCATTTTATTATATAAACAACCCCCTCTAAATATGTGAGGGGGTTAGTCCACTACTCTTCAATAATGGCTCCCGCGGGACATGCATCAATACAAACACCGCAATTCTCACACTTGCCCGGATCAATCTTATAAACATCACCGTCTTCGATAATTGCTTCATTGGGGCAAGAATCAGCACAAGTACCACATCCCAGGCATTCATTAGTTATTCTGTATGCCATCTTTTGACTTACCTCCTTTCTTCGTATTTTCAAAGACCACCGTTAACACCCCTTTTTTTTCTGAAACTACCTTAAAGCGCACAACACGTAATTTTCCACCTGATACCTCTTTATCGGGCCGGGTGATGAAAATATCAACTTCAAAGCCTAACTTTTTGCAACGTTTAATAGCTTCATCCAGGGTGAAACCGGTGATATCAGGAAACCCGCCCATCTATACCTGCATGATCTCCTGTTCCTTTGTTGAAAAAAGCGCATCTATTTCTTTAACATACCGATCGGTGAGCTTTTGTACCTCATCCTGATTGCGCTTTAACTCATCCTCCGATATGCTGCCGTCTTTTTGCCTGGTTTTAAGTTGCTCATTGGTTTCCCGCCGGATATTTCGAACCGCCACCCGGCCTTCTTCAGCTTTTTTCTTGATAACCTTTACCAGCTCCGCCCGCCTTTCCTGGGTAAGTTGGGGTATGGCGAGCCTGATTACCGTACCGTCGCTGACAGGTGTTATACCCAGGTCGGATTTCATAATAGCGCGCTCAATTTCCGGCAAAGTGCTTTTGTCCCACGGTTGAATCACCAGAAGCCTGGCCTCAGGAACTGAAATATTAGCAAGTTGATTAACAGGTGTCGGTGTACCATAATAGTTAACCATAATTTTATCCAGAAGTGCAGGTGTTGCCCGGCCAGCCCTCAAGGAGGCAAATTCTTTCTTTACCACCTCAACAGTTTTTTTCATATTGATCTCGCAATCTCTGATGATCTCTTTCGGCATTTAACTCACCCCCCGATATAAGTTCCGATTTTTTCCCCGAAGACTGCTCTTTTAATATTGCCCTCATTATTTAAATCGAAAACAATCAGTGGTATTTTATTATCCATACATAAGGAAGCTGCAGTAGCATCCATAACACCGAGGCCACGATTAAGCATATCAATGTAGGAAAGCGTGTCAAACTTTTTAGCTTGCGGGTTTTTTAACGGGTCGGAATCATAAATACCATCTACCCGCTTTGCCATTAAAATAACCTGCGCTTCAATTTCAGCTGCACGCAAGGCAGCCGTAGTATCAGTGGAAAAATAAGGATTCCCGGTGCCGGCCGCAAATATAACCACTCTGCCTTTTTCCATATGCCTGATTGCGCGGCGTCTGATATAGGGCTCGGCCACCGCTCTCATTTCAATGGCCGTCTGAGTACGCGTATCAACCCCGTGCTTTTGCAGCGCATCTTGCAATGCCAGGGAATTCATCACTGTGGCCAGCATCCCCATATAATCAGCCGTTGCCCGGTCCATGCCCTTGGCGCTACCTGCAATTCCGCGCCAGATATTGCCCCCTCCTACTACAACCGCCAGCTGCACCCTGAAATCCACTACATCCTTAACCTGCCTGGCTATGGTATTCACCACATCGGGATCAATACCATAACCCAAGGAACCGGCCAGTGCCTCCCCGCTTAACTTTAGAACCACACGCCTGTATCTCGGAGCCACCATATGAGGTAAACCTCCAGTTTATTCAGGATTATTCGACGAGCACATCTCAAAATCCTTTTATTAAAAATTATTTGACTATATTTCGGGTGGCTGCCTCAACTTCAGCAGCCAGGTCATCTTGTCTCTTTTGAATACCTTCACCAAGCTCATAACGAACAAAACGTCTTATGTTTATATTTTCGCCGATTTTTGCAATTTTTTCTGTCAACATTTGTTTTACAGTCTTGTCCGGGTCCTTTATAAAAGGCTGTTCCAACAAACATACTTCCTTATAATACTTCTCTATACGCCCTGCCACCATTTTGTCAACAATTTTTTCCGGTTTGCCTTCATTGAGGGCCTGGGCGCGCAGAATCCTCCGCTCTTTTTCTACCGTCTCTGCAGGAACATCCTCCTTACTAACATACTCAGGCCTGGCAGCGGCAATTTGCAATGCAATATCCCTTACAAAAGTCTTGAACTCCTCGGTCTTGGCCACAAAATCTGTTTCGCAATTCACTTCAACCAGCACGCCAATCCGTCCAGCCCCATGTATGTAAGATTCAACCAGGCCCTCCGCCGCTATGCGCCCCGCTTTTTTTGCCGCAGCCGCCAATCCTTTTTCTCTCAGGTAATCAGCAGCTTTTTCAATATCACCGTTGGATTCACTGAGCGCTTTTTTGCAGTCCATCATCCCAGCCCCGGTACGCTCACGAAGTTCCTTAACCAAACTGGCCGATATAGACATATTTTCAAGATCCTCCTTCATAAACCTTCTTTTTCACACATATAATATTATATCCAAGTTTTCCGCAGTAAAATCAAATGCCTAGAAAAACTTAAGAAAGAAAAATAAGAAATAAGGCAGGGGTTACCCTCCAAGACATCCCCCGCCTAAACTTGCATTTATTCCGTAATTTGTTCCCCTTGCTTGCCTTCGAGAACAGCCTCGGCCATCTTACTGGTCAACAGCCGAACCGCCCTAATGGCATCATCATTTCCAGGTATAACATAGTCTATCTCATCAGGATCGCAGTTGGTATCTACTATCGCGATAATGGGGATGCCCAGCTTCCGAGCTTCAGCGACAGCAATACGCTCCTTACGGGGATCCACAACAAATAATGCCCCCGGCAGGTGCCGCATTTCCTTTATGCCGCCTAAAAACTTTTGTAGTTTTTCCTTTTCGTGTAATAATTCGGCTACTTCTTTTTTGGGAAGCACTTCCATGGTCCCGTTGGCTTCCATCTTTTCCAGCTCATTAAGCCGGTCAATCCGCCGTCTGATAGTCTGAAAATTAGTAAGCATACCGCCCAGCCAGCGCTGGTTTACATAAAACATGCCACACCGCTCCGCTTCTTCCCGCACTGACTCCTGGGCCTGCTTTTTCGTGCCGACAAAAAGGATAGAACCACCTTCAGCAGCAAGCTGTTTAACAAAATTATAGGCTTCCTCCACCTTTTTGACGGTTTTCTGCAAATCTATGATATATATACCATTACGATCGGTAAATATAAAAGGAGCCATCTTAGGATTCCAACGGCGAGTTTGATGGCCGAAGTGAACTCCTGCTTCCAATAGTTGTTTCATTGAGATTACGCCCACCTATTCCACACCTCCTCCCGCTCCGGTTTTTGTCCTCCGTTACCTTCATCTCCAGCAAGGCCCTAATCGATCCGGGCACCCTTGCAAAAATCCAGTAACGTGTGTAATCCACACCAAACCGTATTCTACCATAAATAAAACCCCGGCGCAAGCCGGGACTGTAAAAAATCAGGCTAAATATGCAAGTTAACAATTAAATTAAGTTACTTTTTTGCGTTAGTAATCTTTTCCAACTCCTCAAGGAGATAATCATTAAGGACACGAATGTAAGTACCTTTCATACCAAGAGACTTAGACTCAATTACACCAGCGCTTTCAAACTTGCGCAGCGCATTGACAATAACTGACCTGGTAATTCCTACACGGTCGGCTATTTTACTGGCCACCAACAGGCCTTCATCGCCCCCGAGCTGTTCAAAAATATGCTGTATCGCATCCAGCTCGGAATATGATAATGTAGCCAGTGCCACCTGTACGGCTGCCCGCTTGCGGGTCTCCTCCTCCACCTTCTTAGCCCTTGATCTAAGTATTTCCATTCCAACTACAGTTGCAGCATACTCACCTAAAATAAGATCTTCATCACTAAAGTGCTCGCCGAATCTGGACAGGATCAGGGTACCAAGGCGCAAACCAGCCCCCGCAATAGGAATCATTGTGGTTACTTTATTATTGAATCGGCAACGTTCCGGGCTAAAAACACAAGCATTGCCAATTTGGCTGAAGTTAGCACGGGTTTCGTTTATTTTCATCAAGTTTTCGTTATAATCCTTCGGGAATCCACCATGCCCCTCAACAATTTCTTTCATAATATCACAAACCAATCCCTTTATATAGGCATAACCCAGGATTTTGCCATGCACGTCAAGAATATAGATGCTGGCGTTAATATTTTCGCTAAGATTTTTAGCCACCACATTAAAATTTATAGCGTGTCCTACTGACTTTAAAAGCAGTTTGTTTATAGCTCGGGTTTTTTCCAATAAATTATGCATTCCTCTTTTTATTTCCCCCTTACAGAATATAACGGCTTAAATCTTCATTCTTAACTACTTCCTCTAATTTTTCAATAACATCCTCCCGGTTTATTACAATTGTTTTATTGCTAAGTTCAGGCGCTTCAAAAGATATGTCCTCCAAAAGTTTTTCCAAAATTGTATGCAGGCGGCGGGCACCGATATTTTCTGTTTGCTCGTTAATAGTATAAGCTATTTTCGCGATTTCTTCAAGTGAATTTTTTGAAAATTTCACCGATACCCCTTCTGTAGCCAATAGCTCGGTATACTGCTTAATTAACGCGTTTCTTGGCTCTGTCAGGATTTGTTGAAAATCCTCACAGGTCAAGCTCTCAAGCTCAACACGAATTGGAAAACGGCCTTGCAGCTCCGGAATTAAGTCGGAAGGTTTTGAAACGTGAAAGGCCCCTGCAGCAATAAACAAGATGTGGTCGGTTTTAACCGGCCCATATTTTGTCATAACAGTAGAACCTTCAACAATAGGCAGGATATCACGCTGCACCCCTCCTCTGGAAACATCAGGCCCATATCCTTCCCGTCCTGCTATTTTATCTATTTCATCCAGAAAAACTATTCCTTCATCCTCCACCCGCCTAATCGCTGTAGTAGTAACTTCATCCATATCAATCAATTTCTGTGCCTCCTGCTGGATCAGGATCTTCCGGGCTTCCTGTACGGTTACTCTACGCTTGCGCTTTTTTTTCGGCAAAAACCCGCCGAGCATGTCCTGAAGGTTTACTCCCATTTCTTCCATACCTGAACCGGTAAACACCTCCAGCATCGGAGGTTTATTGTCTTCTACCTCAATTTCCAAAATTTCATTTTCCAGCTGACCTTTTGCCAGCTTCTCCCGGAGCATGTCTCTCTCAAAATCAATCCTTTTTGTTCTTTGTTCAAAATTCGTATCTGCCTTTTCAGGCGGCCTCGTACCACCAAAAAGCAATTCCAGAGGGTTGCGCGAAGGCGTTTCTTGTACTGGATAAGGCGCCAGCAATTCTATTAGCCTTTCTTCAGCGATCTTTTGGGCCCTGCCCTCTACTTCTGCCATCTTTTCCTGTTTGACCATCCTGATCGCTGTTTCCACCAGATCCCGGATCATCCCTTCCACATCTCTGCCTACATAACCCACCTCGGTAAATTTCGTAGCTTCCACCTTTATGAAGGGAGCCTTGACCAGTTTGGCCAGACGGCGCGCAATCTCAGTTTTGCCTACACCGGTCGGCCCAATCATTAAAATATTCTTCGGAATGACTTCGTCTCTAAAATCCGCGGGTAGCTTCTTGCGGCGGTAACGGTTGCGTAAGGCCACCGCTACTGCCTTTTTGGCCTTCCTCTGTCCCACAATATACTTATCAAGCTCCTCAACGATTCGTCGCGGCGTTAATTCTTCCATATTATTATTTAACCTCCCATTTCAATCATTGGTGGCCGATAACTGGCAACCTTCCGCTAAACACCAATACCTGAGAATAATATATATATTAAACCTCCTCAACTGTGATATTATCATTTGTATATACGCAGATATCCGCAGCAATAGCCAACGCTTCCCGGGCAACATCGCAAGCGCTCATTTGAGTATGCCGTATTAGAGCACGCGCCGCTGCCAGAGCATAGGGACCTCCGGAACCGATGGCAGCCACACCGTCGTCAGGTTCGATTACTTCCCCACTACCGGAGATAATCAGCAGTTCACCCCTTCCGGCCACGATTAAAAAAGCTTCCAGTTGACGCAAAATCTTGTCGGTACGCCATTCCTTGGCCAGTTCAACCGCAGCCCGCTGCAAGTTGCCGTGGTATTCCTCCAGCCTACCCTCAAACTTCTCAAATAAAGTAAAGGCATCCGCCACGGAACCGGCAAATCCTGCCACAACTTTATCTTTATAGAGCCTTCTGATTTTCTTCGCACCCTTCTTAATCACCGTGTTCTGGCCGAAGGTAACCTGGCCATCACCGGCAATTGCTACCTTTCCTTCTTTTTTTACCGCAACAATAGTAGTGGCGTGAAACATAACCATGCTCCCCTCAAGAAATCTATTTATATATTCATTCTTTTGCCCGCGGGTGCGCCTTCCTATAAACCTGCTTCATTCTTTCACCAGTTACATGCGTATAAATTTGGGTACTGGAGAGGCTTGCATGACCCAGCAGTTCCTGTACCGAACGCAAATCCGCTCCCGCGTTCAAAAGATGGGTGGCAAAAGAATGGCGGATTGTGTGCGGGCTTATTTTTCTTTCTATACTTACTTTCTTTACATACTTGTCTACGATTTTACGGATACCCCGACCGGACAGCCTCTCACCCCACCGGTTCAGGAAAACCGCGTTATTAGGCTTTTGTGCATCAGTTTTTGCAGTGTCATTAGTTTTTTTCAGGGATGCGTTCATCAATAACTGAAGGCGTCCATTTTTCATGTAATTTATCAATGCTTTAACCGCCTGACGGCCCAAGGGAATTAACCTTTCCCGGGCTCTCTTGCCCATAACCCGGACGTATCCCGCACCCAGATCGAGATCACCCTGATCCAACGAAACCAGTTCATTTATCCTCAGCCCACCGGCGTATAATGTCTCAAGGAGCGCCCGGTCACGTATCCCCAGAGGACTATTTAAATCTGGCGCTTCTACCAGCAACTTCGCTTCCTCCTCATATAAAAAGCGAGGCAGCCGCTTTTCCAGCCTTGGAGTGGACAGCCTTGCCGCAGGATTTTCATCTGCTATTCCCTCCCGTCCAAGATAACGGTAAAAAGAGCGCCATGCTGCCAGCCGTCTCGCTATAGTAGCCCGGGAATGGCCTTTTTGCTGGGAAAAAGCCAGATAACGCCTAAAGATCCGGTAGTCAAGATCTGCCGGAAGAATCGCATGATCATCTTTTCTCAATAAACTCGCAAAGAAATCCAGTCCCAGGAACAAATCCTTCTGGTAGCTTTCGATTGTTCTGGGGGAGGCGTTTTTTTCTGTTTTAAGGTAAATTAAAAAATTATCTATATAGCTGTACATGACCTATCCTCATTATTTATCGACTCTTTAAACTTCCTGAGCGAATCCAAAGCTTTTTTAGCGATCTGTTTATACCGCTCTTTTTTATCCCTGATTCTTTCTACCGGCGCGGGAAAAAGACCAAAGGTAATGTTCATCGGCTGAAAATGAGACGGATCGGCAGTGGTTATGTAATGCGCCAGTGAACCATGGGCAGTTTCGCGGGGAAAAGCAAGCGGCTCCCCACCGGTTACCAGCCTCGCCGCGTTGATGCCGGCCATCAAGCCGGATGATGCCGACTCCACATATCCTTCGACTCCGGTTATCTGGCCGGCAAAAAAGAGGTCCGGCCGTTTTTTGCACTGAAAAGAGGGATTCAACAATACCGGAGCGTTTATATAAGTATTCCGGTGCATAACTCCAAACCGGACAAATTCAGCTCTTTCAAGCCCTGGAATGAGTTGAAAAACCCGACGCTGCTCATCCCACTTCAGGGTTGTTTGGAAACCGACCAGATTGAACATAGTTCCTTCAACATTGTCCTGTCTCAACTGAACTACCGCGTAAGGCCTCCTGCCTGTTCGCGGGTCAATCAGCCCCACAGGTTTGAGCGGGCCGTATAGAAGTGTCTCCTTACCCCGCGCTGCCAGGGCTTCTACAGGCATGCACCCCTCAAAATAAGATTCCTTTTCAAATTCATGCCGCGGGGCCTTCTCGGCTTTCACCAGGGCATCCCAAAAAACTTCATACTCTTCTTTGTTCATCGGGCAATTCAAATAAGCAGCATCGCCTTTACCATAACGGGAAGAACGAAATATTTTTTCCATATTTAAAGATGCATAAGTCACAATTGGAGCAACAGCGTCGTAAAAGTAAAGATACTCCTCACCTGTAAAATATTTAATACTATCGGCCATAGCCTCTGAAGTAAGCGGCCCGGTAGCCAAAATAACCACTCCATCTTCAGGTATGCGCCTTACCTCCTCACGGTAGACCCTCACCATCGGGTGTGTGGATAACTTCTCAGTAACCAGACAGGCAAAAGATTTGCGGTCAACAGCAAGGGCACCGCCCGCTGGTACTCTTGTTTTTTCAGCACACTCCATAATCAATGAATTTAGTAAGCGCATTTCTTCTTTTAAAAGACCTACCGCGTTTTCCAGAGCGGCCGCGCGCAAGGAGTTGCTGCAAACCAATTCTGCAAAATCCCCGGTATGGTGAGCCGGTGTTTGCCTTTTGGGCCTCATTTCATAAAGTTCAACCCTGACTCCCCGGTTTGCCAGTTGCCAGGCCGCCTCAGCACCCGCTAAACCCGCCCCGACTACGGTAACCGTCTGTTCAGCCATAATCTTTTCTCCCTATCTATCGCGCCGACTTTTCTTCTCCTGTCGCCGTTTTATTCCTGTTTACGTGCCTTTTGTCCGCTATTCTATCAGCAGGAACTCTCCCATGAGCGCATTTTTCATTGATGCAACGCAGGTTTATTTTTTTGCCGGACCCTTTCTTTTCTACCATCAAGTCCCCACACTCCGGACATTTTGTTTTAGAAGGCTGATCCCACGTTATAAAATCACATTCCGGGTATCGGTTGCAACCGAAAAACTTTCTACCCTTTTTACTGCGCCGAGCAACCAACTCTCCTCCGCAGCGAGGGCACCCTATACCAGTAGGCTCCAAAAGCGGCCTGGTGTTGCGACATTCCGGAAAACCCGGGCAGGCTAGGAACTTACCGTACCGGCCCATCTTAACCACCATGTTACGCCCACATTGTTCACAAATCTCCTCCGTCACTTCTTCAGCAACCTGAACCTGACCGATTTCCTTATCTGCCTTTTCCAGTGTCTTGCTGAAAGGAGTATAAAATTCATCCAGAACCTGAACCCAGTCAACAGCTCCTTCTTCAATACCATCCAGCTTCTCTTCCATACCCGCGGTAAATTCAACATCAATTATATCTTTGAAATGTCTTTTTAGCAGATCGACTACCGTTATACCCAGTTCCGTGGGATAAAGTTGTTTATTTTCCCTGACCACATAGCCCCTCTTAATAATAGTCTCAACAATGGGCGCATAGGTGCTCGGCCTGCCTATTCCTTTTTCTTCCAGGGTCTTAACCAGTGTCGCCTCTGTATAACGGGGCGGCGGTTGAGTAAAATGCTGTTTCGGTGTCAGAGAATGTAGATCTACACTTTCCCCTTCACTTAGTTCCGGGATCAGTTTTTCTTCGTCTTTTTCTCCATCATCAGTACTCTCGGTGTAAACTTTCATAAAACCGGGAAATTTTATAATTGAACCGGTGGCCCGGAACGTGTAGTCACCTGCACTAATATCTACACTAGTTGTATCAAAAATAGCCGGACTCATCTGGCTGGCCAGGAAACGGGACCAGATCAACTTATACAGCTTATACTGGTCATTGGTAAGAAAACTTTTGATCAAATCCGGCTCCCGGCTGATCGAAGTGGGTCGAATAGCCTCATGGGCGTCTTGCACTTTACCCTTTCCTGCCGCTCCCGCTGATTCTCTGCCTACATATTGAGCGCCCAGCCGTTCACGAATATAATTCTGCGCTTCATCACGGGCAATAGCAGATATCCTGACGGAATCAGTACGAATATAAGTAATCAGGCCGGAAGTCCCTTCTTTTCCTAGATCGAGGCCCTCATAAAGCTGTTGGGCCACCATCATTGTTTTTCTGGCAGTGAAATTTAACTTCCGGTAGGCCTCCTGCTGGAGGGTACTGGTAATAAAAGGTGGAGCAGGCCTGCGGCTCTTTTCTCTGCGGGTAACCTTAGATACAGTATAATGTGCTCCTCGAAGGCTTTCCAGCACTTCCTGCATTCTTTCCGCGCTGTTAATATCAATTTTCTTATCTTGATATTTTAAAAGCCTTCCTTCGAAAGGAGCATTCCCTGCTTTTATAAAACTGCCGGTCAGTGTCCAGTATTCCTCCGGTTCAAAAGACTGGATTTCTTCTTCACGGTCACAAATCAGCCGGACGGCCACCGACTGCACCCGGCCTGCGCTGAGCCCTTTTTTTATTTTGCGCCAGAGCAACGGACTCAAGTTATAACCCACCAGCCTGTCCAAAATACGGCGGGCCTGTTGAGCGTTGACCCGGTTGGTATCTATAATCCTGGGGTGTTTTACTGCATTTTGAACAGCCTGTTTTGTTATCTCATTAAACTCAATCCGGCAGGGCTCTTCCTCAGATATATCCAAAAGATTCTGGATGTGCCAGGCAATAGCCTCCCCCTCCCGGTCAGGGTCGGAGGCAATCAACACCTGATCGGCTTTTCTCCTGGCTGCCCGCAAATCCTTTATAGTATCACCTTTGCCACGGATAGTTATATATTTCGGGCTAAACCCGTTTTGAACATCCACCCCGAACTGGCTTTTGGGCAAGTCGCGGACATGCCCCATGGAAGCTTTAACCATATATCTTTTTCCAAGAAACCTGCTGATAGTCTTTGCTTTGGCAGGGGATTCAACGATCACCAGAGTTTTAGACAAACGGCACACCTCATTTTTATTGCCTGGCTTTTATTGCCATCTATTATAGCATATTTTTTATAAAACTATCCTCTCAACAAGAATTTAGAACAAGTTTCAGCCGGTACGGATATAAAATTTACCAGGGAGCTGTCTGACCAGTCCCTTTATTTCTAAATACATCAATGCAGCCATGACCTTTTGCGGTATAAGTCCGGATCTATTAATCAATTCATCCAAAGAAACCTGATCATGTGACAGCAACCGGTAAAGAGACTCCTCCTCCGCACTCATTTTAACCGGGCTTTCGCCCCCTGACCCGGGAACCGGGAAAAGTTTTCCTATCCCCAGTTCATCCAGAACATCGCCGGCACTTTCCACCAGCCTGGCTCCTTGTTTGATCAGGTTGTGGGGCCCACGGCTCAATGGATTTACTACATTCCCCGGTACCGCCATCACATCGCGTCCCTGCTCCAAAGCAAAGTCTGCTGTAATCAGGGCACCACTCTTTTCACCTGCCTCCACAACTATTGTTCCCAGCGCCAGACCACTGATAATCCGGTTACGAGCTGGGAAATGCCAGGCTTCCGGGGGCGAGCCGGGAGGAAATTCACTGATAACAGCTCCATT
>Ga0067045_1002991_pt1 | contig 50411 bp, 36 predicted proteins | sample TerdegcTABiofilm_FD_59184 | JGI IMG/M metagenome (GOLD analysis project Ga0067045, IMG submission 59184) | Combined Assembly of (Gp0054472, Gp0054536) Wastewater bioreactor microbial communities from Singapore -Terephthalate degrading...
CAATTTCCCTGGCTTCGGGGACGTCAAAATCGGCGGCCACGTGCCCGAGCGATGAGTAGAATACCCGCCCCTTCCCGTAGTACTTCTTCCAGACCACCGGCATGACCACCCCTTCAATCCACGGGGCGTACTTGCCGCTGAAGGTGGTGGTGGCCAGCACTTCTATGATTGGATCGATGTGCATGTAATACTGCTCGGAGTGCATCTTGAAATCCTTGAGCCCACGGACAATTGGGTCGTTTTTCTTTTCCGGGACGATATTGACCTCATAATCAATTATTCCGCCGGGGTGGGCCACCCACTGCCCGCCGACCATGAACTGGTACTCGGTGTTCATCCGGAAGGAGTCAGCCAGCCCGCCGTGCCAGCCGGCCAGCCCGACTCCGCTCTTGACCGCTTCCAGAAGATTCCTTTCCTGCTGCCCGGTAATTGTGCCCTGGGTATAGACCTGGACGATGACGTCCAGTTTCTTGAGCTTTTCCAGGTCCAGGTAGGCGTCCAGGGTGTCCGAGATTTCCACTTCAAAGCCCTGTTCCCGGAGCCAGGGGGCAAAGATATCCACGCACTTCTTGGGCTCGTGACCTTCCCACCCGCCCCAGACAATCAGTACCTTTTTCTTTGGCTGGTCATTTGCAATACAGGATAAGACCGGAATTAGTAAGGTGCCTAAAGTGATTAAAAAAGCTATTAAGGTTCTTGCTAAGAATCGTCTTTTCTCCGACATGTGTCTATCTTCTCCATTTAAATTCCAGAGAAAAATACTTCCTTCCTGGTTCAAGTTCAATCCAGCTCCCTTAGCCAGATATTTCGAAATCTGACCGGGTGGCTGTGGTCCTGTAGCATCAACGGGAGCTTGCTGGCATGAGCGTTGTAGGGCGGCCGGGCCTTGTGAGCGGTTGGGCCGGTCAGCTCGGCGTTATGATGGATCAGGATACCATTATGCAATACCGTCATCCTGGCTGGCTCCAGGAGCTTGCCCTCAGCGTCAAATTTCGGGGCATAGAAAATAATATCGTATGTCTGCCATTCGCCCGGCTTGCGACAGGCGTTGACCAGCGGAGGATACTGACCGTAGATGGCCCCGGCCATGCCGTCGGCGTAGGTCTTGTTCTCAAAGGAATCCAGGACCTGGACTTCGTACAACCCCATCAGGAAAACCCCGCTGTTGCCCCGGTCCTGGCCTTCGCCACCGGACGGAACCGGTGCCATCCACTCTATGTGAAGCTGACAGCTTCCGAAGCCGTGCTTGGTCTGGATATTTCCAGTCTTGGGTACAACTTCCATGTAGTCGCCCTCGACCTTCCAGCGAGCCGGCTCGCCCTTGGCATCCACCCAGTTGAAAAGGTTTTTACCGTCAAACAGGATGATGGCATCTGAGGGCGGAGGAACCGGCGGCAACGGTGGACCCGGTATGACCACGGGTGGCAGCGGTCGATTCGGGTCATGAATGGCCCACTGGTCAAGAGACTGCCCGGGGTCTGAATCGCAACCGGCCAGAAAGGTGGCCAGGATTATGGACAGCAGGAAGGATGACATGGCAATAGAAACCAGGTGATTTCTCGTTTTCATCTTTACCTCCTCAGCCGTTAAGTTTAATTTATCCCAAACAGGGCTGAAATCAAAAACCTTTTCGAGCCTGCTGGCACGGTTGCTTTTCCAATTATACCTGTTTCGATTATACCTCGCCTCGCTTCTGCTCATCTTCTCAGGCCTGGTCTCAGGGCTAAAGTTAATTTCTGTTTTCCGGAAATCGCTCCGTCGCCTTTCTCGGCCTGATTCCCGACCTGTCTCCTCGGGTTTCTTGCAGCCCGCACGGGGACCGAGATTTCAAGCCTTCCTCTGGCTTCAGCCCGAATCTATTTTGCTTCTGAAATTCAAGTTTTTAAGCTTTTTACCCGCCTAAAGCTCCCAGCCGGAGCGGTATACCTTGTGGAGATATTCGTTGGCCTCCGGCAGGTTGGTAAACTGGAAGTTCTGGCTGTCCCATTCCAGAACCACGTTATCATCCTTGAAACGGAGGGCAATGTTTCCCAGAAGCATCATCTCGGTCAGAGGCCCGGAATAGGAAAAGTCGGTTGTGGATTTCTTTCCTTCCTTGATGGCCGCAATCCATTCCTCGTGGATTCCGGGCGAACGGGGGATGGTCTTCTCGGGACGCTTGTAGTCGCGCATCAACTCATCGGGCAGAAGGCGCGGGTTCTCGCCGTAGGTGCTGCAGACCAGCATTCCCTTGTCACCGACAAACAGGCAGCCACCACCCTCGTCACCCAGCCGGCGGCCCTTGGGCAGCTCTTTGGGCCGTGGAGGCATCAGGCCGCCGTCGTACCAGATGAGTTTGACCGGGGGCATACCCTCCCTTTCCGGGAATTCGTAGGTGACTATTTCGGCCAGGGGATAAGAATCCTTGGTAAACTTGGTCGAGCTGGCCTGGATGCGGACCGGAGCCCCGAGTTTCAGGGCCCAGAAAGGCTGGTCGATGAGGTGGGCGCCCATGTCGCCCAGGGCCCCCGTTCCAAAATCCCACCAGCCACGCCAGACAAAGGGGCAATAGGCTGGATGGTAAGGACGCCATGGTGCCGGCCCCAACCACAGGTCCCAGGACAGGGTTGGCGGGCAGGAGGGGATTTCCTTGGGGGCATCGATGGCCTGGGGCCAGATGGGGCGGTTGGTCCAGACGTGAACCTCGCGCACCGGGCCGATGGCCCCGTCCCAGATCCATTCGCAGACCAGCCGGGCTCCTTCCTTGGAATGACCCTGGTTGCCCATCTGGGTGACCAGGTTTCTTTTCTCGGCTTCCTGTCGCAGCAGACGCGCTTCCTTGACCGTGTGGGTGAGCGGCTTCTGGACAAAAACGTGCTTGCCCATTTTCATGGCCATCATGGCCACCACGGCGTGGGTATGGTCGGGAGTGCTGACCGTGATGGCGTCCAGGGATTTTTCCCGGTCCAGCATTTCCCGGAAATCTCGGTATATGTGAGCTTTTTCATACTTGGCCTTGTGTTCGGGAAGGTGCTGGTCGGAGGTCAGGAACTTTTCCATCATGGTGGCGTCCACGTCGCACAGGGCCACGATGTTTTCACTGCTGACCGACTGGACGTCGGAAAATCCCTTGCCGCCTACACCAACGCAGCCGATGTTCAGGGTATCGCTGGGGGCCTTTTTCTTCTTGTCCTTCTGGCCGCCGATGACGTGCCTGGGGACGACCATTAGGCCGGCGGCCGATGCCGCCGTTTTGCCCAGGAATTCACGCCGGCTCAGGGGAGTCGATAGTTTATCAGTTTTTATTTCCTTTTCACTCATTTTGGACCTCCTGTTCATATATTGCTTATTATAGAAACGGGCCAAAGGTCAAGAAGAATTATTGGCTTAAGATGGTCCTAAAAAAATAAAAAATATTGAGAAATAAGCCCGCAAAATGACCATCAAATCAGACCTGAGCGAGGCCATAATTTTATGTGGTGAAGAGTTATGCCAGGCCAGGTTTTTAGAACTTGCACGGCTTCCCGGATCGGAACTGCAGTTGTAGCTGGAGCCTGACCTGAGCACCAGGTCGCAATTGGCGATTCTGCCGGCCTGCACAAAAGTTGGGCACAAGGCAAAAATCGAGTGAAAACTACCCATCCTGTCTTGCCAGGTCCGGTTGAGGAACGTATATTTAAAGAGGTGAGTTATAAGTATTATGATAAATTCAAACGTCAGATGCAGCCGGCGCCGCTTTGTCCTGGGAGGTCTGGCCTGCCTGGGCGCCGGTTTATTGGGCTCGATCAAGAGCCTGTTCCCGGGGGTTGGTCGGTTAAGCCAGGACAGCTCTTGTGGTATGGATTTCCAGGGAGCGGGCATGAGCGATAACAGGTTTGAACCGGCCTACCTCAAGCTCCATCAAAACGGCGAGTTAAAAAGACGCGGCCAGGAACTCTGGGAAATTATGAAGGAATGCCGGCTTTGCCCGCGGGAATGTAAAAAAGACCGGTTTAAGGGCATCAAGGGTGATTGCCACTCAGATTACCGGCTGAAGATTTCGGCTTTCCATCCCCATTTTGGCGAGGAAAGACCGCTGGTGGGCCAGGGCGGGTCGGGGACAATTTTCCTTTCCAACTGCAGCCTGAAATGCGTGTACTGCATCAACTGGGAAATAAGCCAGGGCGGGGCCGGGAAGCATCGAAGCCTGGAAGAGATGGCCGGCATGATGCTGGAGCTGCAGAGGATCGGTTGCCATAACATTAACCTGGTAACTCCGACTCACTATTTGCCCCACATACTCCTGGCTCTTGATATCGCGGCCGGCCGGGGCTTGCGGTTGCCCGTGGTTTATAACACCCACGGCTGGGAAAAGGAAGAAATCCTGAAGTACCTGGATGGCGTGGTGGACATTTACCTGCCGGATTTCAAGTACTGGAACCCGTCGGTGGCTTCCAGGTTATCTTCTGGGGCCAGAACCTATCCGGAGGTGGCCCGGAAAGCCATAATGGAAATGAACCGGCAGGTGGGTGTGGCCAGGCCTGCGGCCAACGGGTTGATGTACCGGGGCCTGATGATCAGGCACCTGGTGTTGCCCAACCGGCTGGCCGGTTCAAGGGAAATACTGACCTGGATAGCCGAAAACTTGCCCAAAGATACCTACATTAACCTCATGTCCCAGTACCGGCCGGTCTACCGGGCCCATGAATTTCCCCAGATTGCCCGGAGCATAACCAGGGCCGAGTACCGTGAAGTGGTGGAACACGCCCGCAGCCTGGGCCTGACCAACCTGGACGTCCAGGGCTACTGGTGGTAAACGGGGGACATAATACTCATTCCCCAATTTCCCGACCAGATAACGTTTGCGTAGATTTGCTTAATTGGATAATTTTGTATAGAACCCGATTAACTCTTAAATGGAGAAGCCAGCATCAGATGATTGACCAGTGGGAATCGTCCCCACAGGCAAACAAATAGGGTAAATGAGTATTGTGTCCCCCGTTAAAAATATGGTAAATAGGTGGTGTGTCTGACATTTTTAGCAGCAAGCAATTGCCGGATTTAATGGAGCTGATCCACCGGGCCGGCGAAGAAATCCTTAGAGTCTATGCCCGGTTAGAAGGTGATTGGAATGTCAGCCTGAAGGAAGATCGGACCCCGGTCACTGAAGCCGACCGGATTTCCAACCGTATCATTACCGAAGGCCTCCGGCAGCTTTTCCCCGATATCCCCCTGATCTCCGAAGAAAACCGCCAGAAACCATACGAAATTCGCCAGAATTACGAATACTGCTGGTTGCTTGACCCGCTCGACGGCACGAAAGAATTTCTGAGCCGGAACGGAGAGTTCACGGTTAACCTGGCCCTGATTCACCGCGGGCTGCCGGTAGCCGGCTTTATTTCTGTGCCCTGCAAGGGTTTATTCTACTATGCTATCAGGGGCGAAGGGGCTTACAAGATCGAATGGGATACCGCCACTGGCAAAAGGGGGAATAGTGGCCTGCCAGAGGATTATAAAGATCAGCTGGAGATGGCATTGAAGAAAAAGGTCAGGCTTCAGGCCGCCGAGTTTTCCCTGGATGAACCGGGCCTGGCGGTAGTTGCCTCCCGCTCGCATTTTGATGAGGGAACCAGGAAGTTCATCGAGGGCCTTAACCAGCCGCGGCTTACCAACCGTGGCAGTTCCCTGAAATTCATGATGCTGGCCGAAGGACAGGCTCATCTTTACCCGCGCCTTGGCCGGACGATGGAATGGGACACGGCAGCCGGCCAGGCCATACTGGAAGAAGCTGGCGGGCAGGTCCTGGAGTTTTACAGCCGCCGCCCTCTGACCTACAACAAAGAATCCTTAGAGAACCCGCCCTTCCTGGCCACCGGTAGTATTAGAACCATTAAAAAGGTTTGAGCCGGCTCGGACCTTATTATTTTAAGTTAAAATGTTTTCCTTCATAGATTTTGTGTTTGATTTCTACGGAGATTACTTCCTCGAATTTTGTGTCATTAAGCCAGGCAGCCTGGCTTATGAAATAATCAAAGGCCTCTTCCTCGTTTTTGCCTTCGCCATAACCGAGCACCTGATAATTATCCACATCCGGCTCGTTGCGCTCGGGTGATGAATAGGTAACGCCATCTGGCGTTATAAATAAAAATAGCCTCTTGCTCATCATATCATCTCCAATCTTAGTCTATCCTTTAGCTGATCGTAAGAATATTCTCCCGAGCCGTCAAGTTGATCAAAATAATATTTTATATACAAGACTCTTGATTCTTTAGGAAGTTTTCTGGGAAATTCTTTTGCTATCAGCAAAGCTCCAGCAGCATCCTCACCAAATTCGTTAGTATATCTTTTTAATTGTTCAAACTCTTTTTTTTGAGCCCTTCCAGTCTTGACTTCCACAAGAATATATTTATTTGCCCCGGCCGGATATTTTAATTTTATGAAGATATCTATAAAGCCTTCTGGTAGCGCTTTTTCGCCAAGCACTTCGAAATTTTCTGTGGGTATGGTTATACCCAGAACCCTTAAAATCTCGCTCAGGGCAATTGTAGTGATCATATTTCTTATTATGGATTGAAGTATTATTTCTTGAAAATAGAATTTTTCGGGAATCTTTTGGAGTCTTTTATTAAAAACGATTTTTGGTTCAAATGTATCGGAATCAAAGGTTAAAGGTTCTTCGATTTCGCAAGATGAAGTTCCTATTTCAGAAACGGTTGATAAGGTCTTTCGATCAGCCTGGAAATGGGTTTTTCTATAACCGCCCCTTAACAGCAGATTCTCAGCTACGTAAGAGAACTCAGGCCGGACCATAGGTTCGTCAAATTCCCTTTCTTTTTTCAAGAATAGCCTGAAAGGAAAATAATATGTCTTTCCTGACATCTTGAAGGTTACCGGTGGCCACGGTCCGATATTTTCTGGGTTTACATAGGCTTTCTTTTCAACAACTTTATATAGGTTTTTTACTCTTGCTCCATAAAGAAATGAAATGTAGTCTCCCTCTGATATATCTAAAAAGGTCCATAAACCGCTAATGCTGCTAGTAAAGCCTGCCAATGAATGTTTAAGGCAAAGATCTAGATTATGTCGATTAGAAACGGAAATCAGAAAATAATTTGGTTCTTTGCTAACCATATTTTCTTCCTTTTATCATAATTGTATATATTTCAGATTTTTTGTGCCAACTTATAGTGGAATTCGTGGCTACTATTAGCTTCCTCAGCTCTCCAGGATGAGGTGGGAGGCCAGCTCGCCGGTGCGCATGGCCGTCGGCACCCCGCCCATGAAGAGCTCACCGGCCGCATAAATTCCAACCATCAGCAGGTTCCGGACCGGTGTTTCCACCAGCAGTTTCCGGCCGAAAGTGGCCGTTGACTCGCCACTCCAGCTCCAGCCAGCAATCGAACCCTGGTACCTGTGGCCCCAGTCCTGGTAGGTTAGCGGGGTGGCCACCTCCATGAGCTCGATGGCTTCACCGAGGCCGGGTAGCACCTGCTCGGCAATTTTCACCAGTTTCAGGGCCAGGGCTGTCTTATGAGCCTTATATTCGGGGAGCCGCTTTTTCTCGCCAGTCCTGAATCGGGCAAAGTGGTCGTAATCAAGCCCGATCCGCAGGACGAGCCCGGCATATCCGGTCGGGGCCTGGGTGGGCTCGTTATCAGTCCAGCGGCAGATTTCAATTTCTCTGCCATCAAGCCCCAAACCTTCCGTTGAATTTTCACCTTTCCGTTGATTCTGGGGGCTATAAAATAAATGGGTGGCCCTCATCCGGCTGAAATCGCATCTGGCCGGATTAAGGCCGAGATAAACGCACAGCTCTGAACCGGTATAGGGCACGGTTTCAATTTTCTTTCTGAAGCCAGGCTCAACTGCCTTACGCTCCATGAGTTCCAGGAAGGTAGTTTTGTAGTCGGCATTGGAGACCACCCAGTCAGCCTCCACCCGGGTGTTATCTTCCGTAACCACCGCTCTGGCCAGGCCGTCTTCCACGATAATCTTTTTGGCAGGAAGACCAAAATACAATTCGCCGCCGGCTTCCTTTATTACTTCCACCAGCCGGTCGCTGATTCGGTGAATGCCCCGGGAAGGATACCAGATGCCCTCCACCGACATAATGTGCCACATCAGGGCCAGGGTCAGGAAAGACATGGCCGGTTCGGCCGTGCCCATCGAGCCCAGGAAGTTGATGAGGGATTTATTCTTAAGGTGCTTTCGGAGAAATTCGCCGGAAGGCGTTTGAGAAAAACTGTTCAGCCTGGTTTTCCTGCTTTCCGAGTATTCTGATTTAATTAGTTTCTCCTGGACCGGGTCCAGCTTCCGGGGCAGGTAATCCGGGCACCACAAGTGCATATCGTGGACCAGTTTCATGGCCGGCCGGAGCTCCTGGAAGGTTTTATCCAGGCCACGCTTTTCCCGCGGGAAAGTTTCGGCCAGTGCCCGCCTGAGCTCGTCCGGTGGCCGGGAATAAACCAGGTCAAGTTCCCGGGTAATGATTTGAAAGTGATTCCGCCTGAATTCCAGGGATTCTTTTATTCCAAGGTAGGACAGCAGGCTGCTGACATAGCCAGGGTAGCTGAACGACAGCGGGCCCATCGGGAAATGAAAATTCCCCCGACGGAAGACGTAGCTGGTGCCGCCGGGATGAGGCTCCTTTTCCAGGACCAGTACCCTGACCCCCTTCCTAGCCAGAGCGGCGGCACAGGTCAGTCCACCCGGGCCGGCCCCGATAACTATTACATCATAGTGCATCTTTCCCCTCCCTTATTTTAACAAAAGGATTGTCATTAACATAATTAAAAGATTATTTTTGATGTTCTTGTCGTGGCCTCGGGCCCGGAGGCTGCAGTAGCCCGGCGGTTCAGGAAAATGACCGGGGGCAGGGGGCCATAAGGGTAATAGGAAGGTACCCGCCAGAGAAATGATGGCCGATGGGGTAATTGAGAAGCGATTATCTGTCGGAATAGGGCGGGAAAGTTAGAGAGAATATTCCAGAAAAATTTCAGGCCGGCAAAATTTCATACAGTCAAAGGAAATAACTTTATACTTTATAGAAATAGAAAAAGAGGAGAGTCCTCTCTGTTGATCTCAGTGGACACAAAATCTCTCTCGATTTCAGCGTTTGACTTCACCCCGGCGCAGCTGACGGTACAGGTCAAGGGATTCCTTTATGATCTTGATGGCTTCCTCCGGGCCCATAAAATCCTCGACGATGACCTGCTTGTTTTCCAGCGCCTTGTAGTCTTCAAAGAAGCGGCGAATCTCCTTCAGGGTGTGGGCCGGCAGCTGGCGGTGATGATTATAATCAGAAAAAGCCGGGTCATCCACGGCCACGGCCAGGATCTTGTCGTCCAGGCCTTTTTCATCTCTCATGCGCATGGCTCCGATGGCCCTGGCCTGGACCACGGTCAGGGGATGAACCGGTTCCTGCATCAGGACCAGGACATCGAGCGGGTCATTGTCATCGCAGAAAGAACGCGGAATAAAACCATAGTTGGCCGGATAGTAAACAGCGCTATATAACACCCGGTCCAGGCGCAGGAAACCGGAGTCTTTGTCCAGCTCGTATTTATTCTTGCTTCCCTTTGGGACTTCGATGACCACCGGAAAGGCCCGGTCGATAAGGGTGTCGTCTACATAAACATCGTGCCAGGGATGCATTTTTATTCCTCCTGTGGTGGGCAGGCTAAAGGCAGCACCACCCACCCTCCTATAATAACCTATCTTAGCCGGGGCGGGAAATTATTTTATCTTGGTGATGTTTTTACCTGATTTCCCTGATATAGATATTCTTAAAATACAGAGGGGTATTGTGGGCCTGGAGCTCTATCTGCCCGCAGCGGTAAATGGGCTTGTCCCGCTCCCAGTAATTTTCCATGATCACATTATCCACCACCAGCTGGCCGTTAAGGTACACGGTTACTCGCTGGTCAATCATCTTGATATAGAAGGTGTTCCAGCTGCCGACCGGGTTATCGGCCCGCTTGAGCGGCTTGTTCGGGTTTTTCTGGTTGTTGTAAAGACCGCCGGAACCTTCCGGCCACTGGGCTGGGTCCCAGATCTGGACCTGCGGTGAACCGCGCAGGTAAATGCCACTATCCCCGCCCGGCTCAATCTTCCAGTCGACGAACAGCTCAAAGTCACAATAGTCATTGGTCGTGCACAGGCTGTGCCCCTTTCCGTCAAAAACCAGCTCCCCGGCCACCACCTTCCAGTGCTGGCGCATGTCTTCGTCAGCTTTTTGCTGGGCGGCCTGCAGTTCCTCCGGGCTCATCTTGGCCCGCTGTACCGGGTCGGCTACCAGTCCCTTCCAGCCATAAAGGTCCTTGCGGTTAAACAGTGGCTTAAAGCCTTCCTGCCGCAATAGAGTATCCAGATATATTTCCGTTTCCTCAATCTCCAGGTCGTCTTTGAGCAGGGCCAGCGCTCTCTTCAGAATCATGATGGTTTCAAAGCCACCCAGGCCTTTCTCCCCGGCTACCGGTCTGGCCAGCCGGCAGGCCAGGGGCGCGGCCCGCTCCCTCAGGTTCTCGTCTGTAAAGAAAGCAGCGATCTCTTTAAGCGACCTTTCGTCCCGGAGGTTGGCCCAGGCCGTCAGCAGGAAATTCTTTTCATCGGGATAAATCGCCAGGCTCTTGAGTTCGTCGAGCACCCGGAATTTTATTTCCTTTTCTGTTGAGGGGTCTTTCATCAGCCTGGCCAGTCCCTGGAAGGCCAGGTAACGGAAGGTCCGATTATCGCTTTTCTTAATAAGGTTGAGGAGATGGCTGCTGGCTTCAAAATCCGGCCAGTTACCGAGGGCGGCCACCGCAGCTGCCTTTATCTCGGGACTCCTGTCGTTCAGGTGCCGGACCGCCAGGTCAAGACTGCCAGCCCCGCCAACCTGGGGCAACAGTCTGATCAGCTCGGCCCGTTCTTTTCCCGTTTTCTTGTTTACAAGTCCCAGAAAAGTTTTTTGCCTGATGGTGCTGTCCTGGATTTTGCCAAGGGCACTGACAATGGCCTTTTGATATGCGGGTGCGAGCGAGGGATCCTCGAGCGATACTAACCGATCCACCAGCCAGGCCAGGTCGCTTTTGTCCACCGTCTGAAAGAGGCATTCGGTTGCGGCCTTTTTGAGTTCCGGATTTTCGGAGTTGCTGGCGGCCAGCACTTCCTTTTTCCAATCGGGTCCGATGAGGTCAGAAAGAGCCTGAAGCACGGCAATTTTTATGCCGTCAGAAAATCGGGCAAAGTTATCTTTGATCGGGCCCAGGTAATATTCAGATTTCAGCGTTCGCAAAAGCTCAAGGATCAGCCTGGCTTCGTTTTCAGAATTATTGAGCCTGGCCAGCAGGCGAGCTACCGCTTCTTCTCTTTTCAGATTGAAAATGGTCCTGATGGCGGCCAGGCGGACCACCTGTTCGGGGTCATCCAGGTAGGCCTCTATGATTTCAGCTTTGACTCCATTTTCGAGACTACCCAGAAATTCAATGACCGCGGCCCTGTTTACCGGGGGCAACCCATCCAGCTGTTCCACCAGCTCTTTTAATAGTCCGGGCCACCTGTTCTCCCTGGCCAGCTCCAGGGCCTGCTGCCGGTAAGATGGCTCTTCGCTCCAGACTGCCTTGATTAGGTCCGGGATGGACTTTTCTCCGACGATTGCCACCACGAGATTCAGAGCCTCGCAGCGCAGGGGGGCTTCCTCCCTGGCCGTGAAAATTTCTGTCATCCTCCGGGTAATGTCCAGGGCCCTTTCCTTCAGGCCCTCTTCAGCCAGCCGGCGGGCGAACCGGAGGTAAAGCTCCAGGGCTGACCGGCGTTCCTGGTGGCTGGAAAGGGTGGGCAGGGAGGCCAGGAGCGGTTCGGCGGCCGGGTCAGGGATTTCAGCCAGGGCGGCCAGGGCCGCGTTTCTTATGGCCGGGTCGCCGGATGTGGCCAGCGCCCTGAGCTTTGGCGCCGCTTCCCGGCTGCGCAGATTTCCCAGGGCCTGGACCAAGGGAAGGCTGGCTTCAGCCGGCACCCGGTTCAGGTAATCCACCAGGATTTTTTCCAGCTCCGGTCCTTTCACCCGGAGCATGGCTTTGAGGGCACACTCGGTCAGGGCGGGATTTTTGAGGAAAGTGGCCAGCCGGGCCAGGTGTTTCTTCCCGACCACGTATTGAACTTCTTCCAGCAGAAATTTAGTGATTTCGTCTTGCTGTGAAACGGCGGCCAGCTTCAGCAGGTCATCGGCCAGGCTTTCCTTTTGGGTTTCGTGGCCGGGCTTACCGCCCATGGTTACCAGTCCGTCGATTGCGTATCGGACCAGGCTGTCGTCAGCCTCGCCGGGCACTGCCAAACGGCGCCCGAGCTCGTGAACCGCCGGGGAGCCAGCCTGGAGCATTTCTGTAAAGATTTTTTCCGCTTCTTCCTGGTTCTGGGCTGGAAGCCGGCGCAGCCATTCATCCACCTTCTGAATCGTTGCCCGGTCAGCCTGGATTAAGACGGGTGAGGGGGAGGGCTTTTCAGCGGAAGCAGGAGCCACGGTGGTTTTGGCCGCCGGCGTGTAACAGGCCTGGAAACCCGAAAATATAAACAGGCAGGTAATCAAGAGGGCGAAAACACCGTTACCGAAAGTTGAATTTATTTTTTGGGAAAGAATACCCTGGTTTTCATTCCTCGGGCACCTGTTTTTTAATCTCATTTCAATATCCTCGCATGATCTCATCCCAGGGATTGCGCATCGGTTCGTTAATCAGGAGGTTCGCCTGTTCGTCGCCTATAAAAACCTGGCGTTCCGGGTCAAAGCGCAGGTTGCGGCCGAGACGGACGGCGATCTTGGCCAGGTTGACCAGGGTGCAGGAGCGGTGGCCGTTTTCTTCGTTGAGGGCGAATTTCCGCCTCTCGCGGACGGCCTGGTGAAAGTCAGTGACCTGTGGTTCCGGGTCGGGAAGAGTTTTTAATTTTTCAATAAGTCCCGGTATGTTGCTTCTCAACCCGGGGTAGAGTTTACCTTCGGGGCCTTCAATGAACGGCACATCTTTCTGCTGGTTTTCGCCGTCAAGAATTATTTCGCAACCGTCAGCATATCGCAGGACAATCCGGCGCCAGCGGCCGCAGGCGTCGGGATGCTGCTGGGGAGCATCCACCTCGATTTCCACCGGGCCGGTCCGGTCCTTTTCCAGGAGGTACTGGACCGGGTCGAGGTAATGCATGCCCATGTCGCCCAGTCCACCGCCGTCGTAATCCCAGTAACCCCGGAAGGTTACATGGACGCGGTGTGGATGGTATGGCTTGAACGGCGCCGGGCCCAGCCAGAAATCATAGTCCAGCTCCGGTGGTACTGGCTGGGGCGGAAGATAGGTTTTCCCCTGCCAGTAGAATTTCCAGTCAAAGCCGGTGGCTCCACTTACGGTCACCCGCAGCGGCCAGCCCAGGAGGCGGTGCTGGACGATTTTCTTGATGGGCCTGACGGTGGTGCCGAAGCCGTAGAAAGTTCCCTCGAAGCGGAACCAGGTGTTGATGCGGAAGATGCGTCCGTAACGCCGGACCGCTTCCACCACTTTCTGGCCTTCGCCGATGGTCCTGGTCATCGGTTTTTCGCACCAGATATCCTTGCCGGCCCGGGCGGCGGCGATGGACATCAGGGCATGCCAGTGGGGCGGAGTGACGATATGAACGATATCTATGTCCGAGCGGGCCAGGACCTCGCGAAAATCAAAATAACCCTTGACTCCGGGGCCGGCCAGTTCCAGGGCTTCCTGCAGGTGGGCGCGGTCTACATCGCAGACAGCCAAAAGGCGTCCTGGATAGCGAAAATGGGCTTTGCCCATGCCACCTACGCCAATGATGGCCCGGGTCAGCTCGTCACTCGGGGCGGTGTAACCCTGGCCGCCGAGCACATGGCGGGGCACGATGAGCAGCCCGCAGGAAGCGGCCAGGCCAGCCTTGAGGAAATTTCTTCTGGAAATAGTCATTTTATTATCGAGAAGTATCTTTTATCCCAATCATGACAATTTATCAACCGGAAAGGTGGGGAAATACAATATTTTTCCTTTGGGGCCCGCAGATTTTAAGATCACTTCTTGAGACTGCCTGAAATAGGTCGTTGGTTAAGACATGGTATCCAGGTTGGGGGAAGAGTTTTGGGTAGAGGTCGGTGAGCTTTTCCAGCTGGATAACCGGGAACGAGGCCACCAGTCTGGGGAGTTTTCGTTCCATCCTCAACTTCCTGAAGGGGGTCATACCCAGCGTTGAGTGATGCCGCACCGTATTATACATAAACTGCCATCTCATGGCTCTCAGGTAAAACTCCTTGAGGTCCACACAGCGCTCTATCTGCGGGATGTAGAACTCGTTGTCATCGGTCTGGTGGGAGCGTTCCACAAAGGCCTGGTACTCCTTCTTCCCCTTGGGTATATGAAGCAGCTCGGCCCGCAGTGGGGCAAAGACCCTGTTGTTAAGATACTCCAACTTCTCTACCGATTTACCCCCAAACTCCTCGCCGTTGTCGGTCTGAAGGGTTATCTTGTGCTCCAGAGCAAAGCTTCTTACAAAGTAGATTATAAGCAGCATGAACATCAGCCCATTGGTGAAGGTCTTCTCATAGGAGTAAGAGATAAACCTCAACCGGGTTTTCACATCTATGGCTGTCCACTGATAGGGAGGGATGTTCAGCTTCCTGGCCCAGCGCAGAGTTTCCTCAGAAAGGGTGGTAGAGTCATAGACCTCCTTAAGGTCAACCTGGAAGTGTTGTAAGGGATAGAGTGAGTCAAAATCATAGAAGCGGTTCCTCCGCCTGTAGCGGGAACGTTTGTACTTGATACTCAGTCGGTATCGCCTCAGAACATAACGGACGGTAGAGGGCGTTACCTCTACTCCCTTCTCTTGAAGTATCCGGGCTATCCGGTCCCGGCCGTAGCCGGTCTTCTTCCTCTCGGCCACGATCATCGCCTCCACCGCGGCTGAGGTCCTCCGCGGAGAGCGTTTTGGCCTCCGGGACAGATCCTTAAGGCCTTCCTCCCCGCCCTCCTTCCACCTCCTCAGCACCTTCCGGACCGTCTTCCTGGTGGTCCCAAACATCCTGGCCACCTCGGAGATATTCCCCGTCTCCTCATAGGCCCTGATCACGAACTTCCTGACCAGTACCGGCGCACTCTTGCCAAGCTCCTGGTAAGTGGGGTATATATTACTTGTCATTGGTGGGTGGGTTTCCTCCTTTCCATTAAAAGTTTTAACAAAACTTTTAAGGGAGGAAGCCCCGCTTTTTCAAGTACCAACCTGATAAATCTCCCCGCTTCCTCCACCCCAATCCCTATGGCCGGACTACCACCGCGCCGCTTCCAAACAGACCCATTAGACTGGATACCATGTCTTGACCGGAATGAAAATATTCTCCTGTTGCCTCACGAGAAAATCTATATGAAAGCATAATCATTGCCTCACGTAAGAATCTATACGAAAATTTGGGCAGTTTTTCTTAACTTTTTGCAGCCGCCACAGCCTTTCCTTGAGCCTGTCTATCTCTGCCTTTAACTTCACCACGTTGAGCTCCTGATAGGTTCTCCGCAGCCAGGCCTTCTGCTCTGAGCTGAGAGCCGGAGATTCCAATAGCCTCTGGTAGGGAGTCTTAGGGTTGTCATAGCGCTTTATCACCCGACTGCCCACTCTCTCCTTACTGACAAGCTTCATGTTCGGCTGGAAGAAGTTATAATACAGTCGGGAACGGCAGTAAAGTTGCTCTAATAGCCTTTGCTCTTCTTCAGTGTCATATCTGAGGTATCCCGCCAGGCGACGGACCACCGAATAGTTCTTCTGCTCCACATAGCAGTTGTCGTTCTTCCTGTAGGGTCGACTCCGGGTAAAGGTCAAGTTGTTCTCTTGGCAGTACCTGACCAGATGGTCGTTGATGAAGGCCCCGTCGTTATCAGAGTCTATACCCAGCAGAGCAAAGGGCAACCTCTGTTTTATCTTCTCCAGGGCCTGAAAGGTCCAGACCTGAGCCCGGTTGCGCACTGCCTCAGTCTCTATCCAGCCGGAAGCCACATCGGTGGCGTTCAGGCTGTAGAGGAACTCCCCCTGAGCGTTACCCCCGTCATGACCCACCAGGTCTATCTCTAAAAAGCCTGGCTTCCCCTCCTCCCACTCGGCAAAGGTCCTGATCGGGACCTGATGTTTCAGAAGAGTACCCGGCCTGGTCCTGGCCCGCGATTTTAGCTCGTATCGCTTCCGCTCCGGCCTTAAAAGCCGGTCCACTGTGGCCGCAGAGACTTGAAGCAGCTTCTGCTGGACCGCTTTCTTTACTCTCAGCTCCCGCTGCTCAACTAGCTTCGGCACCAGCCACCTCAGGCTGCCAACCAGCCTCTTCCCGCAGCTGTAATCCAGAAGCTCCCACAGCCAGACCAGCACCCTCTTGAACTCCTCATCATAAACCCTGGCCCGCCTCCGCCTTATCGGCCTTACCTCCCCGATAAACACTACCCGCTGCCCATCTCCCCCAGATAAGACCACCTTCCGACCACAGTTGCGCAGCAGCCAGCTCCCGTAACTGCGATTGTAACCGGTCAGACCGATAAATTCCTCCAGAACCCGCGTCTTCTCCTTCTTCCGCCCCCTCTGATACCTCCGGGCCAGCTCCCTTAAGATCGCCCGCTTAACTCGCATCTCTAACCCCATAGCCTTGCCTCCTGGCTAATCTCATCCCCAAATCTATCCCCCTGACCAGCCAGAAGACAACCCGATTTCGCGTAGATTTTCTCGTGAGGCAACGAATCGTTTTCAAGTAGATTTTAAGTGAGGCAATTCGATTCTTTGACTAACAGGCCTGCCTTTTTTATGATTTGTCTAAAAGGTTATGGCGGGAGTGGGACTGACCGGCAATACCCGTTCAACCAGGTCGACTGCTTTTCTACAATCAATGCAACGTTCGGCGACATATATTATGAGGACTGCAGAAGATGGCCTCCTGGCGCGAGAATAAGCTCTGGAAAGAGCAGAAAAAATTCATCATAACCACCGCCATCATCGGCTTTTTTCTTCCGATCATCATTTTATTCTTCAAGCTAATTATCGCTATTTCTTTTCCAATTACCCGGCATTTCATACTGCCCGCTCTTTTTCTTGGCTACGTGTTTATTAAATCTATCGAAAGAGGCGATTCCTTTCTGGATACCATCAGGGATTATTTTACCTTCGTCCCATTTGATTACGTGGAAAGAGAAAGCCTGCTGGAGAAAAGGTTCAATGCCACTTATGCCCTGATTTTGATCAATGTTGCTGTCCACTACGGACTTGAGCTCCTGGGTCCACAGGCCCGGTCAGAGGCGGTCTTAAATTTAGCTTTTCTTCCGCTGAGATTGCACCCCTGGAATTTATTACTCAGTCCACTGACCAATATATTCCTTCATGCCGATGCCGAACACCTCTGGGGCAACATGTTCTTTCTTTGGATATTCGGGCTGGTCCTGGAAAGAAGGATAGGCTGGAAGAGATTGCTGGCCATTTATTTACTCTCGGGATTGGTGGCCTCTTTAATCTCGGCCTACCTGGATATTGCCCTCTTTGCTTCCTGGTCGACAGGGCTCGGGGCCTCCGGGGCCATCAGCGGGCTGGTCGGGGCTTTTGCTCTTCGGCTTTTTTACAAGAGGATGGTCTTCCCTTTACCCGTCCTGGGCCTGTTGTCCGGTTTAATGGGTCTTAATCTCAAGGTAAGGATGAACTCGCTGATGGTGATCATGTTTTATTTTTTCTATGATTTCATTGGAGGCCTCCTGCAGATTGTCGGGTTGGATAGCGGGATCGGTTTTCTTGACCATCTGGGTGGGATGTTTTTCGGGATGTACCTGGCTTCCAGGATGAAATTTCAGGACGCGGCAGTCGAAGAGATGATGCTGGAAAGGGCTGAGACAGCCATTGATGAAAGTGGAGACAACCAGCAGGCTGAAAGACTGCTCGAGCTTCTGCTGGAAAAGAACCCGGATAGGGTGGAGGCGCTGGTCCTGCTGGCCAGATTGAAAAATCGGTACAACCCTTCAGACGAGGGAAAACGGCTTTATCTGAAAGCCATGGATATTTTAATCGAGAAAGAGCCGGAAAAGGCCGCCCAGGTGTTTTCCGAGTATTTCGGCTGTTACAGGGAACCGCTGGAACCTGACCGGCAATACCGGCTGACCGGAGCCCTGGAAAAAATCGGGAAGGCCAGCCTGGCGGCCAGGGCCCTGGAATTGCTGGTCGATGACCCGGAAACGCCAGACATCTGGCGTCCCAGGCTTCTTTACCGGGCAGCCCAAATACTGGAAAAGCTTGAATTCTTTGAGGGGGCCTGTTTTCGCTACGAGCAACTCCTGGAAAAGTATCCCAACTTCCCGGAGGCTGATAAGGTTCGCCAGAAGCTGGAAAAGCTGAAAACAATTCACGGCGATACCACCTGGTCATCCTTTGTAAGGAAAAAGAGCGATACCCTGCCGGTGCCCTGATTTTTGAAGTTCGGGAAGAGGTGGCCTGGCCAGCGGTACATAATGTGAATATTTTCAGGAAACGGTCGTTACTTAGTCCCGGCCCTGGTTTTCTTTTGCAACAATCCTCAAAAGTTATGACGGGTACCGGGTGAAGTTGGCCAGAAGCGGGCCGGGCAGAAGAAAATAATAATTACCGTCCATTTTGTACCTTGATTTCTCCTCCGGCCTTTATCTTGGCTTGCCCGGGCCCGAATTAATTTGTAAACTCTAATAAGTTAAAAAAGGAGGGCGCTCCATGAATGTTCAAATCAACAAGCGGGAAGCTGGAAAGCTCGGGCCATTTAGAATTATGGGTGCGAAGGATTGGTTGCCGTCATCAGGGCGTTTATTGACCACCGTGGGCCTTTTATCTTTTTTTGTCCTGGTTTTATTTTTGCCGGCTGTCCAGGCTGCTGATTATAAGGACTACAAGGCCTCGCTCTTTGGTATCAAGTCCAATGGCACCACCCTCAACACCCGCTCCATCCAGAAGGCCATCGACTATATAAGTGAAAACGGCGGGGGGAGGCTGGTGTTCGATGTCGGTCGCTATCTCACCGGGACCATCTATCTTAAATCTAATGTCACCATTCATCTCCTGGAAGGGGCCATCCTGGTCGGTTCACCCAACCCATTTGATTATGATACCCAGCGCAACTGGACGGCCCTGGTATTTGCCCTGGAGCAGGAAAACGTGGGCATAACGGGGGAGGGAGGTGTCATAGACGGACAGGGTTTTGCCGTGGCCAACAACCTGGTGGACATAATCCACAAGGGCCTGGTCAAGGACCCGCTGCGCAACGACCGTCCCCGGGAAGGAATCCGGCCGCAGAATATCTATTTCTGGCGTTGCCGGAACGTCCGCATCGAGGGCATCACCCTTAAGGACCCGGCCAGCTGGAACCAGCAGTACGACCAGTGCCAGAACGTCGTTATCAAGAAGCTGATCATAGACAGCAAGTCCTACTGGAACAATGACGGCGTGGACATCGTCGACTGCGATAACTTTGAAGTGTCTGACTGCTACATAGACGCGGCCGACGACGGCATCTGCCTCAAGTCTCACGACGAGAAGGCCGTCTGCCAGAATGGCTACATTCATAATAATGTCGTCCGCACCAGCGCCAACGGCATAAAGTTTGGAACGGCCTCGCTGGGCGGGTTCAAGAATATCAGGATAATTGATAACGTGGTCTACGATACCTACCGTTCGGCCATTACTTTTGCCGCGGTTGACGGGGGTTTTGTCGAAGACGTGGTGGTGGATAAGCTCAAGTCCATAAATACCGGGAACGTAATATTCCTGAGGATAGGCGAGCGCTGGAAACCCGGGAAGAAGGGCAGAATGCGAAACATTTCCATCTCCAACGTCTATGCCGAGGTGCCGGCCACCAAGCCCGATGCCGGATATAATTATGAAGGCCCCTGGGAGCATCAGCCCCGGAATATCTCGCCCTCATCGATCGTGGGGCAGCCGGATGCCCTGATAGAAAACGTAACTCTTAAGAACATCGAAATCAGGCACCCGGGCGGGGGCGACCCCAATTTCGCCCGGGTGGGTATTGACGAACTGGACAAGGTGCCCGACCTCCCGAATGCCTACCCGGAGTTTTCCATGTTCCGGGAGCTCCCGGCCTGGGGCTTTTACGTGCGCCATGCCAGGAACATCACCTTCGAGAATGTCAGGCTGGTGGCGGCCAAAAAGGATTACCGGAGGGCCATCATCCTGGACGACGCCCATACGGTGCGAATCAAGGGGCTTCAGGTCCAGGAACCCGGCCCGAAGAAAGACCCGGTCTATGCTCATAAATCAACGGATGTCAAAATAGAGAAATAAGAACGGAAATTGATAAATTAGAGAGCAGACCGCACTTCCGCCCTTTTTATTTTGTAGCCCAGGCGATAAAGCTGGCCAGGTCGCTCTTGAGCTTTTTAAGCGACGGTTTGTGGATGTACATCATGTGCCCGGCCTGGTAATAGCCCATCCTTACCCTGTCCTTGAATGAACCATCCAGCATCAACTGGCTGAAAGTATACTCGGTGCCGAAGAACGGCGTGGCCCCGTCGTAGTAGCCATTGCAGCAGAAAACCTTGAGGGCGGTGTTCTCGGCCATGGCCTGCCTCAATGTTTCAGCCACGTACAGGGAACCATCCCTGGAGCTGCGCCCGGCCGCCCGGGTCACTCCCGGAACCCGGGACTGGGCCGGCTGAAAGTTAAAATTCCAGGGATAAACATTGCCGTATATGGCATAAGGGACTTCTTTCTTGTAATTCAGGACGGTCCCGACGTAATTATTCAGGGCCGCCGAGAAGGAACCCATGATCAGGGCGCTGGAGGGGTCGTATTCATAACTTTCCCCGGCGGCATCGGCGTCCCGGCCGGTGAACCGGCTATCCAGGCGGCCCACGGTCAGGCGTCGGTCGCGCAGCAGCTCTTTGACGAAACGGTCGTGGCGGACCCGCAGGTTGGAATTCTTCAGGTAGTCAACCGACAGACCGGTCAGTTCCGACAACTTCCCGGCCACCGCTTCCGCTTCTTCAGCCTTCAATAGATTTCCCCTGAGCAGGGCCGGCATGTATTCTTTTACGGCGAATTCTCGGGCTTCCTCGAGGAGGGCGGGCAGCTCTTTATTCTGGTTGGCAGCCGGTAGCTTCTTGTGATACCAGGCCGTGGCCGTGTAATGCGGCAGGAAAACCATGTAGGACAGGTTATTCCCCGGGTTAAAGGACAGGGTGGCGAAATCCAGCACGCTCGACAGCAGCACGATGCCGTTGAGATAGATGCCGTAGGTCCGGTTCTGCAGCACCCCGGACAGCACCGCGGCCCTGGTAGTGCCGTAGCTTTCTCCCAGCAGAAACTTGGGTGAGCTCCAGCGGTCGAATTTCGTAAGGAAGGTCCGGATAAACTCGGCAAAAGCCTGGCCGTCCTCCTCCACCCCGTGGAACTGGCTTCCCTCTTCTCCCGGCAGGGGCCGGCTGTAGCCGGTGGAAACGGCATCCACGAACACCAGGTCGGCGACATCCAGAAGCGAATACTCGCTGTCGACCACCCCGGCCGGAGTCTTCAGGGGATAACCCTCATCATCCATGGCCACCCGCTTCGGGCCAACCCCTCCCAGGTGCAGCCAGACCGTGGAGGACCCGGGCCCGCCGTTAAAGCAGAACATCAGCGGCCGGGACGATTTGTCCTTGACGTCGTCCCGGGTATAGGCCACGAAAAACATGGAGGCCCCGGGCGTTTCGTTCTGCTTCAGAACGGTGAGCTCGCCGGCCGTGGCCGTGTAGGGCACAACCTTGCCGTCTATCATCACCTGGTGCCTGGTGACTGAGAAGGGCCGGACTTCAGGCACCGGCAGCTTTTTTGCTTCCGGCCTGGTTTCCTGTTCCGGCGGCCTTCCGCCCGGTTCGGTTCGGGCTTGAGAAAAAATTGGTGTCGCAATCAGAACGAGTAAAAAAGAAAGCATGATAATGACCGATAGGTTTTTCTGGCCTGGTTTCATCTGAGCCTCCTGTAAATATCAGCCTTCACAAAAGGGGGACACTTGAATGTGTCCCACCTTTTATAAATTGACAGGGGGAAAGTTGTCAAACAGAAACTTCTTTTCGGTTAAGACATAATATCCTGGGAAAGAGCAGTATATGGAAACGGCCTGGAGATAGACTGGCAACGGGTAGGGGGACTGATCTTTCAGGCCAAGACCTTCGCGAACCTGGCCCTGGTTGCCAGGCCATCCATTTTTCTAATAGCTTATGCTCATGGAGAAACCGCCGCTGCCGCTGCCGAACCTGGGATTAACCACGTGGCTGAAAATTGACCCCCAGGAATAACTCACTCCGACCGAAAAGTAATAATCGTAGGAAGTGGCCAGCTGCTTCCTCATCAGTAGCACGTCCTCCCAGGAAGCCCCGGCCTTGGGAATCGAAATCAGGTCGTGAATCCTGGCATAGCCACCATAGGCGTTGACCGAGAACCCCCGGAACAGCCTGACCGAAAGGTCAGTATTAAATTCTATTCGGTACTTGCTGAAATCGTGAAAATAATGGGAACCTTCCACGCCGGTGGTAATGGTTCCCCACTTCTGCTTTAACTCAAGGGTGGCCGCCAGGTTCTCACTTACCAGGAACTGCCTGGTCCGGTCGAAAATGGTCTCTTCAAAGTAAAAAGCTGGCCCCAAGTCCAGGCTGTAGGTCAGCCGCAGCTGTCTCCTGGTCGACTGCGAATAGGGGAAGATGTTGTATTCTATGGCCGGCGAGACCCGGGAAGAAAATTTTATGTTCTCGTAGGTGGAACTGGTCACGGTGGCAAAGGCTCCCACCGACCAGTGCTCGCCCAGGCTCCTGGCCACCAGGCCCCGGAAGGAATAACCATGGGACTTGCTGACATAGGTCTGGTCTTCGTACTCAAAGGAATTCCGGTAGAAATTGCCGCTGACCGAAAGCCTTATTTTCCATTCCGGCGTAACCCGGCTGGCCGAAAAATTTCCATAAACGCTCTGGTAGGAATAACTCTTTTCCCCGTTTAAGAAACTGTTGGCGCTCAGGCTGAAGACCCAGAAATTCCAGGGGTCAACCACCGCTGTCGGCCGAACCTCTTCTTCCAGCCTGATCTTCAGCTTCCTGGCGGCCGGGGTCCTGCCGGCCAACGGTACTAGCCCGGTCTTGATGGCCCGGACCAATTCCTGTTGCTGCCTTTCTCCCGACATCCCTTCAGGCCAGCCCAGTTCGGTCTGGTAGTACTTGCCGGCCAGTTCTTTCTGCCCCGAGAACACCAGCTTTAAGACTTTCTGGCCTTCCCGGAACTCCTCCTTTATCTCGATCAGAACGTTGGCCTCATCCTGGCTGGAGACAAACTCGGCAAATTCCACCTGTCGTCTGAGTTCATCAATGGGTACAACCGATCCGACCAGGAATACCCTCAGGTTCCTGGCTTCATAGTCTTCGCTGTTCATCTGGGCTGTTAGCGTCAGCGGCGCTAAAGAAATAATAATAGATAGCAGAACCGGTACGATGGCCTTGAGTTTTAGGCGCGGGCTGGCCCAATGGCCACCAGAAACAGCCGGCCCAGAACCGGGGCAGATTGTATTTCCTCCGGTTTCTGCGTTTGTCATTCTAATTTTCGGTCTCCTGTGCTTTGGCTTTTCCAGGTTCATCTCATTTCTCCATCAGCCAGGTCAGGACAGATATCCCCGTCCCTGGTTTCCCCTCCCGGTCCATATTTTTCATCCTTGTTAACCCGCCTTTTCATTTTTCAATCCACTTCGATGTGAATCCCGCCGCTGCTGACCGAGCCGAAGCGGGGATTGACCACGTTGGTAAAAATCGAGCCAAAACTATAGCTGAAGCCGACGGCGAAGAAGTAGTTGTAGCTGGTGGCCAGCATCTTCCTCTGCAAAATGACCTCTTCCCAGGTGGCTCCGCCCTTGGGCAGGGATAGCTGGTCGTGGATGAGCGAGGCCCCGCCAAAGAGATAGGCATTCAGCCCTTTAACCAGGTTCAGCGAAATCACGTTGAAGATGGAAACCTGGTGCTTGCTCAGGTCGTGAAAGTAATGTGAACCTTCGACCGAGGTGCTGATGCTTCCCCATTTTTCTCTCAAATCCAGGGTGATGGCCAGGGACTGGCTGAGCAGGGTTTCCTTCATCTTGTCATACAGGGTTTCCTCGTAATACCTGGCCAGGGTCGGTCCCACCTTGTAAAGAAAGCGAAGCTGCCTGCGGGTCGATTCCGAGTAGGGGAAGAGGTCAAACTCGATGGCCGGGGAAATATTGAGCTTCAGCCGGTAATTGCTGTAGGTGGAGCTGGAAACGGTGTAGAAAAATCCGGCCGACCAGTGTTCTCCCAGGCTCTTGACCAACAGTCCGCTGCCGCTGAAACTCCTGGTATTGGATTCCAGGTTCTGGTCTTCGTAGGTATAGCGGTCGTGCTGGTAGGAAGCACTGGCCGTGAAATTGAATTTCATATCCCTGGTTACCCGGTTGGCTGAAAAAGACCCCCTTACGGATTCGGAAGCATGGGCCTGCTCTCCGCTGAAATAACCGCTGGTGCTCAGGCTGAACACCCAGGATTTCCACCTGTCGACCGCAGGGACCTGGGCCGCCTCCTCCTTCTGGAAATCAACCTTGATTTTCTCCCTGATTGGAGTGCGGTTGACGTAGGCCATGAGGCCAATTTTCAGAACGCCGGTCAGCCCGGCCCTGATTTCCTCTTCGGTATCGGTCTTGTGGGAAAAGTACCTGAAGACATCATCCTGTCCCTGGAAGCGATTCTGCCCGATGAAGGTTAGGGTATATTCGTCGCCGCCGCTCCCGGTGGCCAGAGTGGTAATCAGCACGTGGACGTCCGCTTCCTTCCTCTCCCTGACATAATTTACAAAGGGGATTTCTGTCTTGATGTAATCAAGGTCGCAGTAGCTGCAATCGATATAGACCTTAGGAGCTGTCTTCTTGAGTTCTTCAACCGACTGGCCGCTCTTTTCTTGGGTTTGGGACTGGTTGTTGGCGGCCTGAGCGGGTGCGGAAATCAGGATAAACGCCAGGATAACTGCCAGCAGCAGACCGAGTGGCGTTTTATGATCTTTTCGTTCCTTCTCAGTTTGAAGTGGCATCGATGCCTCCTGTCCAGGCCTGGATACAGAATTAATCTGTTAATTATACGCTTCGGGGTGGTAAAAAGTTACAGGCCATCCTGAAGAAATGAAAAATTAATAAATCTTTGTGTACTTTACTGGGAGCCGGCAACCGGCCTGAGGACCACCTTTTCCAGCTTCAGGGCATTGTTGTTGGCTATGGAAGTTATTTTGAACCTCAGAACGTGCTTCCCGGCTGTAAGCTCCACCCGCCCCAGGCTGTGGCTGGCCGGGAAATAGATCGACGGCGAAGGCTCTGACTCACCCCGGAGGACCGCCCGATCGTCCACCTCTACCACGAAACCGCTCTTTCCACCCCACTGCCAGGCATAGGAGGCCAGTACCTCGAACTTCCCACCCCGGCTCAACTCGAATTCCCACTCCGGAAAATCGTTGACGTTTTGCCAGTTGGTCAGCATGGTCGTCCGGTAAAAATAGTCCAGGTAGGCCCGCTGTCCCATCTGGGACTTGATTTCGGCCAGGCTGACCGGAAGTTCCAGCCGTCCGTCAGTTCCGGCTCGAATCCGGTAGGGCTCCGCCTGGGGCCGGCCTTCCACTTCAATTACGGCCACGGTGGCCACCCGGTCCAGTGGCTCTTCGGGCAGCCTGATCACCAGGTCATTGCCTTTCCTGGAATATTCCAGCTTCTGCCCGCTGGCCAGCAGGAAAGCTCTTTGCACCTTGTTCTTCAGGCCGGGCAGGACAATCCTTTTATCCTGCGGCCAGCCCATGATGTGCACATAAAGGCGGTTGCCCCTGACCGTGCACCTACCGAAAAACGGCAGCTTCTCAAAGACACTCGGCTCGCTCCCGTAAATTGCTTCGCCGTTGACCTTGAGCCAGGCACCGATCTGCTTCAGCCTTTCCACGAACTCCGGCTGGATGGTTCCGTCCGGCCTTGGCCCGATATTGAGCAAAAAGTTTCCGCCCTTGCTGGCGATTTCGATAAGCTGCCTGATTAGCTGCGGTCCGTTTCGAAATTCAGTTTCAAAGTGGTTGTAGCCCCAGCCGTTGAAATTCATGGTCATGCAGACTTCCCACAGCCTCAGGCTGCCGTCTTCGTTCCGCCAGCCCGTGGCCGGGACATAATTTTCCGGCGTCCCGAAATCACCCAGGCCCGGGGCCCGGTTAAAAAGCCGGTCGTTGATAATGATGTCCGGCTTGAGCTGCCTTAACATCTGGCCGATACCGACGGCGTCGTAGTCTTCGTTCTTGTGCTCCCATTCACCGTCAAACCAGAGAATGGCCGGCTGGTATTTGAGTACCAGCTCCTGGAGCTGGCTTTTCATGTAACTGACGTAGCGCTTGAAGTCAGCTCCCCTGGCCGGCCGGTCTTTTTCCCAGCCCCTCCGCGGCAGGTAGTCCGGGTGGTACCAGTCCATGATTGAATAATAAAAACCTATGGGCAGACCCTGTTTCCGGCAGGCCTGGACCAGTTCGCCGAGTAAATCTCTTTTTATCCTGGCACCCAGGCTGTCATTTTCGGTGAAAGCGCTGTCGTAGAGGCAGAAGCCATCATGGTGCTTGGAGGTGATCACGATGTATCTAACCCCGGCTTCCCGGGCCAGCCTGACCCACTCCCTCGGGTTGTAATTGACAGGGTTGAAGCTCCGGGCATACTTCTGGTATTCCGCCCACGGTATCTGCAGCAGCTCCCGGGCCCATTCTTCCCGGCCAATCTGGGAGTAAACTCCCCAGTGTATGAACAGTCCGAACCTGGCCTCCCTGAACCAGTCCAGTCGGTTAGCGGGAGCGGAGTTAGCCTCGGCTTTGATAGCCACCAGCCCGGCGCTAAAGAAAATCAATAATCCGGCAATCAGGGCTCTTCCAAGATTTTGAAAGTAAGAGTTGAATGAGGAAGCAGCTCTGGATGCTATCCGACGATGGTCCGGTTGGCTGATTTTCCCGGCGGAATATTCCATCTTTCTCCCTCCTTGATCTCTGGTTTGATTTCCTAATATTACCAGAATTGGAAACTTAAAATCATCCGCAGGAGCATATGGTTCTGGAGCCCGGTTTCAGCCTGCCGGGTACGACTTCCCCCGGGCCAGGCTCATTGAATCATGGACTTTAGCCGGGCCAGGCGTTCCCGGGCCCTGGCCACGTTGGTCGGGTCTTCACCGGTGGTATCGGTCAGGTAGAGTTCAAAGGCCCGGGCCGCTTCCGCCCACCTTCGCGTCTCCAGGCAGGCAATGGCCAGGTTGAGGTAGGCCTTGGGCGAGGGCTTCAGCTTCACCACCCTTTCCAGGACGGGCAGACTTTTTTCGTATTCACCGAGCAGGTTATAGATGACGCCCAGGTTCAGATTATAGAAAGCGTTTTCTGGAAAATCTGCAGCCAGCCCGGCATAGACTTCGGCCGCTTCTTTCTGGCGTCCTGAGCGAACCAGGTTTTCGGCCTTGCTCAGGCGAATCAGCTCGTTTTCGGGTTCAATCTGCAGGGCCCGGTCAGCATAGCCCAGGGCTTCATCTATTTTTCCCTGTTCTTCGCTGACCGTCAGGGCCACCACCAGGGCGTCATAGTTGGCTGAGTTAATCGTCAGGGCCTGGCCCGCGGCTTCCATGGCCTCGGCTCTCCGGCCAGCCAGAAGCAGAACCTGGGCCAGCTTGGACAGCAGATGGTCAGAACCGGGCAGCACCTCCAGCCCGCGTTTCAGCGTGGCCGCTGCTTCCAGGTGTTTTTTCTGCAATCCCTGGACACGAGACAGGTTAAGATAGCTGGACTCCAGGTTCGGGTTCCTCTCCACCAGTTGGGCGTAGGCCTGTTCAGCGGCTTCCAGCTGTCCTCTTAGTTCCAGCAGGCCGGCTTCCTGGTAGGCCCGGAGCTCATCCAGCCGGTCCTTGGGGTCGGGCAGGGCACCGGTGGTTTGCGGCCCGGCCACCTGCAGGTAACCCAGGGAACGCAACCTTTCCTTTTCGGCGGGGGTCATTTCTCGCCCGGCACTGGCCAGGCCGCTGGCCGCGGTTATTATTTTTTCCAGACGGCTTCTGAGCCGGGTGGCAGTTCGGTTCGCGTCAGAGTAGAGATTGTTATTCTCAGCCGGGTCGGTTTTCAGGTTGTAAAGCTCAGGCCGGGGAGCCTGGATATACTTCCAGTCTTCCGAGATTATCCCCAGCAGTTCCGACCAGCCATAATTTTCGCGCGGGAAGAAACTCTCCAGGTAGATGTCGGCCGGCTTCATATTTTTTCCCAGGAGCAGGGGCTTGAGACTCTGCCCATCGACTTCAGGTGCCTGTTTTATTCCCAGGAGGTCAGTCACTGTGGGCATGATGTCAATCAATCGGACGGGACGGCTTATGACCTGCCCTGAAGGCAGGCCAGGGCCGACCACGATAAAGGGTACCCGGAGCGACATTTCGTACAGGAAAAGCCCGTGTCCCTGCTCTACCTTTTCTCCGAAGGCCTCTCCGTGGTCGCCGGCGATTATGATCAGGGTGCGGTCGTAACATCCGTAGATTTTTAAGAGCTCGACCACCCGGCCGACGTACCTGTCCATGAAGGCCACCTCGCCGTCATAGGGGTCGGACTGGAATTTTCGGGCGAACTCCGGCGGGGGGTTGTAGGGAAAGTGGGGGTCAAAAAAGTGAACCCAGGCGAAAAATCGAGAGGCGTAATTTTTTTCCAGCCAGCGGGCAAAAGCTTCATAGACACCATTGGCCGGCCTTTCGGCGTTGTAAGTCTTAGAGGCCTGGCCCGGCTCAAAAAAATCGTCGTAGGTCTCGAAGCCCTGGGCCAGCCCGAACCGGGAATCGACCGAGAAAGAGGCCACGAAGGCTGACGTCCGGAAGCCCCGCTCCTTTAGCATTTCAGCCAGGGTGGTATATTCAGGCGGCAGAGAATAGTTGCCGTTGTTATGAACACCATGCCGGCAGGGATTAAGCCCGGTCAGGATGGAGGCGTGAGAAGGCAGGGTCAGCGGCACCTGGCAGTAAGCGTTCTGAAACCTAGTCCCGGCTGCGGCCAGCTCGTCCAGGTTGGGAGTCCAGCCAGCCTGGTAACCGTAGGAACCCAGGCGGTCGGCCCGGGTGGTATCCAGGGTTATCAGGAGCACATTCCAGTTGCCGGTTTCAGGCAGGCCCCGGCTGGTCCCGGATTTTTCTTTAAATATTATCAGGGCAGTGACCAGCGCCAGCAGCAGAACTGCGGCCACCAGGAAAGTCCTGATTCTGGTGTGCTTCTGGCCTGCGGGACGTTGTTGATTATCTTGCCCGGGTGCTAACCCTGCAGCTCTGACCGGAGCCTTTTCCTCCGGCCGGGAAATTGGTTTATGTTTTCTTCTCTTCTTGCTCATTAGTCAACCGAAGGCCTGGCCTCAGGCCGGCTTAATCACAAACCATTATAACTTATGCCGCGGACATTACCAAAGCAGAAGGCAAAGACGCAGTTGGCCCGAGCCGCAGTGAGAAAATTTCTGCCCGTATAGCGTCTGGAATAATGCAATCGGGCGATGGAACACTCCCCGGGTTAAGTATCATAGGTCGGAAGCGATCGGCCCCGAGAAGCGACTGGTCGGCCGCGGACCACAACACTCTTCACTCCTGGTTATTTTAATTCCAGTCCAAGGTGAGGGATATGGCCGCCACGCAGCTGGTGTCCAGGATGTTTGAGGTCATCGGCGAAGCACTTCAGGTGGACCATTTCCAGCTGGTGGCCTTTGACTTCCGGCAGCGGCCCTTCTTCCAGCAGTTCCGTGGAAAGAAGCCGGCTCTCGGTGAAGGCGAGCGTCTCAACCTGATTAACCGTGCCCTGGAGAAAAGAGAACTGCTGAGCGGCCGGGTTAACCATGGTCAGGACATCCTGGCCGCTTGCTACCCGTTCTGCTCGCAGGGACGGATGTTTGGATTTGCCTACCTGGAAAAGCATAACCCGGAAGCCACCCTGACCGAAACCGAGAGGGATATTCTGTCCTCGGCCCTGCCAGTGGTCAGGCTCCTCTCTCAGGAGAGCTCGCCTCCGGAGGAAGTAAGAGTCCAACCCGAAAATACGGGGCTGGAATTTCTCGGGCTGAGCCAGCCCTTCCGGTTGATAAGAGAGCTCGTGGACAAGGTTAAAGAAGTCAGTTCGCCGGTCCTGATTACCGGTGAAAGCGGGACGGGCAAAGAACTCATAGCCCGCATCATCCATCACGGCGGGGTCCGCCGACGCGGCCAGTTCGTGGCCGTTAACTGCAGCGCCATCCCCGACAACCTGCTGGAGTCGGAGCTTTTCGGGTACGCCCGGGGCGCCTTCACCGGGGCCCTGCGCGACCGGCCTGGCCTGGTGGAAGAGGCCAGCGGCGGTACCTTCTTCCTGGATGAAATCGGCGACCTGTCGCTTCCACTCCAGGCCAAGATCCTGCGGGTGCTGCAGGAAAAGGAGATCAGGCGAATAGGCGAAAACCGCAGTCGCCGGGTGGACGTCAGGTTCATCAGCGCCACCCACCGCAACCTGGAGCAGGAAGTGGCCGCCGGCCGCTTCAGGCAGGACCTCTATTTCCGGCTTAGAATCATCACCATTGAAATCCCGCCGCTTCGCCACCGGCCGGAAGACGTCCTGGTGCTGGTCAACCATTACCTGGATAAATACTGCCGGGAGATGAATAAACCGAGGGCTTTCTTTTCCCCGGCGGCCCTGGAGCTGCTCTTGAAATATGGCTGGCCGGGTAACGTCCGGGAGCTGCAGAATGAAATCCAGAGGGCCCTGGTCCTGGCCGGGAACAGCCAGATCCTGGACGAAGAGCTTCTGTCCGATGATATTAAGAAATCGAAGGACAGGCCGCTCTCTGACCGCTGGGACTATTCCCGGGCCAAGGCCGAATTTGAGAAAAAATTCCTGGGCGAAGCCCTGCGCCACTTCAATTTCCACCGGGCCCGGACGGCCGCGGCCATCGGCCTGACCCGGCAGGGCCTTTTCCGCCTGATCAAGAAATACGGCCTGGACCGCGGGCTGAATTGAGTTGAAGCGCCGGTTCTTTTCTGTTAAATTCTAATCGTTATGGAAGGCAAAGAAAAAAAGGATAAAGGGGACAAGGTTTTTCAACTGGTCTGCCCGCACTGCGGCGCCCGCCTCTGGGTGGATTCCAGCCTGAGAGAGATCATTCAGTCGGAAAAGGGTCAGAAAAAGAAAGCCTCTTTTGACGAGCTCCTCCTTAAGGAGAAAAAGAAGGCCGAGGAAATCAGCCAGAAGTTTGATTCCACCGTCGAACTTCGCCAGAAAAAGCTGGAACAGGCCAAGGAGGCCTTTGAGAAAGCCCTGAGCCACCTGGACGAGCTGGAACAGGAGATAGAAGAAGAGAAGGATAAAGGATAGCTCTAAGCCTGCTCCGGGCCGATCTGTTTTTTAATTCCTGTATTTTCGGAAGAAGAAACTCAACATATTTCCCGTTGATATTAACCCTTTGTTTCCCCGGTTCGAAAGAGGTATTTTTATCTTTTTATTCCTTTTTTACCCCGGTTTTCCCGGGCCTGAACAGGGTTTGATCTCCTCCCCACTGAACCCGGTTGACAGCCCTCATAATCTATCAATTGTCAATTTAAACGATTCTCCCTGAACATAGGCGGCGGCCGGACGTCCAGGTTTAGCTGACCGTGCTTTCCTTGCCCGTTGAACCCGGTTCTAACTTCCAGGCTGGGTTTCGTCGTCGCGGATTTTTTTGGCCATGGTGAAGCCGGTAAATCCAAATATGGCCAGGATTATCACCGCAAAATAATTGGAAAAGGCGTAAAGAAGGTACGAAAAGGTAGGGACACTCAGGGTGCCGGTGATGTAAACCCCGGCCATGCTCCAGGGTATGAGCGGCACGATTATTCCGCCGCTTTCCTCGATGATCCGCGACAGGTTCTTGGCAGCCAGTCCTTTTTTCCTGTAAGCATCAGACAGCAGCTCGGCCGGGATGATCATTGACAGGTAAGAACTGCCGGTGATGAGCGCGGCCAGGATGGTGGTGCCGATGGTGGTCAGTACCAGGCTCCAGACCCGGTCGGCGAATTTCATGATCTTTTCCAGAATAACGGCCAGCATTCCGGTCTTCTGCATGATGCCGCCGAAGCTGAAGGCGGTGAAGGCCACCAGCTGGGTTTCCATCATGCTCATCAGACCGCCGCGGGAAATCAGGCGATCGACGGCTTCCAGCCCGGTGCTGGCTGAATAGCCGGAATTGACAGCCTGGGCTACCTGGACCAGGCTGGCCTTCTGGAAGATTACGGCCAGGGCCACGGCCACCCCCGACGAAATCAACATGCCCGGGATGGTTGGCTTCTTGGTAAATGCGTAGTAAAAGACAATTAAAATGGGAATCAGAAGCAGCAGGTTAAAATTAAAATTCTTTTCCAGGGTGGAGGTGATCTGCTGGATTTTTTCCCGGTCGAAATCCCGGCCGCCGTACCTCAGGCCCATGAAGAAATAAATCACCAGGCCGGCCAGCCAGGCCGGGGTGCCCGACCAGAACATGTGCTTGATGTGGTCAAACAGGTTGGAGCCGGCGGTCACCGCGGCCAGGTTGGGAATGTCCGACAGCGGGGACATCTTGTCGCCGAAATAAGCTCCGGCCACGATGGCCCCGGCCGCCGGCCCGAGTGGAATTCCCAGGCCCAGGGCAATGCCGATGAAGGCCACGCCCAGGGTGCCGATAGTTCCCCAGGATGTGCCGCAGGCCAGGGAAGTCAGGCTGCAGACCAGGCAGGCCGTGACCAGGAAATATTTCGGGGAGATGAGCTTCAGTCCGTAATAGATGATCATGGGAATGGTGCCGCTGGCAATCCAGGTGGCCACCAGCACTCCGACCGCCAGCATGATCAGGATGGCCGGCAGGGCTTTCTTGATACTCTCCACGATACCAGCTTCCATGTCTTTCCAGGTGTACCTGAGGTAGGCACCGAGGCAGGCGGTGATGAAGGCTGCGGCCACCAGCAGCACCTGGGCTTTTATACGGTAGATGCCGTAACCTATGCCCAGCAGAAGGGCCATGGAAATAAGGGGAATCAGGGCCAGCCCGAAGGAAGGTTTCCTGGGCCCGGCCGGCGATTCAACTTTGACTTCTTCTTTTTCGTCCATCTCTTTCTCCCGCCGTTGGCCGGTAAAAGTTTTACCAGGCCTGGATCGTCAGGCAGTCTTATAGCTTACAGGTGAATTTACAGGACAAAGGTGCTCCGGACCTTAAGCTGCCCTTCTTCCACTACCATTTGGCCGCGGCTGAAAACATATTTGACCTGGAGGACTTCGTCTAACAGCAACAGGTCAGCCTCGTAACCCGGAAAGAGCTTTCCTTTTCCAGGCAGCCGGTAAAAATCGGCGGCGTTGCTGGAAAAAACGGCCACGGCTTCTTCCAGAGATAGGATGTTTTTCTTTACAACTTCCCGGAAAGCCCGGATAAAATCTTTCTGGCTGGCCACGGTCAGGGCCACCAGCTTGCCCTTCTCGTCAAACACCGGCAGGCTGCCGTTGGCGTCGGAACTGACGGTGACCCGGGTGAGGGGCAGGCCGAGAGACTTGATCTCACCCAGGGCTTCCATGACGCTGACTTCGTCCGGGTCATACGGTTCCGGACCGCAGGTCAGGTCAATATATCCGCCCCGCCTCATCCATTCCAGAGCCTGGGAAAAGAGGTGACGGTTGCGGTTGGCATGGGTGGCCATGACCTGGGTGGCCGGGAGCTCGCTTTCGTCAAGCATCCTGAAGAAATACTCCAGCCCGCGCCGCCCGTCTCCCAGGTGAAAATGGGCCACGCCGGCCTTCCCGCCCAGCATCCCCCCGACCCGGCATTCGGCCACCAGCTTGAGAAATTCTTCAAAGGTGGGCTGGGAGGAACGATGATCGGAGATGGCAATTTCACCAGCCCCGATAACCTTGTCGATAAGGGCCACGTCCGACCTGACGCTTCCGGTTATGGTCGGGGTGGGCAGGTTGTAGGCCCCGGTATAAATCCAGGTGCTCAGGCCTTCTATTTCCAGGGCCCGGGCCTTGGCCAGGAGCGAGCTCATATGCCTGGTGACGCTGTCGGTGCCCAGGCAACCGATAACCGTGGTTACCCCGCAGCTCAAGCAATCTTCAACCCTGATTTCCGGGGCCCGGGTGGTCGGGCCGCCTTCTCCACCACCGCCAAGGATGTGGACGTGGGGGTCGATGAAACCGGGAATGGCCGTCAGCCCGTGTCCTTCAACTACCCCGTAATCCATGCCTTCCAGCTTTACCCGGCCGGCTTCGGCCAGGGCGGCGATTCTTTCCCCGGCGATCAGCATATCCTGGAGCTGGCCTGCGGTCTGGCCACAGGTTTTTATGTTTTTAATCAGAGTAAACATTATGCCCTCACTTTCAGGTTGAAAATAAATTAACACGCTTTCTTATGGCTGACAAGAAAAATCCCGCTGGTGAACCCGTGGCATTTAAGGGTAAAATCAAGCCAGGGAAGATTGGAATTATTAATTAGAGGATTGGCCGATAAACATTTCCGCCCGGCGCGTCGTTTCATCTACGAACCGAGGTGAGAAGTGGACGGTTAGGTTTTCAGGCAAGCAGACCTGAATGACAGATAAAACCCAGCTTTTGAGACTTCTCGAAGATCAGGGAGGTGACCTCATGTCTTTTGCTTTGAGCCTTCTGGGCAGCCGGGCCGAGGCCGAGGATGCCTGCCAGGACATGGTGGTCCAGATGCTCAGGCACTGGGACAGGGTCGATAAGGATAAGAACCTCAAAAGCTGGGCTTTTACCATACTGTACCGGAAGTGCCTGGACCAGCTAAAGAAACGCCGGCGGTTCTTAAATTTCTTCAACCGGGCAGCGGCCGATTATGCTGCGGTTGGCCAGGACCCTTCGGAAAACCGGCTGCAGGAGGCCATAAGCGAGGAACTCCTGAGCCGTTTGAGACCGGTGGAGAAAACCTGCCTTTTCCTCTGGGCCAGGGAAGGGTACAGCTCGGAAGAAATTGCCGGCATCATGGGCTGCTCTCCAGGCACTGTCCGGGTGCATCTCTTTAAGGCTCGAAAGAAACTGAAAAGGCTGATGGAGAGGGGAAATGAAAAGAAGGTTGTGGTGTCTTCTGGTTGACCTGGGCTGGCGGCTGGTGCCGCTGGCCCGTTTCAGGTCCTGGTTGCTTCAAATCCACCTGGATGGTTGTCCGGCCTGCCGGGCCGGGCTGGCCGAAAGAGAAGAAGTCCGGAAGTTGTTTCCGGAGCCGGAGGATCGAATCGGGGCCGGGCTGGTAGCCCTGGCTGCCAGGTCCGGGAGCCAGCCGGCTGAAGGTTCGACAATTCGTTCCGGAGGCAGGCCGAAAAGGTGGCTGGTCCGCCTTTACGCCGGGGTGACGGCCGCGGTGGTTGTCACCCTGCTGGCCGGTTTTGGCTGGTATCTCGGCCCGAAGGGAAACGGTTTACCGGCCCCGGCCGCTAATGATACTGATGAAACTAAAATCGTTTCAAGAGTATCATTAGATTATGTCCGGTTTATGGGCCAGCCGGCCGACACTTACATTTACCGGACCAGTGACCCGGACATGATCATCATCTGGGTGGAAGACAGCAATTGACCGGAAGCCATCAATAGGTCCCGAAAAACGACCAAAGGAGTTCAGAATGAAAGTCTGTAAAATGGAATTGAGAATGGTGGCCCTGGCCGTGGCCCTGGCCCTGGTAATATCGCCGGCCGTCCTGGCCGGGTCCCAGAAAGTGACCCAGGGAAAAAGGCCCCTGGCCGAGCTGAAATTAAAAGTATTTGAGGGGGTAAGGGAAGGCAGGGTAGAAGCGGTCAAGACGGTGACCTCTTCCTTCCTGAGATACACGCTCTCGGCCAGCATAAAATCCGAGGACACCTCGGAAAGGGAAGAAAACCAGCTGCGCCGGGTTTTTAACCTCAGAAGCGTTCAGTTACTGACCGAAGCCAACCTGAGCTGGCCGGAAATCCGGTCCAAGGATTTTCACATGTTCCGCCTGGACAGCAAGGAATATGCCATTGTCATGACCCTGGTCCGGGTCAACAGTCAGGAGCGTATTACCTGCCGCCTCGAAGTCATGGAACAGGATAGGGACAGGAAGAGCAACCTGCTGGATTCTGAGCTGGCCCTGGACGGGAACGTGATCACCACTTTTGGCTTTGAAGACAGCTCGGGCAAGCCTTATTTCTTATCTCTTAAAGTCCAGAAGATCTGGACTGCGGGCGGACCAGTTCTCGAACCCGTTGAAGGAGTTGTGGGCGGGGTGGTCGGTGGGGTCGTTGTTCCCCCGCCAACCGGGCCGGTACCGCCTGAAAAGGCGGCCGAGGCGGCCAAGGGTCTTGCGGCCCTGGAGGCCATCAGGGCTACCGGCGAAATCAAGCCACCCAGACTCATCAAGAAGGTTGACCCGGTCTACCCGGAAGAGGCCAGGGAAGCCGGGGTCGAAGGCGTAGTCATCCTGGAAGTAACCACCGATAAGTTGGGCAAGGTGGCCGCTGTCCGGGTACTCAGGTCAGTTCCGCTGCTGGACCAGGCGGCCATCGACGCGGTCAAGCAATGGGTTTATGAGCCTTACGTTGTTGACGGCGAAGCCCGGCCGATCGTGTTTACGGTGACGGTTGCCTTCAAGCTCAGATAAAGTCAGCCTGTCTGGTTGGACGGTTAATCAACTGGTGATGGTGCCGGTTGACCGCTGGTCTGGCCGGTCGGGAGAAGGTCTTGAAATTAAAAAGTCCGGCGTTAAAAGAACCCTTATTAAAAGAATCCTCAGGCCGGGTTAAAATATATTAAAATAGTGCCCGAACTGTAATCGTTGGGAAAAATTATGAAGGAAAGAAGAGCAGTTCTGAATATTCGACCGAACACTATTCCGTCCGGAGGCGAGACTCAAACGGCTGATCGAGGAGGGCGGGGCCTCTTTATTTTTCCGGTCTTTATTTCCTTTTTGATAATTGCCAATTTGTTTAGCTGCCGGGTGCGAAAACTGCCACCGCAGGTTGAACCGTCTGCTGTTCCAGTTTCTCCGGTTATCTCAGCCGAAGAATTGTTCAGCAGGGCAGAGGCTGAACTTCATAAGTTCACCGTCCCGGGATACAGAGCGGCTGTGGATTATTATGAGCAAGCTCTGGGGCTAAGACCCGACCTGGTCAGGATTTTCGGGCGCCTGGCCGTGGCCTATGGCCTCTGGGCCAGGGAAAGAAATGACCTGGGCCTGGATAACCTGGAACAGTGGATGAAAAGCTATTACTTTACTCTAAGGGCTAAAGAACTTGGCCAGGTAGCCGATTACCTCAAGGCCTCGGCCCTGACCGGTAACGCCAGGAGTTTTATAAGCCGCCGGGAATTCGGGGAATTTTTCAGCACCATCAAGAAGCGCTTTGCCGGAGAATCCGCCGAGCTGGCCCTGTCCTATGTCCGCGACCTGTTTTCAACCGGTCAATTTAAGAAGGGAACTATCAACCAGCCCCTGGAAACGCTCGACCAGGTTCTGAAGGATAATCCTGATGAAACCGAAGCCCTGGTTTTCAAGGCCCTGGTCCAGGTGCTGACGGCTGAGGACCCAAACCTGGTCAGGGTCATGGAGCTCAGGCCGGACTGGTCATTGCCCTGCTTCTTGCTTGGCCTTTTTTATAAGAGCCGGGGTGAGGTGGAACAGGCTGAAAAATGGTTTAACCAGGCCCTGGAAAAAAATCCCGACCATCCGCGGGCCCTGGCCGAACTGGGGGAGATGGCTTTTCTGGGCAAAAGATATGAACAGGCAGAAAAACAATTAGAAAGAGCACTGGCTCTCGATGGAGAGATGCCCCGGGCCCACCTGATTCTCGGCCTGGACCTGCGTGAAAAAGGGGAATATGACAGGGCGCTGGAACATTTCCAGGCCATTACCGCCCTTGTTCCCGACCACGAAGAGGCCCTGTACTACCAGGGGCTGACTCTGATCGAGCAGGCCGACTGGCCTGGCTCCCTGGAAATCCTGGATTCACTGGTCAGGATTGGTGGCAGTTATGAAATTTTTGGCCACGCCCTGCGGGCCCTGTCCTGCCTGATGCTCAACCGCCTGGCCGAGGCCGAAGCAGATTGCCGCCAGGCCCTGGCCCTCAGTTCAAATTATTATCTTCCCTATTACCTCCTGGGCCTTATCCATTTCAGGCGAGAAGACTGGAAAAAAGCGGCTGAAAGCTTTAATCAGTCGTTGAAAATTGACCGGACCTTTGATGATGGTCATTACCACCTGGGCCAGACCTATCTGAAGTTGAATGATTTCAGGAAGGCCAGGGAGGAGTTGACCCGGGCAGCCGAGCTGTTCGAGCAAGAGGCCGGGCAGGCCGAGCAGCTGGCTGGCCAGGCCCGGGAGCGGGGCTGGGCCAGGAAGGCTGAACTTATTCTGAAACGAAAAGACGAGCTGGTGGGCAAGGCCAGGCATTGCCGCCAGCTCCTGGCCTCACTTTGAGAAAGCAGGCGCCACTCGGGGCTTTTAACTTAAATTATTGGCTCCCCTCAGTTCATTAAGTACATAAGACGACTGGCCGGAATTAAAATTACTCTCACTCTTAAGAAAAGAGAAGGCAGGTCCTCAATGGGACCTTAAAATTCTTTTGAAATTTGAACGGCTCTGGGCTAAAATAATTAGCCCATGCCGAGGACCTTTGAAGAAGAACTGAAGAGTTTCGAAAAATTCATCCAGAGAATCAGCAGCCTGGCCCTCTTTCCCAAGAAACTGGAGGTTAAGGGTGCGGAGAATTTTGTCCGCGAGGGGCCGAACATCATCGTCGGCAACCATGTCGGGAGCTACAAGGACGTGGCCGTCCTGTTCAAGATCGTTCCCCGCCCGATCTTCTTCACCGCCAACAAGATGATTTTTTCCAAGGAAGAGTTCAGTTTCCTGGTCCGAAAGCATCTCCACCGTAGCATGAAGAACTTCGGCCTAATGGTCCATTTCCTGCTCAATCCCTTTTTTACCCTTATCGTCCGTTACATTTCGTCCAACATAGCCAGGGTTGGCTACATTCCGGTCGACCTGTACGAGGGACGGGCGGCCGCGGTCAGGAAGTGCCAGGAATATTTAAAGGTGGGCAGGGCCATTGTCCTGCTGCAGGGACGGGGTCACTTCGACGATGCCGACCCCAACCCCTACGTGGCCCGCTTCCGTCACGGTCCGGCGGCCATGGCCTACAACCTTTATAACGAGGACCGGCTGGATGTTCCGGTCACCCCGCTGGCCTTCTTCGGTACCCACATCCCCTTCGGCGTCCCGGCCACGGTCCAGGTCAACGTGGGTAAACCGATGTTCATCTCCCGCTACTGGGTGGAGAATGACAGCCGGCAGACGGTCGAGAATTTCCGCCAGGCTCTCGAGAAGACCGTCAACCAGCTATTCCTGGAGCTTCTGCGCAACCGGTGATAGTCCGGTCAACCTATAGATTTTCCGGGCAACCAGGTTAAGCATTTCAAAACGCTTAAGAGGAGAGTGAGTCATGTTCAAAGGACATCCCAGGGGATTGTTTGTGGCCTTTTTCGCCAACATGGGCGAACGTTTCGGTTTCTACACCATGGTCAGCATCTTCGTCCTGTTCCTGCAGGCCAAGTACGGCATGACGCCGGGCCAGACCGGCTTCATGTATGCCACCTTCATGTTCTTTGTCTATTTTTTCCCACTGCTGGGCGGCTTCCTGGCCGACCGGGTGCTGGGTTACGGCCGGACCATCAGCATCGGCCTGGTGGTCATGTTCAGCGGTTACCTGCTGCTGGCCCTGCCGACCAGGTTTCAGACCGGCTTTGCCCTGGTGGTGGCGGCCTTGGCTACCATTGCTCTGGGTACTGGCCTGTTCAAGGGCAACCTCCAGGCCCTGGTGGGCAATCTCTACGACGACCCCAAATACAGCCACCTGCGGGACCGGGCCTTTACCATTTTTTACATGGGTATTAACGTCGGGGCCATGTTTGCCCCGTCAGCTTCCGAGGTTGTTTCCAATTTCATCCTGAAGAAGAGCAACTTCTTCTATGATGCCCGCATCCCGGCCCTGGCCCACGATTTCTTAAACGGGAAGCTGGCCGATGCCAGCCAGCTCCTGGAACTGGCCCAGAAACAGAACCCGGCCATAACCGTGGATGGGCTCAGGCAATTTGCCGAAACCTATCTCGGCACCCTGGGCAAGTCCTATCACTTCGGCTTCGGGGTGGCCTGTATCAGCCTGATAATCTCGATGTTAATTTTCTGGGGCTTCAGAAAGTATTACCGACAGGCCGATATCACCGAAAAGCAGAAAGAAAAGTCGGCCGAGCTTAAAGCCCAGATGATCGAGCTGACACCGGAGCAGACCAAGCAGCGGCTGGTAGCTCTGGGCCTGGTCTTCCTGGTGGTCATCTTCTTCTGGATGGCCTTCCATCAGTCGGCGGTCACCATGACCTTCTTCGCCCGCGACTACACCGTCAAGCAGGTGGGCAAACTGACCAACCTCTGGTTCGACCTGGGCGGACTGCTGCCGCTGTTCCTGTCCATACTGGGCCTGGTCTTCCTGGTGAAAAAGGGCGTATCGAAAGGTGGTCGGATCGCCGGCGGGCTGGCCTTCGTTATTTTCGCCGTGCTGACTTACCTCCGTTACAGTACCTACCCTGAGGTCAGTCCCTTCCAGCCCCAGCGTTTCCAGCACTTCAACCCCTTCTTCATCGTGGCCCTGTCGCCGCTCGTTATCGGGGTTTTTTCTTACCTGAATAAAATTGGCAAGGAACCCTCGGCTCCGAGGAAAATTGGCATTGGTATGCTGCTGACCGCGGCTTCCTTTTCCATCCTGGTCATCGCCTCGCTCCGGCTGCCCAGTCCGGCCGAGCTGGGAGGCAGGGTGGCCCCGCCGGAGTATCTGGTTTCGGTCTACTGGTTGATAAGCACCTACTTCCTGCTGACGATTGCCGAGCTCTTCCTGAGCCCGATGGGCATTTCCTTCGTTTCCAGGGTAGCCCCGCCCAAGTACAAGGGCCTGATGCAGGGCGGCTGGTTTGCGGCCACGGCCACCGGCAATTACCTGGTGGGCCTGGTTGGTTACCTGTGGATGAAAGTACCGCTCTGGGCCCTGTGGTCCATCCTGGTGGTGGCCTGCCTGCTGTCGGCGGCCTTTATGTTCAGCATCATGAAGCGGCTGGAGAAAGCAGCTTCCAGTTAAGATCTGGTTGGTTCCGACACGGCTGGCAATGCAACCTGGACAGCCAGTTCCGGCTGGAAACAGAGAATCGGGCGGGCTGAGTTTTAATTTAGGCCGGGAACTTCGAACTGAAATGGAGATCTATGATAGCCGGAGCAGAAAAGTTCTCATGACAATTAAAACAGCCTGTTTTTTCTATGACTTAGTACGGAGCTGATAGCAGCCTGGAATTTTTAGAATACTCTGGAAAAAAAGCATCAGCTCATTTAGACTGGCTTTTGGAACGTCCGTGAAAATATGACCCGAAGAGACTTCCAGGTCAGTGGATTTACCATGCTTCCGGTTACAAAGGCAAGGTTTAAGGCTTACCCGGGGAGGGTAATTGTAATTGCTCTCGTGCTTGCTGTTCTGGTCGGGAACCTGAAGTCTCAGGCCCAGTTCAAGCCACCGGCCCGGGACCGGGGCAGCCTGGTTTTTTCCCTGGAAAATGACGTCTGGCTGAAGCAGGATGATGGCTATACCAACGGCGTGCAGCTGATGTGGATTACGCCGGAGCTGAGCCAGAATTCCGGGTCTTCCTTCATGAGATGGCTGGCCCGCATAAACCGCGGGCTGCTCGGTGCAGAAAAAACTGCGACGGCCAGCGGTGATGAAAGTAAGTCTGAACAGCGAAGGGCCGGACTGTCGCTCGTCCAGGGAATGTTCACCCCGGACAACCTTTCGGAAAAAGAATTGATACCGGATGACCGTCCTTATGCCGGCCTTCTATATGCCAGCCTGGGCCTGGTAAAACTGGGGCCGCTTCGCCAGGACTCGGTCGGGCTGGCTGTTGGCGTGGTCGGGCCGCTGTCCCTGGCCGGGACCATTCAGCGCTGGCTTCACCGGACCTATGGCTGGACCTATCCCGAGGGCTGGGAAAACCAGCTAAAAAACGAACCGGTGGTGGAGCTGTGGTTCAACCGGCTGTGGACCCTGGTGCCACCCAGGATTTCTTTTCATGGGCTGCGGCCTGTGGTTAAGGCCGGGGCCGGGGCCCAGGTCGGGAATCTGCTGATTGCCGCCGCCGCAGTGGCCGACCTGAAGCTCGGTTTCAACCTGGAGCCGCAGATGGATACTTTTACCGCGGCCCCGCTCTTTAACCATTTTGTGGCCGGCCGGGCCACCCGGACTTCGGTTTATGCTTTCCTCAGGCTGGAAGGCCGGGCCGTGGCCAGGAACCTGCTTCTCCAGGGCAATACTTTCCGGGAAAGTCACGGGGTCGATATCCATCCATTTTATGGCCAGCTGTCGACCGGCCTGGCCTATCAGTCCCAGCAGGCCGGGTTGATACTTTATTTTGTGATGAGGACCAGGGAATTCGTCGGCCAGAAATACAGGGAACCCTATTTCGGCCTGACCTTTTCTTTCAACCTGTGAGAGATTTCCGGCTGGGTCTGGTCCCTGGAGTCGGTTGCCGGGTGTTGCAGGCGATAAATTCTGAAGAGTAGTTATGTGGTAGAATCAGTTAATTGCGGTATGAGTTTGAAACCGAGTTTGCGCGTGATGGACGGCCCGGGAAGAGCCAAAAAGGCAATTTTTTCCCGGCTTAATTTGATGGTTTTGATTGGAATTGGTAAAGGCTGATAATGAAAATATTAAAAATTATTAAGTACATTACAGGTGAAAGATGGGGCTGAAGAAGGTAGCTGTGTTTTGCGGGTCGCAGTCGGGCCGGGATGAAATTTATGCTCGTAAGGCCAGGGAACTGGCCAGGGAGCTGGCCGCCCGGAACCTGACCCTGGTTTTCGGGGGCGGGGGCATCGGGCTGATGAAGGAAGTGGCCGAGGAGATGCTGGCCGCCGGGGGCCGGGTCATCGGGGTCATCCCCAGAAATCTCCTGGAACGCAACCTGGGTTTTTCCGGCCTGTCGGAACTGATCGTGGTCAACGACATGCACGAGCGCAAGGCCACCGTGGTCAGGCTGGCCGATGGTTTCATTGCCCTGCCCGGCGGCTGGGGAACGCTGGAAGAAATTTTTGAAGTCCTGACCTGGGCCCAGCTCGGTTACCACGGCAAACCCTGCGCCTTCCTGAACGTGGCTGGATATTTCGATCCGTTGCTGGACTTCATGGGCCGGGCGGTAAGCCAGGGTTTCCTGCTTCCAGAACACCTGAAAATGTTCACCATGAGTGAGAAGCCGGAGGAAATCCTGCGCTTCATGGAGGACTACCGCCCGCCGCTGATCCTGGATGCCATCTGGGGGCTTAATCCGGACGACTTTAATAATTCTGAAGAAAAAGATTGATAGGGTCTGGCCGCGCGGGGCTGGTTAGCAGCCTGTACAAAGATTAAGTTGTTTCGATATACCGATTCATATTTCAAGCCAGCGACTGGAAACCTGATTAATATGTAATACAGGGATTCTTGAAGGGAGCCTGTCTCCTACTTTAACTTAATTAATCATCGCTTCTGGGAGACTTGTCCGGGCCGTAAATAATTTAGAGGAAATCGAGCAGGTTCTATGGGCAAAAAGCAACTATAGTATTACTTTGCCGGTCTGTCGCCGTTAGTTCCGCCAGTTCCCGGGTCCGAATTGGAACGAGACAGGTGGCGCATGGCCAGGTAGAGCGGGAAGCCCAGTACCAGGAAAACCGAACCCAGCAGGGCCTGCCGGGGCTGGGACCTGAGGACATTAACCGTGATGCTCAGCAGGAAGAAGATGAACAGGGCCGGCAGGACCGGGTAAAGGGGAACCCGGAAGCCCCGGTAAGGCTCTCCTTTTTTCTTAGCCCGGGCCCGCAGGACAAAGACGGTCGAGGCCACCACGGCGATGCCCAGGCTGTCCAGGAACATTACGTAGTTGACGATGTTTTCAAAGGTCCGGAGGAAGGCCAGGCTCAGCAGCATGAAAGCCCCCAGGAACAGCAGCCCGAATTCCTGGACCTGGGTCCTGGGGTTAACCTTCTTGAAAATTCCCGGCAGGGTGCGGTCTTCGGCCATGGCCAGGTAGGTGCGGGGAAGCTGCATCAGGATGGCATTTAAGAAGCCCAGGGCCGAAAGAAAAATCGCCAGCGACACGAACTTGTGCCCGGCTTCTCCGAAAACCACCCGGGCCGTTTCAGCCGCCACCAGCTTGGCCGAACTCATACCCGGGAAGCCCAGCACCCGCCAGTAGGCCAGGTTGACGAGCAGGTAACAGGCGATGACTATCAGCATCCCGGAGATGACCGCCCGGGGCAGGTTCTTGCTGGAATCCTTCAGGTCGGCTCCGAGGTTGATGGTCTGCTGGTAGCCACCGTAGCTGAAAAAAACCGAGATGAAGCCCAGTCCCAGGGCCAGCCACCAGGGATTTTGCAGCGGGAGCGAAGCCTGCCGGATATCCGCCCCGCTGTGCCGGCTGAAAATTCCGGCCGCTGCCAGGGCGACAATCAGGATGATTTTTGACAGGCTGAGAAGGTTCTGGGTCCTGGCTCCCGATTTTATCCCGATGTAGTTCAGGACCAAAAGCACAATCACCATAGAAAAGGCCAGGAACAGTATGTTCTGGGAGGTCCGGGCGGCCTCCGGCAGGATGATGGGAGCCAGGTATTCGGCCCCGATCAGGGCCACCCCGGCCCCGCTGGCGGTGTTGATTATAAAGACGTTGGCCCAGTTCAGCATGAAAGCCAGCAGGGAATTGTAGCTTTCGGCCACGACCTTGTAGTAGGAACCCGGTTCCGGAAAGCGGGCCCCGATTTCGGCGAAGGTCAGGGCCCCGACCAGGGTGATGAGCCCGCCGGCGATCCAGGCGGCAAAGAACAGGACCGGAGTCCCGGTGGCCGAGGCCACCATGGCCGGGGTGCGGAAGATGCCGATGCCGATGACCAGGCTGACCACGATCATGGTAACGTCGAAGGTGTTGAGCCTGGCCTTAATCATGAAAACCTCAACTTTTCCACGCGGGTCGAAGCCGCCGCTTTGGGCTGAATTAAATTAGAATTATCTTCAAGTTCAGGCCGGAAAGCAAATGGAAAATTTGCCATGATGTTAGAATTGGTTAGTCGGAAGTGCCATGTTTCTGTTGGATCAGCGATAATTCCTCCGCAAGTGTTGTTTCAGTGCCGGTAGGAGTTTCTGATGATGTTATGAAGGAAAGGAGCATAAAATCTTTGTTTGCTTTTTTCTTTTATTTATTGCCCGGACTGATATCAAACCGTAAACCTGTTCAATCAGCAAAGAGCTGGAAAATCTCTCTCTTTGTCCAGAGGTAATAAATTGCCCAGAGGCAATAGAGCAGGCTCGGGATGACGATGCCTATCCGGAAAAGGCCGGTCAGGGCGGCCACCAGCAGCACATCAAACAGCCACATGCCTATACCCAGCAGGGCAAAGATATAGCCGGTCTTCTTGAAGCGCAGCAGGCCAAAAGAGCTGATTACCAGGAAAACTGACATCACTAGGTCGGGAATGGCGAACCCATTATAAAGGTTGTCTGGAACGGGCAGGGTCTTGGGAAAGCGGTTGGCCAGGAGGTGGCCGGTCCAGAAGGCTATGGTCATCAGGGCCACGAAAAGGTTGATGACCCCGATTATGACCAACCCCAGGATGAATCGTTTTTCTCTGTCCATTTTAACCTCGGATTAGATTGCCAGTTGAATGATATAACATTTGACGGGTCGTTGTAATCTCGAAACTTCAACTTGTGATTGAGTAAAGGTTCGGCCCGGCCGGGGCTTTCTGGCAATTGACAGGGGGTTAGATTGCCGCGAGCAGCTTTCCGCTTAGCGGGTAATTTTTCAGGAAAGGGGAGAAAGCCGAGCTGGTGCCTGTTATTTTTTACTCTCGATCCAGCCCCTTGTTGAAGACTGCCGTCAGGAAGCGGCGGTCACGTTCGGACAGGGCCAGCCGGCCGAACAGGTCGTACAGCAGGTCGGTCACATGCTCGCGGTTGGTATCGTGCATAAAGCCGCGTTTTTCCAGCTTTTTCAGGATCAGCTTTAGGCAATCCTCCTGCTCTTTTCGGGGCAGGGGTGGAGCCACCTGGGGAACGGGCTGGGAGCCTGAGGCCCGGAATATGGCGTAAAGGCTCAACAGAACGGCCGCGGCCAGGTTGTAGGATGGCTGCCGCCCGGCCTGGGGAATAAAGTAGACGAAGTTAGCCCGGCGCAGCTCCCGGTCGGATAGACCCGTCCTCTCGTTGCCGAAGACCAGGCCAATCTTGGTTTCGGCCGGGAAGGTTTTAATTTTCTCCACCATTTCATCTATGGTCAGTATCCTGAAGGCCTTTCTCAGTCTCACGGTTGAAGCCAGGACCAGGTTCAGGTCGGACACGGCCTCGTCCAGGGAAGGATACAGGCTGGCTTTTTTCAGGATGTCGGCTGAGTGGACCGCCGGCCGGAAGGCCTCCGGCTGAAGCTCGGTCAACCCGGTTATTCTCAGCCTGGCAAAGCCGGTATTTTTCATGGCCCGGGCTACCAGGCCGATATTTTCCTGGTTTTCCGGGTTGACCAGGATGACGGTGAATCGGGCGAGGTTGAGGCGGTCTTCGGTGAGCAGGTAGGGAAGCTTCATGCCTGAATTATATCCCAAGTAGTTTCGGTGGAGAAAGGCCTGAGCGCTTCTAAATTCGAAACCAACGAAGGGAATGCCGGGCCGAATACGGTCGAAACCTAAAATTTGGAAAATAGAAAAGGCCGGAGTGCTTCAATGAAACAATCTGGCTAACCGTGAGGTCTCATGGGTTGTTAAACATGGCAAATGGCTTGGAAGTGGAAAGATAAAACCTGTTCTTATGATTTCTCGGCTTTACTGAAAACGAAACCCTTTTTTTCTATCAGGTTCAAGCAATGCTCAACGACTGTCGGGTCATAGAGCTTTCCGGCATTGGCCCTGATTTCCTGCAAGGCCGCCTCCATTCCCAGGGCCGGCCGGTAGGGTCGGTGAGAAGAAATGGCTTCTATCACGTCGGCCACGCAGATTATCTTGGCTTCCAGCAGGATCTGTCCGTCTTTCAGCCCGCGCGGGTAGCCGGAACCGTCAATTTTTTCGTGATGCTGCAAAATTATTTCGGCCACCGGCCAGGGGAAATCGATGTCTTTCAGGATGTCGTATCCTACCTGGGAGTGAGTCTTGATGAGTTCCATTTCGATCTCGGACAGTCGCCCTGGTTTGTTTAGAATCTCAGGTGGCACGGATATTTTCCCCAGGTCATGGATGACCGAGGCGAAATTGACGGCCTGGACCCGTGATTCTTCCAGGCCCATTTCCCGGGCTATGGCTTCGGCCAGTTCGGCCACCCGCTCCTGGTGACCGGCGGTGTAAGGATCCCGCACTTCGACCGTCCTGGCCGTGGCCCTGATAATGCCCTGGAGTGTCTTCTCCAGGTTCCGGGCGGCCGTTTTCCTTTCCGTTACATCAAGAACGATGGCCAGGAAGCTTTTCTTGCGGGCCACGTCCACCAGCTGCAGGTGGACTTCAACCGGGTAGGTGGAGCCGTCCTTTCGCAGGTGAGTAGTTTCGAAGAGGAGCTTTTTCTTGCTACCTTCGAGCAATGGCTTGAGCAGGGCGGCGAATTTTGGCCGGTCAAACTCCGGCTTGAGATGAAGCGGTGTCAGCGTGGTCAGTTCTTCCAGGGTGTAGCCGGTGTTATCGAGGGCAGCCCGGTTGGCATAGGTAATTCTCAGGGAGTCGGGGTCAAAAATGTAAATTTCGTTCTGGCTGTTTTCGATTACCCGCAGCATCTCTTCCTTTTCCTGCTCGGCGGTAACCCTGCCGGTCACATCGCTGACGTAATTCAGGGTGGCCGGGCGGCCTTCCCAGTTTATCTTGACCGCGGTTATCTCAACCCACCTGACCGTGCCGTCCCTGGCTATGAACCGAAATTCATAGGTTGGCTGGAAGGCTTCTTCCTGCAGCCTTCTCTGGTGTCTTTCCCAGACCAGCTTTCGGTCGTCTGGGTGGATGAAATCAAGGAAAGATCTACCGATGATCTCATCTTCTCTGTAGCCGTATTCCAGAGATTTTTTATTGGCCAGTTTCAGCACTCCGTCCTGGGCTACCAGGATAAGCTGCCCGGCATTGTCAAACAGCACCCGGTATTTTTCCTCGCTTTCTCTTAGCTTGTTCTCGGCAGTTATGCGCCTGGTTTCGCCCTGGAGCATAAGGCCGGTAATGACCGTGGCCAGGGGGAAAATCAGCATTATGGGCAACCAGATCCGGCTGATGACTGAAACTCCAGTAGGCCAGGGCAGGATAAGCAGCTGACAGGCCAGCATCACCAGGTGAACGGCCAGGCCAAATCCATATAGCTGGTAGTGGTTGAGTTTGTATAACTTTGGTTTGAAAATTGCCCTGAAGCCCAGGCCGGTAAGCGCGCAAAAGATTATGGTGGCCAACCCGGCCCAGACGCCGTTACCCCCGAGGTGGGCCCTGTAAGCCATGGAAATTACCGAGGCCAGGGTGGCCGGCCAGAATCCGCCGTACAGCCCGGAGAGCGATATAATTATTGACCGCCCATCGTAAATTACTCCGCTTCCGTACCTGTAGGCGACGCTCATGGCGGCCACGGCGGTCAGGCCAAAAACCAGGCCGGTCAGGATTTTTCCGGACTTTTTTTCCAGGATGGTCAGCCGCAGTGTCAGGCTGTAGAGTGTGATCAGGGCCAGGATAAGTGAAACATTGAGTATGAGAGAAATATACATCTGGGCTACCCTTCAGTCAGGATCTTGCCCCGCAGTCCTAATTCCCCTGTGCTATTCAAGGCTTGAGCCAGCTCCCCGGGTTAAAATCCAGATAATAATTATTCTAATTTTAACGGGGTGTCAACCGGGATGTTCTTCAGAGAAGTAATTCAAGTAGCGCAACATTTGACTTTAGTACTTTCCCTGCTGGTTATATTTTTAGCCTTCATGACCAAAACAACCTTTTATCTGCGGAAACTAAATGAAGAAAAATCGGGGAATGAGTATTGTGTCCCCCTTTACCGGCCAAGCTCCCGGACGGCTTTCTCGATCCGATGGAGTGCTTCGACCAGGGTGGCCCGGGGGCAGGCTAAGTTCATTCGCTCGAAGCCTTCCAGCTCCGGTCCGAATACCGGCCCTTCGTCGAAGTAGACCCTGGCCTTTTTCAGGAAGAATTCGTTGAGTTCTTTCTGGGGCAGTTTGAGGGCCCGGCAGTCCAGCAGGGCCAGGTAGGTTCCTTCCGGTTTTAGAAACTTGATCTGCGGGATTTTTTCTTCAAAGTAGTTTCGGGCAAAGTCCATGTTATCTTCGAGATAGGCCATCAATTGATCAAGCCAGGCAGCGCCCTGGGTGTAAGCTGCTTCCAGGGCTACCAGCCCGAAGATGTTGTTTACGGTGAGGCCCAGGTTGTCCAGTTGCGTCTTGTAAAGGTTGAGGAGTCTCTGGTTGGGTATGATCACCACGGAGGTGGTCAGCCCGGCAATGTTAAAGGCCTTGCTGGGGGCGGTCAGGGTGATGGCCCTGGTGGCGATTTCGGGGGAAATTGAAGCAATCGGGATATGCTTGTGCCCGCGGTAGACATGCTCGGCGTGGATTTCGTCTGAGATGATCAGCAGCTCATGTTTCAGGCAGATTTCGGCCAGCTTTTCCAGCTCTTCTTTTCGCCAGACCCGGCCGACTGGATTGTGCGGGGAGCAAAGGATGAGCATCCTGGTCCGCCGGTCGATTTTCTTCTTGAGGTCATCAAAGTCCATACTCCAGGTCCCGTTTTCAAAGCGGAGGGGGTTGCTGACCACGCGACGCCCGTTGTTCTCCACGGCCGAGAAAAAGGGGTAATAAACCGGGCTCTGGACGATGATTTTATCTCCAGGAGCTGTATATGTCTGGACGCAAATATTGAGGGCCGGCACCACCCCGTGGCACCTGGACAGCCATTCCCGCTTTATCTCCCAGTTATGGCGCACCTTCATCCAGTTGATGATGGCCGACCAGAAAGAACGGGGGATAAAGGGATAGCCGTAGGCTCCGTGTTGAGCCCGGCGGATGACCGCGTCCACCACTTCGGGCGGAGCCGGGAAATCCATGTCGGCCACCCACATCGGGATTACCTCTGGCACACCCAGCACCTGCTCGCAGAACTCCCACTTCAGGGAACAGGTGTGGCGTCTGTCCAGGACAGAGTCGAAATCATACTTTTTCTCGGGCATTGTTCTTTCCTTAAATGGTTCTTCTGGAATAGAGCCGCCTTTAAGGCCGGAAAACAGATGCTAATTTTAGTCGAGGCTGCCCTGAATAGCAACCCCAAAAATACTTGAAAAACTTATTCTAATTTTTTATATGAAAAATTAAAGGCTTACGGTGGCTGGGCGGTAAAGCAAGCCCTGGAAGGGTATGGTGATATTCCGGTTACCTCTATTCAGCCGGG